>Ga0335083_10003264_pt1 | contig 21072 bp, 20 predicted proteins | sample Lox_Sample_42_FD_206716 | JGI IMG/M metagenome (GOLD analysis project Ga0335083, IMG submission 206716) | Soil microbial communities from Loxahatchee National Wildlife Refuge, Florida, United States - Lox_Sample_4.2 | ecosystem: Environmental > Terrestrial > Soil > Wetlands | place: USA...
ACATCAGCGCGGCGGCACTGTGGGGCCGCATCGTCAACATCGCCTATATGAGCGGGCTGACCGCAACGGTGAATTTCGGCCCCGTGCTGATGAAGCGCATCTCGCTGCTCGCCACCACCTTGCGCGCACGCACCAACGACGAGAAGCGGGCCATTCGCGACGAGGTAGCCGAGCAAGTGTGGCCGCTGATCGAGACGGGAAAGATCAGGCCCATCATCGACCGCGTGTTTCCGCTGGCCGACGCGCAAGAAGCACACGCGCGCATGAAATCCTCAACCCACATCGGCAAGATTTTGCTGGCGATGTGACATTGCACGGACTATGCCTCGTCCATGCGGGTGCTTGTCACTGGGGCGAATGGATTCATTGGACGATACCTTGTCGCTGGACTGATCGCGGCGGGGCACACTGTCATTCCAGCTGTCCGGAATCCACGTGAGACTGATCGGCTTCTTCCATCACCGAGTTCTATTCAGTGCGACTTCAATCGAGATTTGACGCCAAACGCTTGGATACCGCGGCTCGCAAATGTCGATGCCGTCATTAACTGCGCTGGCGTACTGCAAGGCAGCTCCAAACAATCGATTGCGGCAATTCACGCCGAAGCGCCAAAGGCACTATTTCGCGCCTGTGAAGTCGCGGACGTGCAACGTGTGATTCAGATTTCTGCAATCAGCGTTGGCGCTGAGACGCAATATGCGAAGACGAAACTTGCGGCAGACGATTTTCTCGCATCAACATCGCTTGACTGGGTCATCCTTCGTCCATCCCTCGTTTACGCCGAAGGCGCTTATGGGGGTACGGCGCTGCTTCGCGCGTTGGCGGCTGTTCCCTTTGCGATACCGCTCGTGGGCGCGGGCGATCAGGTCTTCCAACCGATTCATGTGGCCGATCTTGTCGCCACGGTAGTCAAAATTCTCGACGGGCCGATCAATCGCATCATCATCGAGCCCGTCGGTCCGGACCGTCTCACAATGCGCGACTTGTTGATGGATCTGCGGCGATGGCTCGGATTTCCCAAGGTCCCGGGTCTTCCGATCCCGACATGGATTGTGCGCGTGGCGGCAGCGTGCGGCGATTTCTTCGGCGGTACAATCAATAGGACGGCGTTACGCCAACTGGAATTCGGCAATGCGGCACCGGTCGAACGGTTTGTTGCCGCGACGGGCATCCATCCTCGACCATGGCGTGAAGCTTTGCTGGCCATGCCTGCCCAAGTTCAGGACCGTTGGCATGCGCGTCTATATCTGCTGAGGCCCATACTGCGGCTGGCCATTTCGTTGACATGGATCGTTTCTGGAGTCTCGGGAATCGCGAACCGCGCAGCGTTGCAAGTAACCCTCGGCGCGTTCGGATTTACGCTTTCGGCAGCGGCAATCTGGCTCACGTGTTTGCTCGACTTGGGTGTTGGCCTAGCCGTCTTTGCGCGATGGCGTCTGCAGCTGATGGCGATCGCACAATTGTCGATTGTTTTGGCCTATACAGCGGCGCTCACGGTCGCAGAGCCATCCTTGTGGCTCGCACCACTTGGTCCACTGGTGAAGAACGTTACGTTCATGGTTGCGGTGCTGGCTCTGGCCGTACTGGAGCATGAACGATGAGCGATGCGTATGTGTGGCTGAAGGTCGTGCATATTCTTAGCGCAACGGTCTTATTCGGGACGGGACTTGGCACGGCCTTCCAAATGTGGACCGCGCACAAGAGCGGCGATATCCACGCCATTGCCACAGTTGCCAGACATGTGGTCTGGGCAGATTTCCTGTTCACAACACCTGCCATCGTCGTTCAGCCGGCAACCGGAATCGCCATGGTCCTGTTGGCCGGATTCGATCCCGCGGAATCATGGCTCATTGCGGCCTATACTCTTTATGCGTTGGCGGGCGCTTGTTGGCTTCCTGTTGTCTGGATTCAATGGAGAACCTATCGGATCGCATGGTCTGCCGTGGATCAAAATGCGCCCCTTCCAGCCCAGTACTTCTCTTTGATGCGAATTTGGTTTTGGCTTGGTTGGCCAGCCTTCTTGGCGGTTGTTCTGACCTTCTGGCTGATGGTCGCCAAACCAATCTTGTGGTGACTAACTTCTCCTTTCCTGATGATGAATACCTGCCCGGCCACTTGTCTTGGCGGCAAGGCACCCCACTTAAGGGTCCGCTCTTTGACCTGGGTGAGGGATGATCGGCTTGCGGGTGTTGCGGCTCGTGCGGGCCGCGAAAATTTGAAATCAACCGCGCCGGGTGAGGGGGAGTAGAGGGCGGCAGATCTGCAATTCGACTGCTTCAGCGCGCTACCACATACAAGATGTGGTAGCCCTCGTTTTCGCCAGAGAAAACAAACAGTTGGCACGGCCGCAGAGCGGGCGTGCGCCGCGAATTGCCGAACAAAACGAACAATTCCGGTCTCCCCCGACAGGCCAACAAAATCCTTTCACCTGCCGGAGACCGGGTCTAAAAGACCGGCCTTCCCTGAATGCTCGGACGTTCAAGGAAGGGTTGGGGTCTGAACGCCCCGCCCCGGAAAGGAAGCTCATTATGGCCGTTGAAACCAAGCCGTTGATGCCGAAGGCGACCGCCGTCTGGCTGATCGACAACACCTCGCTGACCTTCGAGCAGATCGCCGATTTCTGCGGCCTGCATCCCCTCGAAGTGAAGGGCATCGCCGACGAGGACGTGGCCAAGGGCATCAAGGGCCAGGACCCGATCACCTCCGGCCAGCTCTCCCGCGAGCAGATCGAGGAAGCGGAGGGGAACCCGGCGCGCCGCCTCAAGATGGCGCCGCCGAAATACAAGCTGCCGCCGGTGAAGCTGAAGAAGGCGCCGCGTTACACGCCGGTGTCGAAGCGCCAGGACAAGCCGGATGCCGTCTACTGGATCCTGCGCAACCATCCGGAGTTCACCGATCCGGACATCATCAAGCTGATCGGCACGACGAAATCGACGATCCAGAAGATCCGCGAGCGCAGCCACTGGAACGCCACGAACATCAAGGCCGTCGATCCCGTGACCTTGGGCCTGTGCACGCAGCTCGAACTCGATCTCGCGGTGACGCGCGCCACGCAGCGCAAGCAGCGCGCCGAGAAGAAGGCGGCCAAGCGCGGCGACATCCTGCGTCCGGTGTCGGAGACGACCGCCGGAATGGGCAAGCACGAGCAGGAAGCGCACGAGCCTGAAATGAGCGGGCAGGAAGAAGTGCGCGAAGCCGAGGAGATGATCGCGAACGAGCCCGCCAATCCCGATGAAGGCGCGCCGGCGTCCGACGATTATCTGCCGTCCTCCGAACTCGAGCAGGATTGATCAGCGGCCGCGGGCCACGAAGAATTGGTTGGCGAACTTCTCTTCCACCTTGCCGTAGGTGAAGGGCCGCCCGTCGACGGTGGTGACGCTGCCGCCCGCCGCTGCCAGCACCGCGTGGCCGGCCGCCGTGTCCCACTCCATGGTGCGGCCGAGGCGGGGATAGATATCGGCTTCACCGGCGGCGACGAGACAGAATTTGAGCGACGATCCGGCAGCGACGAAATCCTTCACCGGATAGCCCTTGAGGAATTCGTCGGTGTTGTAGTCGCGGTGGCTGCGGCTGGCGACGGCGACGAGTCCATCGGCCGGCGCTGCCCGCGCCGCGATCGGCTTGGCGCTCGCGAAATTCGGCATCGTGTCGGATTGCGTGGCGATCTCGAAAGCGCCGCTGTCGCGCTCGCCGAAGAAGAGGCGGTTCTTGGCCGGTGCGTAGACCACGCCGCGAATGGGCTTGCCGTTTTCGATCTCGGCGATGTTCACGGTGAACTCGCCGTTGCGGCTGATGAATTCCTTGGTGCCGTCGAGCGGATCGACAAGGAAGAAGCGTGCGCCAATCTCGTGCATCGTGCCGGAGGCAACTTCTTCCTCCGCGATAACGGCGACGCCGGGCCAGGCCTTGCGCAATTCGCCCAGGATGAAGACTTCGGCTTCTTCGTCGGCGACGGTGACGGGCGACTGGTCGTCCTTGCGCCGCGCCTCAACGCCGGCGGCGTAATGGCCGAGGATGATGTTGCCGGCGTTCCAGGCGATTTCCACCAGTCGGATCAGAATCGGTGAAGGGGGATGGCTCATGCGGGAAAGTGTCCGGTGGATGTCGTTGCGCGGCAAGCAGGCGAGGCTTAAGCATTCCTTAAGCCGGGCTTCGCATAGTCACGAAGGAAAAACCATACCGATTGCGACGGGGACATTTTCTTCATGAACGACATGGATTTCGCTGCGCTGCTCGTTTCGCGCGTCTGCCACGATCTGGTGAGTCCGCTGGGCGCGGTCATGAACGGGCTCGAAGTGCTCGAGGATGAGCGCGATCCCGCGATGCGGGCCGACGCGCTGAAGCTTGTTTCGTCAAGCGCAGAGCAGGCGGCGGCGCGGCTGAAATTCGCCCGGCTGGCCTATGGCGCGGCGGGTTCAGCCGGCGCCGAGCTCGACCTCAATGAAGTCGGGCGCATCGTGCGCGGCCTTCTGCATGGCGGAAAGGTCGAGCTTGACTGGAGAGCCGCCAGCCTCAACTGGCCGAAGGATTGGGCGAAACTCCTGATGAATGCGACGCTGCTGGCTGCCGATAGTCTGCCGCGCGGCGGCACGGTGACGGCCGAGACTTCGGCTGATCCGGCGGCACCGGGTTTCAAGGTGCGGGCAACGGGTCAGGGCGCGCGCCTGCTCGAGGATGTCGAGAAGGCGGTGCGCGGCGAGCCCAATGGCGGGCTCGATGGGCGCAGCATCCAGGCCTTTCTGACCCACAAGCTCGCGCGCGGGCTGAACGCCGGCCTGACCGTTTCGCTGAGTGAGTCCATGGTCGAATTGGTTGCCGGATAGTTAAGTCCGAAGTTCCAATCTTCAGCAGCCGTTTACCGTCTCACGCTACGGTTGCGAGGCGGGGAAGAAAGGTTCCGTTCGTGCGCCATTGTCTGGTCGTCGATGACAGCCGCGTGATGCGCAGGGTCGCGCGCGCCATCATGGAGACGTTGGATTTCGAAACGGCGGAAGCCGAAGGCGCGGACGGCGCGCTCGCGTATTGCCGCGAGCGCATGCCGGAAGTCATTCTGCTCGACCTCAACCTGCCGGAAATCGATGGCGTGCAGTTCCTTCGCCATTTGAGGCGCGTGCCGGGCGGGACGCGGCCATTCGTGTTGTTCTCCATGATGGAGAACGATGTCGCGCGCATTTCGCAAGCCCTTCAGGCCGGCGCGAACGATTTCGTGCTGAAGCCGTACGATCGCTCGGCCATCCAGTCGAAGCTCGCGGCCGCCGAATTGGCCTGACAGCTTCGCTCTACAGCGTCAGCCGGACGCCGCCGTAAGCGGCACGCCCGGCCGCACCGTATCCGAAGACGGGCTCGTAGCGCGCATCGAACAGGTTCTCGACGCGGCCGAAAAGTTCGACGTGGTCGGTGATGTGGTACGAACCGAACAGGTTCATGGTTGCGTATGCGGAAAGCGGGCGCAGCTCGCCTGCGCTGTCGAAGCGGTCGCCGACATAGACGACGCTCGCTCCGACGTCCCAATTCGTCGCGGTCCAGTCGGCTGTCGCGCTGGCGGTCCAATGCGGGCGGCGCGCGAGATCGAGTCCGGTCGAAAGATCGGTTGCTGTCAGGTTTGTCGCATTGGCCGAGATGCTGAACTCGTCCGTAATCTTTGCCTGTGCGTCGAACTCGAAGCCGTCGGCCCGTGTGCGCGCGATGTTTTCGTAGTAACCGAACGGGCGAACTGCGCAGGCGGCTGGCGGCGGCACCATGGAGCAATCCGGCACCAGGAAGTCGATCTGGTCAGTCGTGCGGCGATTGAAATAGGTCAGCGTTGCGCTGGCGCGACCATCCAGGAATCGCTGACTGGCGCCGATTTCCCATCCATGAGCAGTTTCCGGCCGCAGCGCGTGCAGGGGATTGGAGAAGTTCGAGAACTGTTCGAACAGGGTCGGCGCCTTGAAGCCGTCGCCATAATTCGCGTGCAGAACCGTGCCCCAGCCGGTCAGCGCCCATGCTGCCGTCGCTTTCGCCGAAACGTGACTGCCGAATTCCTCGTCATTGTCATAGCGCAATCCGCCGGATAGCGTGAGCTGATCGAACAAGGTCACGAGATATTGCGCATAGCCGCTCGCGACATGCGATGCGCCTTTCTCGACGGCCTGCGGCGCGAACGAGCTGATGTCCTTTTCGTCCAGCGTGATGCGCTGATATTCAGCGCCGAAGGTGAGTTGCTGGTCGGGCGAAAAGTCAAAGGTGCCCTGGTACTCGAGCCGCGTTGTGCGGCCTGCAAAGCTCTCGTTCTTGTGCACGATGTCGAACGCGGAATCGTAGAAGGCGCGTTGGCTGTCGCTTTCCATCACCGCAAGGCGGTTGTGGAACATCCCGTCGAGCAAATCGGTATTGAGCCCGGCATAACCGGCAAACAGCATGTTTCGCTCATAAGCTGCGGAATCGGCAACCGTGAAGGGCGGCACGAACAGGAAATTGTCGTCGAAGTCCACGCGGGCATTTGTGTAGTAGCTGCGCAGATCGAGACTGACCGTGTCGCTCAGATGAGCGCGGACATTCCCGGTTGCGCCGATATTCGTGTAGCCGTCGGATTCCGGATTTCCGTTGCGCACGTCTGCCGCAGAGATTCCGTTGGTGTGGTAGACGTTCGCCGCCGCGCCGTATTCGATGTCGGAATCCGTTCCGTTCGCCACGGCGTTGAAACGATAGGTTCCGAACGATCCGCCTTCGCCGCTTGCGTTCAACGCGAACGGGGTGTCGCCGCCGCGCCTGGTGATGATGTTGACCACCCCGCCGATCGCGTCGCTGCCATAGAGCGTGCTTTGCGGTCCGCGTAGCACTTCGACGCGCGAAACATTGTTGACGAAAAGGTCGCCAAGCAGCGCCTCGTCATCGACCGAACTCGGATCGTTGATGCGAACACCATCGATCAGGACGAGGCTTTGGCCGGCCTCCGCGCCGCGGATACTCAGCGTGGCGTTCTGACCAGCACCACCGTTTCGCACGACGGTTGTGCCCGGCGTTTCTTCCAGCGCGTCGGCGAGCGGCAGGATCTGGCGCTCCTGCAATTCCTCGCCGGTGATGATCGAGATCGATTCACCGGTTTTTGCCGCCGGCTGTGGCGTTCGAGTCGCAGTCACGACGACCGATTCGGGGTCGTCATCGGCGCGAACGGGCGAAAGTGTGAGAAGAAAAACAGCAAGCGATGAAATCAAAAGCGATTGTGAGCGCACGACAACCTCCTGGTTTGGTTCCAGGAGCCGGCGCGAGGACAGCTCGAATCACAGAATGGCATGACGAACCCCCCGCGAACGACTCCAACAGCGTCGTCGCGAGCGGTCATCCCGCAGCCACCGGCACACCCCGACCGGAAGCAGGACGACAACGCGAGGCAGGTCTCCTGGCTTCCGGGTCGCTGCCTTCGTCCGCCTTCCCGGGATTGATCCCAGTGGCGACATGGACAAAGGCTCGCCGGTTACAGTTGCGGGGACAGCCGCGGGATTTGCACCCGCCTTCCCATTATCCCTTCTCGGGAACCTCGCGCGGATTTGAACGCTAGCCGACTGGCCGGTAGTCCGTCAAAACCGCGCCTTTTCGAGGGATGAACTTGCCGCAATTTTCCTTGGTGCGGCGGCCCGAACACGGCTCAACGCAATTTCGCCGAATTGAGGTGCCACGATTTCCGAGGATCGAACGCAGGACCGTGGAACGATTCGCCGCATTGGTCTCATTGCGCTTTTGATGCTGGAAACACGAAATGTTCTTCGGACCTTCGGCCACTCGACATTCTTCGCCCGGCATAGCCAGCAATGCCGCGGCACTTGTTGCGCGTCATGAACGTTTGTTGAGCGGGGACCTCGAAGTGGCGCCACAGGCCAGCCGAGGGAGATTTTTCCCAACAGGAGTGTTTACCATTTGTGACGCTAGACCGCGCCAAAAAGCATGACTACGATGTATCAAAAGAGAGCGGAGACGCACGCCGCGTTTGTGGCGTTCAAGGGGGGTCGCGTGAGCTTGGTCATCCACAACCAGGCCCGGCATTGTAATGCCGGGTGTCCTTTTGCTTGGTCCCGTTGAACCATGGAACAACCAGAACATCTTCGTCTTCAGTCGGCCCAGGCCGCTCCCCGGCAATTGGTCAGCATTGGCGTTGTCGTCGCCATCCACCTCGTGGCGATCTGGGCCTTCGCGACCGGCTTGGCCACCAAGCTGATCCATCAGGCCGATCAGATCATCAAGGTCGAGGTGGTGAAGGAGCCGCCGCCGGCAGCGCCAAAGACGCCGCCTCCGCCGCCACCCGAACTGGTGAAGCCGCCGCCGCCCTTCGTGCCGCCGCCGGACATCAATCTCCAGGTGGAGACTCCAACGACCGCGCCGCAGGTTGTGACAAACACGATCACGCCGCAGCCGGTCCAGCCCAAACCGGCCGGCGTCACTTCGGCCGCTCTTATTGCCAACCGCGGCAACAACTGCGCGGCAAACTACTATCCGCCAATTGCCGTGCGTTTGAACCACCAGGGTTCTGTGCTTGTGACAGTGCACATCGGCGCCGACGGGAGCGTTCAGAATGTGGATGTAACCGACGATGGCGGATTCAGCGAGCTGGGCCCCGCGTCCGTGAGGTGCATAACCGACAAGTATCACTTCCAGCCCGCGATGCAGAACGGTTCGCCAGTTGCGAGCACGAAGCAGCTGAAAATTGTCTGGAGGCTCCAGGGCTGATCCGAACTCGGTTGAATAAGTTGGTTCCAATTCTTACGGAGTGTTGAAAACATGATCTCGAAGAACCTGGCGATCGCAGCCGCGATCCTTCTCCTGTCCGGCTTGAGCGTCGGCCAGGCCATGGCTCAGCCGGCCAATCAGCCGGCCGGTCAGACAGCGCAGCCGGCCACGACGAATCCGGCGCCGGATGCAGCCGCTACGCCAGGCAGCGCGCCTGCTGGTGGCGCTACGGCGCCTGCCGCTGCGCCGCCCCCGCCCGCTCCTGCCGTGGCAACTCCGCCTCCGGCTGCCGCCGATGCGCCGAAAGAGAATCCCTATGGCCTCGGTGCGCTCTGGGCCGGCCAGGGCGGCAAGCCTGACTGGGTGGCGCGCGGGGTGATGATCATCCTCGGAATCATGTCGATCGGCACCTGGTACATCTTCTTCATGAAGTATTGGGAACAGTCCCGCGTGATCGGCCAGGCCAAGCAGGTTGAGAAGCGCTTCTGGAGTTCCAACAACCTGAACGAAGGCATCGACAAGCTCGCCAAAAACAGCGTGTTCCGCACGGTCGCGGAAAGCGGCGTGCGGGCGTCGTCCGGCGGCTCCGGCATCGTGAACTCGAACGACTGGATCGCCATGGCGCTCAACCGCCAGCTGGAAGAAGTGAATGCGCGTCTGCAAGGCGGCATCGCCTTCCTTGCTTCGGTCGGCTCGACGGCCCCGTTCGTCGGTCTGTTCGGCACGGTGTGGGGCATCCTGAACGCCCTGCTCGCCATCGGCGTGTCCGGCCAGCCGTCGATCGAAAAGGTTGCGGGCCCTGTCGGTGAAGCGCTGATCATGACCGCCATCGGCCTGTTCGTCGCCGTTCCGGCCGTGCTGCTCTACAACCTGCTCGTTCGGCGCAACAAGGTGATCAACGAGAAGCTCCGCAGCTTCGCCAGCGATTTGCAGACCTATCTCGTCACCAAGGGCAAGTGATAGCGATCAGCACCCGAGGACATTGCCCATGGCTATGAATGTCAGCTCACCGGATCATGATGATGCGGAACTGAACACCACGATCAACACCACGCCTCTCGTGGACGTGATGCTCGTTCTGCTCATCATCTTCCTGATTACCATTCCGGTGGCCCTGAAGGTGGTTCCGGTCCAGCTTCCCAATGCGCGCAACATCCCGACGCAGACGAAGCCGGAGAATATCGTTCTCGCCATCGACAAGGATGAGAATGTGTACTGGAACAACCAGCTGGTCGCGACCAATCAGGAGCTGATCCAGCGGCTGGAGCAGTCGATGATCAGCGCGCACAATGCCGGCAAGCAGTTGCCGGAAGTGCATATCCGCGCCGATCAGAACGTGCGGTTCGAGGCGGTTGGCCGGGTGGTGTACGACGTTCAGCGCGCCAGTGTGCCTAAGCTCGGCTTCCTTCTGGAACCGCGCAACGAAGGCCCGTAAGTCGGTAACGCGTAGAGGAACAGGGATAAGTCGTCATGGCAATGAACGTAGGCAACCCGACGGGCGATCAAGAGGTGATGGTGGAAATCAACACCACGCCGCTGATTGACGTGATGCTTGTGTTGCTGGTGATGCTGATCGTGACGTTGCCGATTCAGACCCATGCCGTGAAACTCGACATGCCGGTCGGGCACCCACCGCCACCCCCGGTACCGCCTACCGTGGACAACATCATGGTGGATTTCGACGGGACGATTTACTGGAACAACCAGGCCGTCAGCATGGCCACACTGGACAGCTACTTCTACAACATCGGGCAACGGGTGTTGGAAGACCAGGATGAGATCCACATCACGGCGAATCGCCTGGCAAAGTACGACACCGTTGCGAAAGTGATGGCGAATGCGCAGCGCCGGCACGCGTTGAAGATTGGTATCGTCAATACCCAAAACTACGAGTGATGTGAGGAGCGACAACGACGGAGCGGGCCCCATGCACAGGCAGAGGCCCGCTTTGTATTTCGCGGAACGAGGACTGAGATGACGCTTAAATCCCTTCAGGCATTTGCCATCGCATTCGGGCTGGCCAGTGCCGCCGCCATCGTGACTGCGCCGATGTTGTCGGTGACGGCAGAGGCCGCCACGGTTCGACCGGCCGTCGGCAAGCCGTTGCAGGCAGCGGTTTCACTCGCCAATTCCGGCAGCGGCGCGGCCGCCATGGCAAAGGTCCACGAGGCCGAGTCGGTGCCGAATCTCACTGCATCCGAGCAATCGGCCATTTCGCAGACACGGAACTACGTTTCGGCGAAGACTGGTGCCGGTGGCGGCGCTGTTGGCTGCAAGACGAAATTTGCCAACGACTATAGCGCCAATCGCTTCCACGATGTGGTTGGAGAAGATGCGGATTGTCTCCGCAAGTCGGGCGGTTACGATTTCCAGAGTCAGGTGGTTGTGGCGCAGGCCTACTATCAGATGGGCGACTACGACACGGCCATCCGCATGCTGAAGGGCCTTGGCGACAACGATCAGGTCCTCTCGCTGCTGATGAGCGCGGCAGGCAAGTCCGGCGACACCCAGACCGAAGGTCAGGTCGCGGAGCGTCTGATTCTCAAGGGCCAAACCAAATACTGGACGTATCTGCTGGCAGCTGCCGAAGGCGGCAAGCGGCTGACCGATCATCAGCTGCTCAATGTCTATCGCGTCCGTCTCGCCACCGGGAACATGCGCTCGGGCGAAGACTACGAGACTGCCGCGCAACTGGCCCTCGAGTTCGGCTTCTCCACCGAGGCGCAGAATATCGCCCAGAAGGGCATCGATGCGAAGCTGTTGTCCGGCGATCGCGACATGCGTCTCGTCAATCTCGCGAAGACGCAGGCGGCGAAGGACGCCGCGGGTCTGGCCGATGCCCAGAAAAAGGCAGCCGCGGCAAAGAATGGCGATGCGCTCGTCAAGCTCGGCGAGGACCTGTGGGGTTACGGCAAGTATCCTGATGCCATCAACGCCATCCAGGCCGGCATCAAGAAGGGTGTGAGCAACCCGAACGATGCCAACATGGCGCTCGGCGTTGCTTTGCTGTCTTCGGGCCAGAAGGACGCCGCTGTGCGCGCCTTTGGCGCCGTGAAGGGCGATCCGGGTTCGGAAGCCGTTGCCAGTCTGTGGACGGTTTATGCCCGTGCCGGCGGTACTGTCGCGGCGCCTACGGCTCCCACAGACACCGGCGCGCGATCACCGAAGAGCGGACGGCACCGTCACTAGGGCATTGGGCGACGCTGGCGGGTTTGCCAGCGTCCGGATGAGATAGCCACGCACGTCGATATCGGGCGGTACTGGCACGCCTTTGCCAGGACCGGGCGTCTTCAGCTCGTCGAGGCTGAAATCCATCTTTGCCTCGTAGGTGCGCTCGATCTGGTTGCGCAGGCCTTGCTCGGCGCCGTACCACGCCTGCTTCTCCGCGCCGTCCGGGCACGATGCGAGCTCCGCGGGATCGGTCGCGCCCCAGCGCCGCTCGATGCAGTGGTACGGATCGAACGACATGCGGAACAGCCGCTTCTGCGCCTCGACATAGCCGAAGGTGACGGCCGCGCCGCTCGTGTTCGTATAGCCGATGCTGCACGCCGCCGCGTGCCGGTCATACGTCGCGATGAGGTCGGCTGCGAGATTCGGCCCCGCGTATTTCAGCTCCGGATCGTGGGCGCGGTACATCTTCACGAACCGCTCGGCCTGATCGCGCAATTCCTTGAACGCAGTCTTCAGCCGCGCATCGCGCGAGGGTGTCGAGTAGGTCTCCCAGTCCCCATCGGTGCCATAAATGTTCGATGGCAGGCGGTCCGGTTGCGGCTGGCGCGAAAGCCCCGCGCTGATGGCAAGCGCCACCGCATCCACGCGATAATGGAGATCGGCACAGTTGGAATCGACAAGATCGGCCACTTCCTTCACCGGATCGAATTCCAGCTTGCCGCCCGCAAGTACGGCCCGGACATAGTCGTAGTAATCGAGCGGCTGCTTGTTCAGCACGAAAGTCCCGGCATTCCAGTTTGCATCGTCCGTGGGGCGCGGTCCGGTCCCGTAGAACTGCACCTCGGAGAAATCCGGAATGTCCTTGTTGCGGGCGAGAACGATATGACCGCCGATCAACACACCGTCGTCACGGCGCACCGCGCCGACCAGCGTGGCCGGACGCCAGCGCTTGAATCCGGCACCCATGCTTGGCCGCGCACGCACGAAGCGAAGGTCGTAAAAGCCGCGTGTCAGAGAATTGTCGGGGTGCGCGTCGATATAACCGATGCGGCCGTCGGGATCGACACGGTAGATCGTGGCGAGGTGGCCGTTGGGATCGTAGATCACGGTGCCGGGAACGATCGACTTCGCATTGATCGCGGGCGAATAAAGATCCGGCGCCGGCGCATCGAGATCGGGATGCATCCGGTAGGTTGCCGAGGAAATGATGTCGCGCAATTCCTCGAGCAGCTCGTAGCCGGAGATGGATCCGGACAGGACATCCTTGCGCTCCACCACTTCGTTGCCGTTGCGCGTGTAGCGGATGTCGCGCGTATGTCCGCGCGGCTCGATAACACTGACATAGGAGAACGGGAGCCCGCGTTTCCAGGCGTAGTAGGCGCGCAGCACGTACGGCAGGTCGGCGCAGTCGGACTTGAAATAGATGCCCTCGGGATCGCTGGCCCGGAACGGATTGCCCGGGCCGTGCAGGCACGTATTCACCGTGTGGCAATCCGACTGCCCGATGCCGGCGATGAACTCACCGAAGCCTCGCTCGTCCGCTTCGGTCCAGTGATCGAAACGGATTGTGTAGGTGCTTGGCGCATAGGGAAGCGTCGCAACGGAAGGCGCGGGTATCGTTGGCGGTGCCTTCACCGGCGCGGCCACGGGCGCGAGTGGCGGCGATTCGGGCGCTTGCTCGGACGCGCCAAGCAACACGGCCGCAAAGGCGGCTGCAGCCAAACTGGCGGCCGTCACGCGCACAATCCCCCCGCGCCGAACGTCCTGCCAACGGTAGGCGGCCAGCAAGAGGGGTCAAGCATGGTTAGCGGGATTAACCATGCTTTGGGCCGCAGACGCCGATCCGTGATATCGATTGTGCGGAGCTGTTGCATGGAGAGGGCATGCCAGCGTTGACCGCGCCGGAATGGGAAGCGCTGCTGTTGAGCCTGAAGGTGTCGGCGGTTGCCGTCAGCTGCGCCTTGCCCTTTGCGCTTCTTGCGGCGGCACTGCTGGCCAATCGCGGCTTCTTCGGCAAGCCACTGGTCGATGGCATCTTGCACATGCCGTTGGTGTTGCCGCCCGTCGTGATCGGATATCTCCTTCTGCTCGTTCTGGGCACGCGGGCGCCGGTCGGCGGCTGGCTGCTGCAGCATCTCGGCATCCGCTTTGTCTTCAGCTGGACCGGCGCAGCGCTGGCGTCGGGCCTGATCACATTCCCCTTTCAGGTGCGCGCGATCCGCAGCGCCATCGAGGCGACAGGCGGCGGATTGAGCATTGCCGCCGAAGGATTGGGCGCCGGCCCACTGGATCGCTTTATCAATCTCACAGTCCCGCTCGCATTGCCCGGCATCGTGGCCGGTGCCATCACGGCTTTCGCCGCGAGCCTGGGTGAGTTCGGCGCCATCATCACATTCGTTTCGAACATCCCTGGCGAAACCCGCACATTGCCGCTGGCGATCTATAGCGCCCTGCAGACGCCGGGCGGCGAGGCGGAAGCCGCGCGATTATCAGCCTTGTCTCTCGCGCTGGCGCTGTTGGGATTGGTGCTGGCCGAGTTTGCGGATCGGCGCGCAAGAACCATCGTGCCCCGATGAGCGTCAAAGTCGCGCTCGGGCATCGCTATCGCGATTTTGTGCTGGATGTGCGCTTTCACATCGAACGGCCGGGTATTACGGCGTTGTTCGGACCGTCCGGTGCGGGCAAGACGACCATTATCAATGCCATCGCAGGGGTGGTGACACCCAACGCCGGCCGCGTGGTTGTCAACGACCGTGTGTTGCTCGACGTCCAAGCAGGAGTCGACGTGCCGCCGCGCTACCGCAGGGTCGGTTACGTGTTCCAGGACTCGAGGTTGTTCCCGAACATGACGGTCAGGAACAACCTTCGCTTCGGATGGCGTCGCGCAAAGCAGCAAGTTTCAGAATCTGAAGTGGAACGTGTCATTGTCATGCTGGGTCTTGAACGCCTGCTGTCGCGAAAGCCTGCGACGCTGTCCGGTGGCGAAAAGTCTCGCGTGGCGCTGGGTCGCGCACTTCTGGCATCGCCCGAAATCCTGCTGCTGGACGAGCCGCTGGCTGCTCTCGATGCGGCGCGCAAGGGAGAGATTCTGCCATACCTTGAGCGCCTGCGCGACGAAGCGCGCCTGCCGATGCTGTATGTGAGTCATTCCCTGGATGAGGTGTCGCGGCTGGCCGACGACATCATCGTTCTGCGCGCAGGCAAGGTTGCTCGGCAGGGAACCGTTTTCGACGTTTTGTCTGATCTCGGCCTTCCGGACTTCACTGGCAGTCCGCCGTATGGCGCGGTCCTCGATGTCGAAGTGCAAGAGCATCGCGCGCGGGACGGCCTGTCGCTGTTGTCGTTCGACGGAGGCCAAATCCTCGTGCCATTGATGCAAAGCCCGATCGGCACCCGTCTGCGCGTTCGCGTCCGCGCGGAGGATGTCATGATCGCGCGTGAGGCGCCCCAGGCGATCAGCGCGAACAATGTCTTGCCGGCCGTGATCGATGGCCTTCAGGAAACCGCACCGCTGCATTCCGATGTTCGGCTGAAATGTGGACCGACGGCACTCGTCGCGCGGATCACCAGGGCGTCCAGCGAACGTCTTGCCCTAAAACGAGGCGATTCCGTCTATGCGATCGTGAAGTCGGTTACGGTCGGGCCACCCAATATCGCGTCCGAGCATTAGTCAGGCGCGATAAACCAGCCGGCTCGATAAGATGAAGTTGAATAGCAGCCCCGCAATTGTGCCACAGGCCAGCGCCAGATACGGATTGTCGGCAGGGGCTGGCGCGAAAGTGACAAGCGCCGCATAGAGTCCATAGTTCACGCCAAATCCGACACCATTGGCGCCGACAAACCGGAGCCATTCAAGAAGCAGCGGGCGCAGCCCGCGCGCGGCGCGATCGGGAAATGTCAGCAACCGGTTGCCCCACCACGTGAACGTGACCGCGGCAAGGAAACCGATGAGTCCGCCGATGTATTTTCCCACCCCGAGCGCAGTCAGCGCGATCCAGAGGGCGAATTCATTGACGAGAAATCCCGCTCCGCCCACCAGCGCAAACCGCAAGAACCGGGAGTCCGTGATGCGTGCGCCGATCCTCACCGGTTGGCTCAAGGTTTCTTGAGAGCCTGCGGACCCGGGATCGCGAGATAGGCCATGCGTTTGGCCTCCCAGCGCCCGCGCGTGACGGTGTCGAGGATCAATCCGCTGGCGAGCGACAGAAAGGCCAGCACCATCAGTCCGGTCGACAAGACGGCACTGGGCAGCCGCGTCACGGCATTTGTGCGCAGATACTCAACGACGACCGGTGTCCCGACTGCCAGCGACGCGAGCGCCAGAAACAGGAAAATCACCGCGAAGAAGACGAGCGGCCGCTCCTCGCGCACGAGACCCATGATCGTGAACAGGATGCGGAATCCGTCGCGCCAGGTGTTGAGCTTGCTGACGGAGCCTTCGGGGCGTTCCTTGTAGCGCGTATCGATCTCGATCATGGGCATCAGGAGACGCACCGCGTGAACGGTGAGCTCGGTCTCGATGCCGAAACCCTCGGCGGTGAAGGGAAAGGATTTGACGAAGCGGCGCGACATCACGCGATAGCCGGTGAGCAGGTCCGCGATCTTCACGCGGAACATCGTCGAGGTCAGGTTTGTCAGCATGCGGTTTCCAAGAACATGACCGGCGCGGTAGGCGGCTTGGGCAATGGCCACGCGGCGTCCGGAAACGATGTCGTAGTCGCCCTCAATGAGGGCATTCACCAGACCCGGCGCGGCCGATGCGTCGTAGGTGTCGTCTCCGTCGACCAGTACATAGACGTCTGCTTCCACGTCGGCGAACATGCGGCGGACGACATTGCCCTTTCCCTGACGCCGCTCGGAACGCACGATGGCGCCGGCGGCCGTTGCGCGCGCAATGGTCTGATCACGGGAATTGTTGTCGTAGACATAGATCTCGGCGTTGGGCATGGACGCGCGAAAGTCCTGCACGACCTGCGCGATCGCGGCTTCCTCGTTGTAGCAGGGAACAAGAACGGCAACGCGGACGGCGGTTGTGGTCATGTTGCGGGCTTCCCCGGAATTCGCTTCAGCGGACAGAATCGGTACTGCCCTCCCAGATTGGAGGTGAAGACTTCGCATTCGGTCCAGCGCATGCCAAGACCATAATCGGCCAGGGCCGCGCCGGCGCGGCCAACTTCGTATTCGTCGGTGATGACAAAAAGGTCACCCTTGAAAGCCGTTACGCGGGCGCGTGTTTCGGCCGTCAGCCGCGAGCCGTCCTCCGGCTGAATCATCCACCCGTCAATGCGCAGCACCGGCACCCGGTGAGGCAGCAGGGGAACCATGAACCCCATCGGCGCCTCGCCAGTCATGAGAACGAGACTGTGGTTGGGGTCGCGAATGGCGGGGATATCGGCCTGGATGTAGGGATCGCCCAGCGGCGCGTGGTCGAGGAAATCGTAGCGCGTCGTGGTCAGGACGAGGACGGCCAGCACGCCAAGCGTAACGAGACGGGCATAACGCGTGACCGGCCAAAGTCCCACCGCCGACACGATCAGCAGGGGCGCAAGAATTTCGAGCGTGATGATGTAGCGGTAAATGCCGAACATCAGCAGCCACGCCAGATAGGACACGGCGCCGAAGGCGAACAGGATGGCCGCGGCGCCGGGGTCGACGATCGGATCGCGCGAGCGCTTGAAAAGCGCGAACGGTGCCGTCGCGATGCCGAGCACATAAGCGGTGCCGATGCGGATGTCCTGGAACGGCAGATCGTCAGCCACGTGCCAGTCGAGCGAAAAGAGGATGGGAAACAGCAGGCGCTTCGTCAGCCGGTGCGGTACGAATCGGATGTCCCGATAGGATGCATGCAGCGCCAATGGCGAGCGGAAGTATTGATTGAAATACGGGAACAATGGATTTCCCGTGTCGTGATACATCTTCAGGATCCAATAGCCGGCAAACAGCGCGACGCCCGCAATCCCGCCGGCGGCACAGGCGAGCAACCGCGTGATGCGCCGCGCTGGACTCCCCGGAATGACGAACAGCGCTGCCGCGATGCCGAGTGCGAATGGAGCCTCGGGAAGCTTCAGTCCGACCGCGCTTCCGACCACCAGTCCGACCAGACCTGAAACCAGCGCAATGCTGGCAATCGTGCCCGCGCGCAGGAGCTCGCGATTGAGGACGACCGATGCAAGACCGCTCAACACGAGTACGCTCATGACGTTGTCGTAGTAGGTGGCGCCGATTAGGCCGATATTCAGGCTGCCCGTTACGCAGAACAGGGACAGGATGGCTGCAACGAGGATCTTCTCGGGCAAGTTCAGGACGGCCCGCGCGATCACGTAGACGGGCACGATGTTCAGGCCCTGGACCGCGCCCATCACGCCCAGCGCGAACCACGAATGCGTGTGACTGGCGAGCAGATAAAAGGGGATGTCGAGGAAGGGATTGTAGTAGGTTGCCTGGTGCGCGACGGAGACGTCGAAGCCCATCCGTCCGTTCAGGAAGGCGTAGGGGACGTACCAATGGTAGTTCCGGAAGTCCCATGACATGTCCTTGCCAAGCCCAATGACAAGGAGCGCCCATGCGACAACGACCGCGCTGAGGAATGCAATTTCCAGCGGCGCGAGCCAGGGTCGGCGGGCGTCAAGGCTTGTCGGTGACATGAAGGGCGCTAGAGACCGGCGTGGGCCGCGGAAACTATCACGGCGACCGCCAAGTGCCAGCCCATGGCAAGTCCCAGGCTGCTACGGCGGCAGATTGCCCAGAAACTGTTCGGTGCAGGCCCGCCAGGAGCGGCTGAGTGCAAAGGCGCGGGCTGCCTCACGCGACAGGCCAAGGGCCGCGCGACAGGCACGGCCGAGGTCCTCATCAAGCTCGCCAACCGGAGCGCTGCCGATGACATCTTGCGGGCCGGGTACCGGATAGGCCGCCACCGGAATGCCGCAGGCCAGCGCTTCGAGCACGACCAGCCCGAACGTGTCGGTGCGGCTCGGGAACACGAACACGTCGCTAGCCGCATAGTGGCGCACAAGATCTTCACCGATCTTCGGACCGAGGAATTTGGCCTCGGGATATTTTGCCTCGAGCGCGGTGCGCGCCGGTCCATCGCCGATCAGAACCTTGGTGCCCGGAAGGTCAAGAGCGAGAAATGCCTCGATATTCTTTTCGACGGCAATGCGGCCGACATAGAGCCAGATGGGCTTGGGGAAAGGCAGTGACGCGTCGGGGATCGGCCGGAAGAGATCGACATCCACGCCCCTGGACCAGTACCGGATATTGTGAAACCCGTGGCCTTCCAGTTCCTGTTTCAGCGTCGGCGTCGCAACCATCATCGCTGCGGCCGGCGAATGAAACCAACGCAGCCAGCGATAGACGATGCGCTCCGGCACGAAGCGAAATCGGGCATGCACGTATTCGGGAAACCGTGTGTGAAACGACGTTGTGAACGGAAATTTCCGTCGCCGGCAAACGGCGCGCGCGCTCAAGCCCAGAGGCCCTTCCGTCGCGATGTGAATCGCCGTTGGCTTGAACTCGTCGATCTGCCGCTCGAGGCTGCGCCGCGGCAGCACTGCAAGACGAATCTCGGGATAGGTCGGCATTGGCACGGTAAAGCTGCCTTCCGGCGTCGCGTAGCGCACTTCGTGACCCATCGCCGTGAGGTCGCGGCCGAGCATTTCGAGGGTGCGCACCACGCCGTTCACCTGTGGCGCCCAGGCATCCGTCACGATGAGCAGGCGGACATGCCGGCTGGAAGCCGTGGCCGGAGTCGCGGTCAGCGCCTCCGGCATCATGATGGAAGGTTCAGGCCGGCGCCGCCACGGCCTCGCCCACAGGCGCCGGTGCAAACGCGGGATCGCGACTCTCTCCGAAAGCGGTCCAGCGGAGAATCTCCAGATGTCCGGCGGCATCTTCGACGAGCGCCGTGCAGCTTTCAACCCAGTCGCCGTCGTTGACGTAGAGGATGCCATCGAGCTCTTCAATCGTGGCGTGGTGAATATGGCCGCACACGACGCCGTCAAAGCCGCGCTCGCGCGTCTCGCGCGCCACAGCATCCTGGAAGCGGCAGATGTAATCGACGGCATTCTTGACCTTCTGCTTGAGCATCGCCGAAAGCGACCAGTAGGGCAGGCCCATCGACCTGCGCACGGCGCCGCAGATCTCATTGAGCTCGAGCGCCATCGTGTAGGCCCAGTCGCCCAGGTGGGCGAGCCATTTGGCGCAGGCGATCACCCCGTCGAACTGGTCGCCGTGAATGACAAGGAAACGCTTGCCATCGGCGGTCTCGTGGGTGGCTTCCCGCATGATCTCGATGCCGGCGATGAATCGCCCGCAATACTCGCGGAACGCCTCGTCGTGGTTGCCGGGCACGTAGACGACACGCGTGCCGCTGTCGACCTTGTGCAGGATCTCCTGAATGACGCGGTTGTGCGCCTCAGGCCAGAACCAGCGATGCTTGAGCCGCCAGCCATCGATGATGTCGCCAACCAGGAAGAGCGTGTCGCACGAATTGCGAGCCAGGAAATCGGCGAGCAGTTCGGCCTTGCAACCGCGGGTGCCCAAGTGGGTATCCGATACGAAGATCGTGCGGTGCCGCTTGTGCGCGGGAACGAACGGTCTGGGGATTGGCTCGCGGCGGCGGCGATCGGGGTTCGCGCCGGCTGGGCGCGGATCGAAGGTGGCGATGGACTCGCGCCACAACAGCGTTTTACTCACACGCTTCTCCCGGTTTTCCTTTTGCGAATCACTTCGGATCCGCCTAGGGGTATCCCTGCCCGTCCATCAAGACGGGCCCATTGCAGCGCAGTAATGGTTTTGTGAATCTGCGATTTTTGTGCACCGCACAACCCAAAGGTAAATTACCACGGTTTCGATGCCTTGGTAAACGTCTAAGATTCTTATGAAATCTTTGGTTTTCTTGGGGGGTGGCGCCATTGCTTGCGGCTCATGTTGCTTCGTGCCATATTGTTGCAGTGCGGTATAACTGCGTTTTGTTGTGTCGCACTGCCCTTCCTGGGCGTTTCCTCCCTGAACTTGGCCGCTCCCCACCGGAGCGGCCCTTTTTTTGATCCAAGCCGCCGATCACGCCGGGTTGACTTCCCCCAAACGAGCCGGTTGATGATCGTGGCGCGAACAGAGGACAGCAGCCCGTGAAATACGAGATCGATTTCCAGTTTCTCCCCAAGGGCTCGACCAAGACGGAAGAAATCGGCGGGATTG
>Ga0335083_10003266_pt1 | contig 21069 bp, 16 predicted proteins | sample Lox_Sample_42_FD_206716 | JGI IMG/M metagenome (GOLD analysis project Ga0335083, IMG submission 206716) | Soil microbial communities from Loxahatchee National Wildlife Refuge, Florida, United States - Lox_Sample_4.2 | ecosystem: Environmental > Terrestrial > Soil > Wetlands | place: USA...
ACGGCGACGGCGCCAGCATCCTTTAGCATCTCGGCGGCGATGTCGCCGGTGTGGGCGCCGGCGGCGGCGGCGTGACAATCCTGCCCCCCAGTCATGACCGCGGAGCCGCGCGCCGCGGCGGCAAAATGCGCGATCAAGGTCGCCGGCGGGCAGATGATCAGGTCACTTTTGGCGGCGAGCGGGGCGGCACCTGCGACGATGCGCGCAAGTTCCCCGACCGAGGACATGAGCCCGTTCATTTTCCAATTGCCCGCTACCAGCGGGCGCAGCTTTGCGGCGGCCATGTTCGTCCCTGCCCCGTTGGTGCGGTTATCAGAGGCCGCCCAAGCGCGCTAGTCGCGCCGCGGCGAACAGCCAATCCGGCTTGAGTTGCAAGGCCTTGGCGCGATCTCTAAAGTGGCCTTGCGCTGCCCCGCAAAGGCCGCAATACCCTTATCCTTCAATCGAAACGCGAACGAACCGAAGACGCGCGCATGCTCCGTGGAATCCACAAAGCCTCCGGCTCCCCGCTCGGCAAGGCCATCATGGCGGCGGTGCTCGGCGTCTTGGTGATCAGCTTTGCCATTTGGGGCATCGGCGACATTTTCCGCGGTTTCGGCCTCAACTCAGTGGCGAAGATCGGCAACAGCGAAATCTCGCTCGAGCAGTTTCGGCAATACTACAACGACCGCCTGCAACAACTGAGCCGCCGCCTCGGCCGGCCGATCAGCCCGGACCAGGCGCGCGCGCTTGGCATTGACCGGCAAATCGTGGGCCAGCTCATCGCCGAGACCGCGCTCGACGAGAAGGCACATGAATGGCGGCTCGGCCTTTCCGATGCCGAGATCGCGCACATGGTCATGAGCGACCCGAATTTCCGCGGCGCCAACGGACAATTCGACCACGATCGCTTTGCATTGCTGATTCGCAACGCCGGCTTCACTGAAGGACGCTACGTCGCCGAGCAGCGCCGCGTGTTGCTGCGCCGGCAGATCGGACAATCGATCAGCGGCAATCTGCCCGTGCCAAAAACGATGCTCGTCGCGGTCAATCAGTTCCAGAATGAAAAACGCAATATCGATTATTTGACTCTCGGTCCGGCGCAGGCCGGCGACATCGCGCCGCCGACCCCGGAGACGCTCAGCAAATATTTTGAAGAGCACAAGGTTTCGTTCCGCGCGCCTGAATACCTCAAGATGACGCTACTCGAAGTGACACCGGCCGCGCTCGCCAAGCCGGGTGCCGTTTCCGATACCGATGCCAAGGCCTACTACGAGCAGCATAAAGACCAGTACGGCACGCCGGAGAAGCGCGAGTTGCAGCAGATGGTATTCCCGAACGAACAGGAGGCGGCCGCCGCGCGCGAACGCATCGCCAAAGGCTTAAGCTTTGCCGACCTCGCCAAGGAACGCGGGCTCAAGCCGAGCGACACCGAGCTCGGCATGGTGGCGAAAGCCGCCATCATCGATCCGACGATCGCCAACGCCGCCTTTTCGCTCAAGCCCGGCGAAACGAGCGAGCCGATCAAGGGCGAGTTCGGCACGGTGCTGGTACAGGTCGGCAAGGTCGAGCCGGGCACGCAGAAGAGCTATGACGAGGTTGCCGCGCAAGTGAAGGAGACGATCGCGGAAAACCGCGCCAAAAATCAAGTCGGCGATCTGCGCGACAAAATCGAGGACGAAAGGGCCGCGGGCTCTACGCTCCACGAGACCGCGAAGAAATTCGGACTCAAGGCCATCACTGTCGACGCGATCGACCGCTCTGGCCGCGGGCCCGACGGCAATATCATCGCCGATATTCCCAAAAAGCCCGACGTGGTCGCCGCCGCTTTTGCCACCAACGTCGGCGTCGACAATGAGGCGCTGCAAATGCCGAACGGCGGCTGGCTCTGGTATAACGTCAACGGCATCACGCCGGCACACGACCGCAGTTTCGACGAGGTGAAAGACAAGGTCGCCGAGCGCTGGCGCGAGGACGAAGTCGCCAAGATCCTGCAGGGCAAGGCCGGCGATATGCTGGGCAAGCTCAAGACCGGCACGCCGCTCGCGCAGATTGCCAACGAGGCCGGGCTCAAGGTCTCAAGCGCGAACAATTTGACCCGCAACAAGCCAAGCGAGCAGATTCCGGCGAAGGTCCTCCAGGCCGTGTTCACAACGGCCAAGGGCGGCTCAAACGCCGCGCAAGGCGCCAATTCCGATCAACGCGTGGTGTTCACCGTCACCGATGTGGTCGATCCCAAGCTCGACCCCAATGCTCCCGACACACAGCGCATCGAAAACTCGCTGCAGGCGTCCTATGCCGACGACATCATCGGCGAATATCTGGCGCGGCTTGAGACCGAACTCGGCGTCACGCTCAACCAGACTACGCTCAACCAGGTCACCGGCGGCGGCAGCCCGAACCAGTAAGATGCAGATCGAGCCGTCGGAGAAAAATTTCGCCGAGCGTTATGTCCGCGGCGAAGCGCAGGTAGTATGGACGACCTTGGTCGGCGACTTGGAAACGCCGGTTTCGGCTTTCATGAAGCTCGGCGGCGGCAAGCCGATGAGCTTTCTTTTGGAGTCCGTCGAAGGTGGCGCGGTGCGCGGGCGTCACTCGATCATCGGCATCGAGCCGGATCTCATCTGGCGCGCCAACGGCACGCGGGCGGAAGTCAACCGCTATGCTCGCGCCAAATCCGACGCCTTTCTCCCCTGCAACGAGCCGCCGCTCGAGGCGCTACGCATGCTGATCGAGGAGAGCCGCATCGAATTGCCGGGCAGCCTACCGCCGATGGCCGCAGGGGTATTCGGCTATCTCGGCTACGACATGGTGCGGCTGATGGAGCAGCTGCCGGAGCCGAATCCTGATCCCATCGGCATCCCTGACGCGGTGATGGTGCGGCCGACGATCGTGATCGTATTCGACGCCGTAAAGGATTCGATCACCGTGGTCACGCCGGTACGGCCCGAGAAAGGCGTCGACGCCAAGTTCGCGCTTGCCCGCGCGGTCGAGCGTCTTTCCAGTGTGGTTGAAAGCTTGGACCGACCGCTCGATCAGTCTTTCGGCGACGGCCATTTCGGGCCAATCGAAGCGACGCCGAAGTCAAACACCACGCCCACCGAGTACAGGGCGATGGTGCGCAAGGCTAAGGACTACATTGTCGCGGGCGACGCTTTTCAAATCGTGCTGGCGCAACGCTTCGAGGCGCCGTTCACGCTGCCGCCGTTTTCGCTCTATCGCGCGCTCCGGCGCACCAATCCCTCGCCCTATCTTTATTTCCTCGACTTCGGCGGCTTCTCCGTCGCCGGATCGAGTCCGGAAATCCTGGTCAAGGTCGCGCACGGCGTCGTCACCATCCGCCCGATTGCCGGTACGCGGCCGCGCGGAGCGACGCCGCACGAGGACAAGGCGCTCGAGGAGCAATTACTCGCCGACCCCAAGGAGCGCGCCGAACATCTGATGCTGCTTGATCTTGGGCGTAACGATGTTGGTCGCGTCGCCGCCGTCGGTACCGTCGCCGTTACCGACCGGTTCTTTATCGAGCGTTACAGCCACGTGATGCACATCGTTTCCAATGTCGAGGGCCGCCTGCGCGAGGACCGCGACCCGCTCGATGCGCTGGCCGCCGGTTTTCCCGCCGGCACGGTGTCAGGCGCGCCGAAAGTGCGCGCCATGCAGATCATCGACGAGCTGGAGAAGGAAAAACGCGGCCTCTACGCCGGGTGCGTCGGCTATTTTTCCGCCGCCGGCGAGATGGACACCTGCATCGTGCTGCGCACCGCCCTCGTCAAGGACGGCACCATGTACGTGCAGGCCGGCGCCGGCATCGTGGCCGACAGCGATCCGGATTACGAGCAGCAGGAATGCATCGACAAGGCGAAGGCTTTGTTCCGCGCCGCCGAGGAAGCGCGGCGATTTGCCAGCGCGGCGAAACGCGGGCAATAGTAACACGGGGGCACGGGGGAGCGGCGCGGCCGGGAACCGCGTTGAGGGGCAGCCATGCGCTGGCTCGCTTGGCTTGACCGGCTGATCGGCTGGATCATTGCCGTCGCGCAATGGCTGGCGTTGCCGCTGATCCTGATGCTGTTCCTGCAATGGCCGGCACGCGACCTCGTGCACGCCTATTCGACGCAGGCAAACGATATCGGGCAGATCTTTTTCGCGCTTTTCGTCGCCGTCAGCATCAGCGCGGCAACGCGCGCCAGCACGCATCTCGCTGCCGATACGCTCGCGCAGTTTTATCGTCCGCGCACTCGCGCCTGGATCAAGCGCATTGGCGGCGGGTTGACGATTTTGCCCTGGGCCCTGCTGGTCCTCGTAGCCGGCCGGACTTTCGTCGTGCCCTCCGTGCTTCAGCTCGAGAATTTCCCCGAGACCTATAATCCCGGTTACTTCCTCATCAAATGCGCGCTGTGGATCATGGGCATCACCGTGTTCGCGCAGGCGCTCGTCGACATCTTCCGCCCCTTGCCGTCGGATGACATCTGATGGAGTGGAGCGGCCTTGTCCTGTTGATCCTGGTCGGCGTCGGCATCATCACCACCGGCCTGCCCGCCGCTTTCGTGCTGATCACCGTAGCCTCGCTTGGCGCGCTGTTCGGTCTCTTAAGCGGCGTCATTCCGCTCTCGCTGCTGTGGGCGCTGCCCGGACGCCTAATCAATCTGTTCGAGAACGATCTGCTGCAGGCGCTGCCGCTCTACGTCACCATGGGCCTGCTGCTCGGTCGTCTGCCGGTTGCCGATGCGCTCTATCGCACCGCCAACGCCATCCTGCCGCGGAGCGCTTCGGCCCCGCTCGTTTCCGGCATGGCGCTCGGCGCGCTGCTCGGGCCGATGAACGGCTCGGTCGGCGCCAGCGTGCTCGGACTTTCGCGCGTGGTGTCGCCGCGCCTCACCGCCGAAGGCGTGCTGCCTGCGATCCGCGACGCCATCATTGCGGTCGCCTCAACGCTCGGCGTGCTGGTGCCGCCGTCGCTGGTGCTCATTCTGCTCAGCGATGCCATGCTCAGCGCCCACACTTACGCGGTAACCGCGACCGGGCGCAACGACCGCGTCATCAACACGCAGGATGTTTTCCACGCGGCGCTGGTGCCCGCCTTGATCTTCATCGTGCTGGCACTAGCGCTCGCCTGGATGGCCGGCCGCGGCCAGCCATTGCCGGAGAAGAAACGCGAACCACTACCGCCGCGGCAAGCGATACTCGCTGCGATTTCGCTGGTTGCGCTGATCGTGTTGCTCGGCGGCGTCGCCACCGGTTATTTCTTCGCGGTCGAGGCCGCCGCGGTCGGCGCTTTCACCTTGCTCTGTGGCGGCTTCATCACCGGGCACCTGCCGCTCAAGGTGATGCGCCAATTGCTGCACGACGCCATCGCGATCACCGGCGCGCTGTTTGCGCTCTTGATTGCGGCGACGACCTTCACGCTGGTGCTGCGCCTGCTCGGCACCGACCGACTGGTCAACAATCTCGTCGCCGGCATTCCCGGCGGCGATGTTCCAGCGACCGCGGCGGTGCTGGCGGTGATCGGGCTTTGCGCTTTCGTGCTCGACGCCTTCGAGATCATCTTCGTCATCATCCCCATCATCATCCCACCGCTGCTGGTGCGTGTCGCCGACGCGCGCTGGGTTTCGGTGCTGGTGCTCTTAACGCTGCAGTCGAGCTTTCTGCTGCCGCCGTTCGGCTACGCGCTGATGATGGTGCGCGGCGCCGCAAAAAACCCGGCGCCGTTCAAGCCGTTCGTGCGCGCGCTGGCGCCTTTTCTGCTTGCGCAATGGCTGCTGCTGCTGCTGGTGCTGCTCATGCCGCAGCTTGTGCATTTCGGCGAATCCGGCGCCGAAAATACGCGCCTGCCGGCCGCACCTATCTCGAATGAAGACATCAACAACCGCATGCGTGAGATGTTGCCCCCGCCTCCCGACGTTCCCGAGCTCAAATGAGGCTGCCTTGACCCCCCTTGGGCGCGGTCTTAAGACCTTGAGGGCACACGAAAACGTCGGGCGTCATGATCGTCCTGATCGACAATTACGACAGCTTCACCTTCAACCTGTTCCATTATCTGGGCAGCCTGGGGGCCGATCTTATCGTGCATCGCAACGACAAGATTTCGACGGCGCAAGTGCTGGCGATGGAGCCGGAAGCAATCGTGCTCTCGCCCGGTCCTTGCACGCCGGACCAGGCGGGCATCTGCCTCGATCTCGTCGCCAAGGCCTCGGCGAGCATCCCGATCCTCGGCGTCTGCCTCGGCCATCAGGCGGTCGGACAAGCCTTCGGCGGCAAAATCGTGCGTGCGCCGGCCCCGCTGCACGGCAAGCTTTCCGAAATCCAGCACAATGGCGCCAGCATTTTTCGCGGCATCAACTCAACTTTCAAGGCGACCCGCTACCATTCGCTCGTGGTTGAGCGGGCGAGTATGCCCGCCGAGCTGATGATCACCGCGCAAACCAGCGACGGCCTGGTGATGGGACTGATGCACGAGAGCCTGCCAGTCCACGGCGTGCAATTTCATCCGGAGAGCATCGCCTCCGAGCACGGCCATCTGATGCTGAAGAACTTCCTCGATATCGCCGCCGAATGGAATGCCGCGCACGGCAGGCGGCCGACCGCAGCGAACCGTTCTCTCGCGCACGCGAGTTGAAGCGATGGCCGACGATTTCAAGGCGCTCATCGCCAAGGTTGCGACCGGGGCCTCGCTCACACGCGAGGAGGCGGCCAGCGCCTTCGACCGCATGATGTCAGGAGAAGCAACGCCCTCGCAAATGGGCGGTCTGTTGATGGCGTTGCGCGTGCGCGGCGAAACCGTCGACGAGATTACCGGCGCGGTGACCACCATGAGATCGAAGATGCTCACCGTGAAGGCTCCGCCCGACGCCATCGACGTGGTCGGCACCGGCGGCGATGCCTCTGGCTCGTTGAACATTTCGACCTGCGCCTCGTTCATCGTCGCCGGGTGTGGTGTGCCGGTCGCCAAGCACGGCAACCGAGCGCTGTCGTCGAAATCGGGCGCCGCCGACGTGCTTGCCGCGCTCGGCGTCAGGATCGATCTCGATGCCGAAGAGGTCAGCCGCTGCATCGAGGAGGCCGGCATCGGCTTCATGTTCGCGCCATCGCACCACCCGGCGATGAAGAATGTCGGGCCGACGCGGGTCGAACTCGGCACCCGCACCATCTTCAACCTGCTCGGACCGCTTTCGAACCCGGCGGGGGTGAAACGGCAGATGATCGGCGCCTTCTCCAAGCATTGGCTCGAACCGATGGCGCAGGTGCTGAAGAACCTCGGCGCGGAGGCGATCTGGGTCGCGCACGGCTCCGACGGGCTCGACGAGATCACCACCTCCGGCCCGAGCAGCATCGCGGCACTGGAAAACGGCAAGGTCCACACCTTCGAAGTGACGCCGGAGGATGCGGGCCTCAAGCGCAGCAAAGCGGAGGCGCTCAAAGGCGGCGATGCCGAGCATAACGCCAAGGCGTTGCTCGATGTGCTCAAGGGTCATCCGAGCCCCTATCGCGACGTCGCCATTCTCAATGCCGCGGCAGCGCTGATCGTTGCCGGCAAGGCCAAGGACCTGAAAACGGGCGCCCAGCTTGCCGCGCATTCGCTCGACAGCGGCGAAGCGGAAGGACGGCTCGACCGGCTAATCGCAGTCTCGACGGCTTTCGGGTCCTAAACGCGCCATGACCGACATCCTCAAAAAGATCGAGGCCTACAAACGCGAGGAGATCGCGACGGCCAAAAAGGCGCGGCCGCTGGCAATGCTGGAGAAAATCGTTGCGCTGGCGCCGCCGCCGCGCGGCTTCTTGCGCGCGATCGAGACCAAGCATGCCGCCGGCGATTACGCGCTGATCGCCGAGATCAAGAAGGCGAGTCCATCGAAAGGGCTCATCCGCGCCGATTTCGACGTGCCGCATCTCGCCAAGGCCTACCAGGCGGGTGGCGCCGCCTGCCTGTCGGTCTTGACCGATACGCCATCGTTTCAGGGCAGCCCCGAGTTCATGAGCCAGGCCCGCGAAGCGACCGCGCTTCCGGTGCTGCGCAAGGATTTCATTTACGAGCCCTATCAGGTCGTGGAATCGCGGGCGCTTGGCGCCGACTGCATTCTTATCATCATGGCGGCGGTCACCGACGCAGCGGCAAAATCTATTGAAGATGCAGCCATTACCAATGAGATGGACTTGTTGATTGAAGTTCATCAAGAAGATGAACTTGCCCGTGCTCTGAAGCTCAAATCGCGGCTCGTTGGCATCAATAACCGCAATCTGCGCAACTTTCGCACCTCCCTCGCCGTGAGTGAGAGGCTCGCGCCCAAAGTGCCGCGCGACCGCGTTATCGTCACGGAAAGCGGCATTAACACGCCCTCCGATATCGCCCGACTTAGCAAAATCGGCATTTCCACCTTCCTGGTCGGGGAAAGCTTGATGCGGCAGGCCGATGTTGCTGGTGCCACGCGTGCCCTGCTTGCGCGTCGCGCAAGTCATGCCGCGGCGGAGTGACCCGTGACCAAGAAGGCGAGAAGCCGCAAGGCTGCCCGGCTTCCGAAAAGGGCGGTGCGGCGGCCTGCTCAAGCTCTGAGCCACCTCGATGCGCGCGGTCAAGCGCACATGGTCGACGTCTCGGCAAAGGCCGTCACTGAGCGCGTCGCAATTGCCGAAGGCTGCGTCATTATGCGCAAGGAGACGCTCGACCTCGTGCTCGCCGGCAACGCTCTCAAGGGCGACGTGCTCGGCGCCGCGCGCCTTGCAGGAATCATGGCCGCCAAGCGCACGCACGGGCTGATCCCGTTGTGCCATCCATTGCCGATCACCAAGGTCGAGATCGAGATCAATCCGGAGCATTCCCTGCCCGGGTTCCTGGTGCAGGCGACGGTCAAGGTTGCGGGGCAGACCGGGGTGGAGATGGAGGCGCTCACCGCCGTGTCAATTGCGTGCCTGACCATCTACGACATGGTCAAGGCGGTCGAGCGCGGCATGCACATCGAGGGCATCCGCCTGCTGCGGAAATCGGGCGGCAAATCGGGCGAATATCGTGCCGAAAGCGCGTGATCTGCTGCCGGTCGCCGAGGCCTTGGCACGCATCCTGGCGGACGCAAGCCCCCTGCCCGCGGAACACGTCACTCTCGATGATGCACTCGGCCGGGTGCTCACCGAGGAGCTCAAAGCGCTGCGTACGCAGCCGGCGGCAGATGTCTCGGCCATGGATGGCTACGCCGTACGCGCAGCCGACGTGCACCATGCGCCAGTCAGCTTGCGCCTCATCGGCGAGGTCGCCGCCGGGCACCCGTTTGCCGGCAAGATCGGCGCCGGCGAAACCGCGCGCATCTTTACCGGCGGCGTAATGCCCGAGGGCAGCGATACCGTGGTCATCCAGGAACTCACCTCACGCGAAGGCGAGAAAGTCACCGTCGGCAAGCCCACGGCCAAAGGCCGCAACGTGCGCAGCAAGGGTATCGACTTTGCTGCCGGGCAAGTGCTGCTGCAAAAGGGCCGGCGGCTTTCCGACCGCGACTTGATGCTGGCCGCGGCGATGAATTACCCGCGTCTGCATGTTCATCGGCGGCCCAGGGTCGCCGTTCTCGGCACCGGCGATGAGCTGGTGGCTCCCGGCAGCACACCGAAGCCGGGCGAGGTCGTTTTTTCCAACGGCTACGCCTTGCGCGCGCTCGCCCAGGGCGAAGGCGCCGAGACGCTCGATCTTGGTGTCGTGCCGGACCGCCTCGAAGCCATTGCCGCCGCCGTGGGGCGTGCCAGGCAGGCGCAGGCCGACGTGCTGGTGACGACCGGCGGCGCCTCGGTCGGCGAGCACGATTTGGTGCAGCGCGCACTCTCAGCCGAAGGCCTTACGCTCTCGTTCTGGCGGCTCGCCCTGCGCCCGGGGCGGCCGATGATGTACGGGCGGCTCGGCACGATGCAGGTGCTGGGCATGCCGGGGAATCCGGTGTCCTCCTATGTCTGTGCCGTCCTGTTCCTCGTGCCGCTGATCCGCCGCCTCGCCGGCCGCGCCGATACCGATTTAAGGCGCGAGGAGGCCGTTCTCGGCCGGGAGCTTCCCGAAAACGACGAGCGCGAGGATTATCTGCGCGCGACCCTCACCAGCGGTCTTGACGGCCTTATCGCGACACCGCTGCCCAATCAGGACAGTTCCCTGATGGCGCCGCTTGCGGATGCCTCCTGCCTCTTGATTCGAGCGCCGCACGCGCCCAAGGCCGCCGCCGGTTCACCGTGCGTCATCCTTAAGCTGCCGCTGTAGCGGAGTTTCGAGTTTTTCACTCCAAATTAAATGGTTGCAGAACACATATGGAACGGATAGTGTTCGTTCATGATTTGTTTCTGGCCGCGGGAAACCGGCCGCCAGGGGAGAAGCAGATGCTGACGCGCAAGCAGTTCGAACTCCTGCGTTTCATCCACGAACGCCTGACCGAGTCGGGCGTGCCGCCCTCCTTCGATGAAATGAAGGACGCGCTCGATCTGCGCTCGAAATCGGGCATTCACCGGCTGATCACGGCGCTCGAGGAGCGCGGTTTTATTCGTCGCCTGCCCAACAGGGCGCGCGCCATTGAGGTGATCAAGCTGCCGGACTCGGTCGCCCACGGCATCAACGGCGGCGGCCGCGCCCGCCGCTTTACGCCGACCGTGATCGAGGGTGAGCTTGGACGCGTGCGGCACACCTCGGAAGACGACAACTCCGGCCGCCCCATCGCCGTGCCGGTAATGGGCCGCATCGCCGCCGGCACGCCGATCGAGGCGATCCAGACGCGCAGCCATGTGATCAACATGCCGCCCGACCTGTTGTCGGCCGGCGAGCACTTCGCCCTCGAAGTGCGCGGCGACTCAATGATCGAAGCCGGCATTCTCGACGGCGACATTGCGCTGATCCGCAAATCAGAGGCCGCCGACACCGGTGACATCGTTGTGGCGCTGATCGACGACGAGGAGGCAACGCTCAAGCGCTTTCGCCGCCGCGGCGCGTCGATCGCACTCGAGCCCGCCAATACGGCCTACGAAGTGCGCATTCTTCCGCCCAACCGCGTGCGCATCCAGGGCAAGCTGGTGGGGCTGTTCCGGCGCTACTAGTCGCCGGGCTCCAGATCTTCGGGCCGCGGCGTGGCATCGCGCGCTGCCGGGCGCACCGGTAGCGTGTTCGCGGCGCTCGCCTGTGTTTCCGGCGCCCAGGGCCGTGCGTAGCCGGGCGGACGCGCCACCGTTTCCTCAAAGCGATCGCCGACGAGCCGTAGGGCGATCGCCCCGTTCTCGCGCCAGATCTTGCGGTCGACCGAGAGTGCTGCGCAATCCGGCGGCGCCGGGCGTGGGCTCACCACCACGGCGGCGCGCGCGCAGTCTTCGGCAAAAGCCGCGGGCGACAGCACCATCGAGACGAGCCTCCCGTCCTTCAGATGCCCGATGCAGCCGAACGCGTCGCAGGCAACGTCGCGATTGAGCGTTGCGTCCCTGAAGTCGCGTCTGTCGCCATCCGCGGCGAGCCATTCCTTGACGGAAAAGCCGTCGCGGCCGCTGCGTAGCACTGACAGGCGGCCGTCATTGCCGCGCATCGCCGCAGCCTGTCCGTCATTGGCGATGAGGACATCGGGCCTTGGCGTGAGCACAGCCCAGAATGTTGCGACGACCGCCAGCGCTGCTCCACTCCAGCGCAATGGCGTGCGCAACAGGCACATCACCACCAGCGCCGCGGTCGCCAACAGCAATGGCCCCGTGCCGAAGGCATGGATGCGCCCGGCAGCGCCCGGCAAATGCGCAACCCACAGCACGACGTGGATCATCCAGTCGATGCCGGCGCCCATCAGCCGCCAGAACAGAGCGTCGAAGCCAAGCGGCAGCGTCAGCACGCCGAGGATGCCCATCGGCATGACCCAGACCGAGACGACCGGCATCGCCAAAAGATTGGCGAGCACGCCGTAGGGCGCGAGGCGATGAAAATGATATGCGGCGTATGGCGTGGTGGCGAGGCCGGCGATCAACGAAGCATAGATGAGCGCTGCAACTTCGTTGCCGCCCCACAGCGCGGCGCGGGTGGCCAGCGTGCTATCCGTGTTGGGCCGCCACGGCAGCGCGTACTGATAGCCGGCGATGAGCGCGAGCGTCGCGGCAAACGACATCTGAAAGCTTGGCTGCGCGATCGCCTGCGGCGCGAGCAGCAGCACAGCGAAGGTGGCGATGGTCAGCGTGCGAAAAGTGAGCGCACGGCGGTCGACCATGACGCCTAGTAAAACGATCGCGATCATCACGAAGGAGCGCTGCGTGGCGACGCCCGCGCCGGAAAGCACCAAATAGAAACTCGCAGCGGCGAGCGCACCGGCTGCCGCCCATTTCTTGATTTGATAGCGGCTGGCAAGCGAGGGAATAAGCGCCAACAGGCCACGGATGAAGAAGAAGGCAATCCCGGCGATGACCGCCATGTGATAGCCGGAAATCGCCAGCACATGCGCGAGGCTCGACACATAGAACGCATCGCTCACCGGCGGCGTGATGGCGTCACGTTTGCCGGTGATCAGTGCCGAAGCAATAGCACCTTCGTCGCCCGGAATGATGGCGCGGATGCGCTTATCGATTTTCTCGCGCATGCCGTCGATCGCGGCGGCAAAACGCAGTCCCAGATTTGGCGCAACAGGTGGCGTCTCGATTCTGAAAGCGCCCAGCGCGTAGCCGGAGGCGCCGAGACCGAGAAAATACATATCGCGGGCGAAATCGTAGCCGCCCGGACGCAATGGCGCGAGTGGCGGCGACAGGCGCGCCTTGAGCGATACGAAGGAGCCGACCGCAGGCGCGGTATCCTTGCGGACCGCAATGCGCACCCGCTCCGGGATTTCCCCGCGCACACGGCCGTCCAGCCGGTCGATATGGACCACGATGCGGTCAGTGCGCTCCCGTTCTTCACGAACCTCGACAAAACCACGGAGCGCGACGCTTGCTGCAGGGATGCGCAGCACGGGATGGGCAAGCCGCGCGGTATTGAGCGTGGCAACCGCAAAGCCTGTCGTAAGCGCGGCAAAGGCGAGCGCCAGCGGAAAGCCGAATGCGCTCCGATGGACGAGGACCGCAGCGACGACGGCAAAGACAGCAAGCGGCAGCACCGCCCAAAGTGCCGGCTCACGGTCGGCGCTGAAATAAAGCACGATGCCGACGCCGAATGATACCGCGAGCCAAGGAAACAAGCGCCCGGGCGCGACCTCGGCAAGCGCCCATTCGCCGGCAAGCTTGCGCAGCCTGCTGAGCAGCGTCTCGACCTCGTCCGGCAGCACGAGGCCGACACGGCGGCGCGCAGCATCGACTCCTGCCGCCCATGCCTTGGCACCGGCGCGCGCGCGTCCACTATCAGGTCGTTCAGCCATGGCGCGGCCCCCCAGAGGCGCACGCGGAACGGCTCGATGCTAGGCCGCTGAGCGGCGCTGGCTAGGAGAACGGTTGTGAACGGCCGGGCCCGTGGCCCTTCGACCCTGCCGGTGCGCTGCTCCGGACGACGGGTTAAGCGCCGGTCTTTTCCTTCGCCCAAGTATCGCGCAGGCCGATGGTGCGGTTGAAAACAAGCTTGCCGGGGCCGGAATCCTTGTCGAGGCAAAAATAACCGTTGCGCTCGAACTGCACCGGGACTTCGACCATCGCGTCAGCGAGCGCCGGTTCAAGGCGGGCCCGCACAATTTCGAGAGAGTGCGGGTTGAGGTCCGCGCCGAAGTTCTCGCCGCCCGCGGGATCCGGCTTGCTGAACAGCGGATTATAAAGCCGCACTTCGGCGGCGATCGAATCCGCCGCCGAAACCCAGTGGATCGTGCCCTTCACCTTGCGGCCGTCGGAGGCGTTGCCGCCGCGCGTCGCCGGATCGTAGCTGCAGCGCAGCTCGACAACATCACCCGCCGTGTTCTTCTTTACTTCGTGGCAAGTGATGAAATAAGCGTAGCGCAGCCGCACTTCGGCGCCCGGAGCGAGACGAAAAAATTTCTTCGGCGGATTCTCCATAAAGTCGTCCTGCTCGATGAAAAGCTCGCGGCCGAACTTGATCTTGCGCGTGCCGGCCGCCGCGTCGTCGGGATGATTGGCGGCTTCCAGCTCCTCCACCTTCCCTTCCGGAAAGTTCTCGATGACGACCTTCAGCGGCTTGAGCACGGCCATGCGCCGCATCGTGGACTTGTTGAGCGCCTCGCGCACCGAGAATTCGAACATGCCGACGTCAACCGTGCTGTTGGCTTTGGCGACGCCGATGCGCTTCACAAAATCACGGATCGCCTCCGCCGGCACCCCGCGGCGACGCAATCCGGCAAGCGTCGGCATACGCGGATCGTCCCAGCCGCTGACGTAGCCATCGCGCACCAGCAACGTAAGTACGCGCTTCGACAGCACCGTGTAAGTGAGGTTAAGGCGCGCAAACTCGTACTGATGCGGTTTTGACGGCACGCTCAGGTTGGCGATGAACCAGTCATAGAGCGGCCTGTGATCCTCGAATTCGAGGGTGCAGATCGAATGCGTGACGCCTTCAATGGCGTCCGACTGGCCATGGGCGAAATCGTAGCTGGGATAGATCTTCCACGTGGTGCCGGTGCGTGGGTGGCTCGCGTGCAGGATGCGGTAGAGCACCGGATCGCGCATGTTTATGTTGCCGGAGCCCATGTCGATCTTGGCGCGCAGTACGCGCGCCCCATTCGGAAATTCGCCGGCGCGCATGCGGCGGAACAAATCGAGGTTTTCTTCCACGCTGCGGCCACGAAACGGCGAATTTTTCCCGGGTTCGGTGAGCGTGCCGCGGTTCTTGCGCATCTCTTCCGGGCTCTGGTCATCGACATAGGCCTTACCCGCGCGGATCAGATCTTCCGCCCAGCCGTAGAGCCGCTCGAAATAATCAGAGGCGTGGTAGAGGTGATTGCCCCAGTCGAAGCCGAGCCAACGCACGTCGCGCTTGATGGCGTCGATATATTCCTGTTCCTCCTTGGCCGGATTGGTGTCGTCAAAGCGTAAATTGCAGTGGCCGCCAAACTCTTCGGCAATGCCGAAATTGAGAACGATCGACTTGGCATGGCCGATATGGAGGTAGCCATTGGGCTCGGGCGGAAAGCGCGTGATGACCTGCTTGGCTCGGCCGGCATCGAGATCTGCCCTGACGATATCGCGGATAAAGTCGCGACCCGCCTCGGCAGGCGCTTCAGGCGCCGTCTTGATGTCGGCCATTCTCGCGTGTTCCCAAACAGTTTGCGCGCCGGCTTCATGGCGCGGCGCGGCGCTCGATGTCAAATGCACTCTCGCCACCGGCTTTTTCTGTGGTAACAGAGCCGCCGATGAAGGCCCCTATCGTCACTCGTTTTGCGCCGTCTCCGACCGGCTTCCTGCACATCGGCGGCGGGCGCACCGCTCTCTTCAACTGGCTCTATGCCAAGCATTTCGGCGGCAAGATGCTGTTGCGCATCGAGGACACCGACCGCGAGCGCTCGACGGCTGCGGCAATCGCCGCCATTATCGACGGGCTCACCTGGCTTGAACTGAACTGGGACGGCGAGATCGTCTTCCAGTTCTCGCGCGCGGCCCGCCACCGTCAGGTCGCCGAGCAGCTCCTCGCCGCCGGCAAGGCCTATTACTGCTATGCGAGCCCCGAAGAGCTCGCCGCCATGCGCGAGGCAGCGCGCCGCGAAGGCCGCTCCAAGCTCTATGATAGTCGCTGGCGCGACCGCTCCCCTTCCGAAGCGCCGCCTGGCATCAAGCCGGTGATCCGCCTCAAGGCGCCGCTCACCGGCGAAACGGTGATCGAGGACCAGGTGCAGGGGCGCGTTACCTGGCAGAATTCCGATCTCGACGATCTAGTGCTGCTACGCTCGGATGGCACGCCGACTTACATGCTCGCAGTCGTGGTCGACGATCATGACATGACCATCACCCACGTCATCCGCGGCGACGATCACCTCACCAATGCGGCCCGGCAGAAGCACATCTACGATGCGCTAGGTTGGAACGTGCCGATCTTCGCCCACATCCCGCTGATCCACGGCCCCGACGGCTCGAAGCTGTCGAAGCGCCACGGGGCGCTCGGCATCGAAGCCTATCGCGCGATGGGCTACCTGCCGGCGGCCATGCGCAACTATCTCGTGCGCCTGGGTTGGGCGCATGGCGACCAGGAGATCTTCTCCACCGACGAAATGATCGCCGCGTTCGACTTGCCGGCGATCGGCCGCTCGCCCGCCCGTTTTGACTTTGCCAAGCTGGAAAGCCTCAACGGTCACTACATGCGCGCGAGCGCCGACGCGGACCTTCTTGCTCAGCTGGAAAAGCTCCTGCCGCATATCGCCGGCGGCCAGGAACTCGCCAACAAGATGACGCCCGTCTTGCGCACCAAGCTCCTCGCGGCACTTCCCGCCTTAAAAGAGCGTGCCAAAACTTTGGTCGAACTCTTTGATGCCTCGCGCTTTCTTTGGGCGAACCGGCCGATCGATCTCGACGACAAGGCCAAGGCCATGCTCACGCCCGAGGCCAAGGGTGTCATTGCGGCGGTGCTGCCGCAATTCGAGGCGAACATGGACTGGACGCCTTCGACCATCGAAGCCGACGTGCGAGCCTTTGCCGACCGCTCGGGGCTCAAGCTCGGTGCCGTAGCGCAGCCCTTGCGCGCCGCGCTCACCGGGCGGATCACCTCGCCGCCGATTTTCGACGTGCTCGCGGTACTCGGCCGCGACGAGAGCCTAGCGCGGCTGCGCGACCAAGCCGGCCAGTGATCAAATCCTTGCGCGCGGAGGTCACATCGCGGGGCTCGCACCTATATTACGGTCAGGAAGCTTTACGCTATCTTGCAGCGCACAATAGGATAGGCTAGGCGAAATGCGTTGGGCGGCGCGCTTGCGCCCGGTCTGGGGACATGTTGACGCGTATGCTCGCTGCCAATTCGAGGGCTCGACCATGGACGCCAAAGCGGCTTCGAAGAGCAAAACCGGCACGCTGACCGTCGGCAACCAGAACTGGGACTTCCCGATCTATTCCGGAACGATCGGACCCGACGTCATCGATATTTCCAAGCTGTATGGCGTCAGCGGCGCCTTCACCTACGATCCCGGCTTCACCTCGACGGCAAGCTGCGAATCCAAGATCACCTATATCGACGGCGACGAAGGCGTCCTGCTCTATCGCGGCTATCCGATCGAGCAACTGGCCGAGCAAGGCGACTTCCTGGAGACCTGCTACCTCTTGCTCTACGGCGAACTGCCGACGCCGGCGCAAAAAGCCGACTTCGACTTTCGCGTCAGTCGCCATACCATGGTGCACGAGCAGATGAGCCGGTTCTTCCAAGGCTTCCGCCGCGATGCGCATCCGATGGCGGTGATGACCGGTTCGATCGGGGCGCTGTCGGCTTTCTATCACGACTCCACCGATATCTCCGACCCGCACCAGCGCATGGTCGCTTCCATCCGCATGATCGCCAAGGTGCCGACGCTCGCCGCTATGGCGTACAAATACTCGGTCGGCCAGCCTTTCATGTACCCGAAGAACGAACTCGACTACGCCTCGAACTTCCTGCGCATGTGCTACGCAGTGCCAACCGAGGAGTACAAGCCCAACCCCATTCTGGCGCGCGCCATGGATCGCATTTTCATCCTGCATGCCGACCATGAGCAGAACGCGTCGACCTCGACGGTGAGGCTTGCCGGCTCATCCGGGGCCAACCCATTCGCTTGCATCGCGGCGGGCTGCGCCTGCCTTTGGGGGCCCGCTCATGGCGGGGCCAACGAGGCGGCGCTCAACATGCTGCGCGAGATCGGCACAGTCGATCGCATTCCCGAATTCGTCAAGCGCGCCAAGGACAAGAACGATCCGTTCCGCTTGATGGGCTTCGGCCATCGCGTCTACAAGCATTACGACCCGCGCGCCAAGATCATGCAGAAGACCTGTCATGAAGTGCTGGCCGAGCTCGGCATTAAGGACGATCCGCTGCTCGACGTGGCCATGGCGCTCGAAAAAATCGCGCTCAGTGACGAGTACTTCATCGAGAAGAAGCTCTATCCGAACATCGATTTCTATTCCGGCATTACGCTGAAAGCGATGGGATTCCCCACCACCATGTTCACCGTGCTGTTCGCGGTTGCGCGTACGGTCGGCTGGATCGCGCAGTGGAAGGAAATGATCGAGGATCCGAACCAAAAGATCGGCCGCCCGCGTCAGCTCTATACCGGCGCGACGAAGCGCGACTACGTGCCGATGTCGCGGCGGAAATAGCTTTCAGAGCCAGGGCGACTTGACGAACTTGGCAGGCTGCGCCTTGCCGTTGAGCTTGGGCGCGCTTGCCCCGTCATAAGCCCAGGTGACATAGGCGCCGCCCCAGGTGAAGCCGCCGCCGAACGCGGCGAGCAGCAGGCGGTCGCCGACCTTTAATTTTTCTTCGTAGTCCCACAGCGAGAGCGGGATCGTCGCCGTGGTGGTGTTGCCGTATTTCTGGATGGTGAACATCACCTTCTCGAGCGGCAGACCGATACGCTGCGCCGCAGTCTCAATGATGCGGCGGTTGGCCTGGTGAGGAACCGCCCAGTCAATCATATCGGCGCTCAAATTGTTGCGCGCCATGATGTCGCGTGCGACTTCGGTCATTCCGGCGACCGCATATTTGTAGACTGTCGCGCCCTCCTGGTGGATGTAGTGCAGGCGCTTGGCGACGGTCTCTGCAGACGTCGGCATACGGCTGCCACCCGCTTTCTGGTGCAGATACTGGGCGCCGGAACCGTCGGAACGCAAAATCGTATCCATGATGCCGTAGCCAGCCGCGTTCGGCTCGACCATGACGGCGCCCGCGCCGTCGCCGAATATCACGCAAGTCGCGCGGTCGGTATAGTCGACGATCGCCGACATCTTGTCGGTGCCGACCACGACGATCTTTTTGTAAGTGCCGGCGGCAATGAACTGGTTGGCGATCGTCAGCGCGTAAAGAAAACCAGAACAGGCAGCTTGGATGTCGAAGCTGCCGACATTGCGGATGCCGACCATGTCGCATATCAGATTAGCCGTGCAAGGATGCACGAAGTCAGGCGTCACGGTCGCGCAGATCAGAAGCTCGACGTCTTCCGGACTAGTGCCGGTTTTGGCCAGCAGACCGCGCACGGCTTCCGCGCCCATATGCGAGGAGCCGAGCCCTTCGCCTTTGAGGATGTGTCGTTCCTTGATGCCCGTGCGCTCGGTGACCCATGTATCGGAGGTGTCCACCATTCGCGCGAGGTCGGCGTTGGTGAGAACGTCTGGCGGCACGTAGCCGTGAACGGCAGTGATCGCAGCGCGGGTGGGAAGTGACAAGGCCGGACGTCTCAACTTTTTGCCCGGCCGCAGGGCCGGGCGTATTCACAAACCTACGCTGTTAACGGCGGCGACGCCACTGTTTCCCGCATGGGTGCATTCGCCCTTCCCGCACATTCGAGAATCGCTGTGGCCGCTCGGTCACTGGGCACCGCCGTACCGATTTCCATGATCTTGTCGAGCCGCGCGAAAGCCTCGATCTGACGGCTTCTTTGCGGTGTGTCGCCCAGCAGCGGCGTCAACGTCTCGGCGAGCGCCGCCGGCGTGCACGCACCCTGGATGAATTCTGGCACGATGTTCTCACCCAGTACGAGGTTCGCCAGAATGATCGTCGGCACTTTGATCAGCAGCCGCCCCACGATCTCTTCCAGCCAAGACACCTTGTAGCCGGCAACCATGGGCACCCCGGCGAGCGCGAGCTCGAGCGTCGAGGTACCCGATTTGGTGAGCGCCGCCCGCGCCGTGCGAAATGCTTTATTTTTTTCGGCCGGATCCGTGACGACGCGTGCCGACAGTTTCCAGGCCTTAACGCGCTCGCGCATCAGTTCGGCCAGACGCGGCACGCACGGCACAATCGCCTCGAGACCGCCGATGCGTCCGTTTGTCAAAACGGCGGCTTCCCCAAAGGTGTCCGCCATGCGCTCGATCTCTCCCGTTCGACTGCCGGGCATCACAAGTAGGATAGGAGGATCGGTGAGCCGACGCCGCGCCTCTTCGGCATTCGGACGCAACTCGGCGACGCGCTCGCTCAGCGGATGTCCGACGTAGCTCGATGAAGGACCGCCGAGTTGCCACAACGCCGACGGCTCGAAAGGCAAAAGCGTCAGCACATGATCGAGGTAACTGCGCATCGCGCGCGCACGACCTGGTCGCCAGGCCCAGACCGACGGACAGACATAATCGACGATCGGAATGCTCGGAGCGCGTTTGCGCACTTTGCGAGCGATACGATGGGTAAATTCCGGACTATCGATGATCACCAGCACGTCAGGCCGCGCTGCGATGACGGCGTTCGCCGCCTCGTGTATGCGCTTGAGAATTTTGGGCAGCCGAGCCGGAATCCCTGTAAAGCCCACGATCGCCAAATCGTCGAGCGGAAACGGGCTCGATAAGCCTTGCGCGGCCATTTGTGAGCCACCGATACCGGAAATGCGCAAAGTCGCGCCCGTGCGTTGCTTCAGGGCCCGCATCAGCGCCGCGCCAAGCCGATCGCCGGATTCCTCTCCGGCGATCAAAAAAACGTGCAGGTCAGGCCGATTCATGCATGCGATCCGGCGGTACCGACGACGAAGATATTGGCGCGGTCGGCATCGGCCACAACTCGATTGGGTTCGGCGATGATGGTTTCACCGGCAAGCACGGCAATTCCAGCAAGACCGGCACGTGCCACCGCGGCAACGGTTGCCGGCCCGATCGACGGCAAATCAAAACGGCGGTCCTGAGTCGATTTAGCCGCCTTCACTAAGACGCCGCTTCCTGCGGGCGCTCGCAGCCGGCCGCTTGCGCGCATTTCGGCCACCCGCGCAAGCATCTGATCGGTGCCCTCAGCTGCTTCGACGGCAAGCACGTTGTTATCGGCGACCACGACGGCCTGACCCACGTCAAACGGGCTCATGGCGTGCAAGCAGCGCAAGCCGACACCGATATCGGCCCGATCACGCGGCGTCGGCTCGATACGGCCGAGTATCCCTTGCGGCACAAGGATTTCCGGCGCCACTTCGTGCGCGCCCACCATGCGAAAGCCTTCCTCCTCGAATAGCTTGCCCATACCGGACAACAGATGGTTGTCGCCGCCGCGAAACGCCGCCACTACCCGAGGCATTAAGCTCAATGCTTTGAGGTCCGGATGCACCTGCCAAA
>Ga0335083_10003268_pt1 | contig 21065 bp, 20 predicted proteins | sample Lox_Sample_42_FD_206716 | JGI IMG/M metagenome (GOLD analysis project Ga0335083, IMG submission 206716) | Soil microbial communities from Loxahatchee National Wildlife Refuge, Florida, United States - Lox_Sample_4.2 | ecosystem: Environmental > Terrestrial > Soil > Wetlands | place: USA...
CGCGCCAGATCGAGCGGGTAATCGAGCCCGAGATCGGCGCGGCCGACGTTCGGCGCCGGGAGCGCCGCGCAGGGGCCGGCGAAGCTACACTGCGCGAGCGTCGCGCGCGCGGCATGCTCGGGTCTGAGCGCGGCCACGAGCGCACGCTCGTCGCACGCCACGGCGAGCACGTTCTCGCCCGACCTCGCGAGCGACGCGGCGCTCACGTCGCCGTTCGGCCCGACGGAGACGACGCTCGTCGCTTCGCCGTCGCCGCGTAACACGAACGAGCGGCCGTCGCCGCCCGTCGGGCAGCGCTCGGCAAAATCGCGTGCCAGTGCGTCCGGGGCCGGCTTGAAGCTCGCGCCGCCGTCGTTGCTCTTCCACACTTCGAGATTCGCGCCCGCGCCGCGCGCGAACACGATGCCGTCGGGCGTCACGCGCGCGACCCGGTAGTACGCGCGCGCCGGCGTGAGTCCGCGACCGAGCGCGGGCGTCGCGGGCGCCACCGGGTGCGGCGCTTCCTTCACGCCGAGCGACGGCTTCACGAGCGCCGCATAACCGCGTACGAAGGGCCACGCGCGCCGAGCTTGCCGGATGAGCGGCTCGGGCGTTACGGCGAGCTCCGCGAGCGCGTGGGTCGGCCGCGCGTTCCCGCCGTACTCCGCGAACGTGAACGCCGAAGCGCGATGGGCGGCCTCGACGGCGGCGTCTTCGGTGATGGCACGCGCGAACGGCGCGCAGCGGTCGAACGGAGCGTCGGCCGCCGGCGACGTGACGAGCCGTCGCCGCACGAGCACGCGAAAATCGGCGAGCTCTCGATCGCGCAAGAGCGCCGGCCCGGTCGGCCCGACCATGCACGCACCGTAGTCGGCGAGCGCGGTCGCCAGGGTGTGGACCTTCCACGCTGCGTCGAGCCGCGGGTAGAGCCACGCGACGGCGCCCGCGGCGAGCGTGAAAAGGAGCACGAATCTGAGCCGGATCGGCGGCGCCGGCAACGTGGGCGCCCGTTCGACCGGGGGGGCCGAGGGTCGAGTCGAGCGCACCCGATCGAGCGAAGTCCGCATCCGCCCGAATCTAAGGAGCGCGAGCCGCCGCGGCCAAAAAAGCCGAGTGGCTTCGCCGGCGGAAGCTCTCGGTCACGACCGAGCGCGACTCAGAGCATGCCGCCGCGCGGCGGCATGTCGTCCGTGCGCAGGCGCTTGCGGCGTCGACGCGCGGCTTCACTCATCTTCTTCCGGCGCTTGATCGACGGCTTCATGTAATGACGACGACGCTTGAGCTCCCGCAGGATGCCTTCCGCAGCCATTTTGCGCTTGAGGTGCTTGATGGCGCGCTCGATGCCTTTGTCGCCAACCTGGACTTCGAGCGGCTTACACTGGACGGGATCGGTAGGATTCGCCAAGGGACGGCCTTATTGACACGCCCCGGCACGCGGAGCAACTAGAAGCGTGGATCTCAACGACCGCGAGCGCCCGACCCACGTCAAAGCCCCCCACGGCGCGCGAAACCTCGAAATCGCGTGGGGGGACGGCAAGCGCATCGTCTATCCTCATGAAATTTTGAGGGGTTTTTGTCCGTGTGCCACCTGCCAGGGTCACTCCGGCACGATCCGCTTCGTGACCGGCGGGGACCTCGACTTGAAGGACCTCGAGCAGGTGGGCAACTACGCGCTCGGCCTCACCTGGGCCGATAACCACAATTCCGGGATCTACTCGTTCCGTTACCTGCGAGCGCTCGGCGAGCTCCTCGAAGCGCAAGGAGCCGAAGGCGTGAAGGCGATGGGGGAGCTGCCGCGGGTATGACGCCGCCCGGCGACGGCGGTCCGCGCCATTGCCGCTCGGTGCTCGTCACCACCTCGTATCCGTCGTCGCCCGACGACGCGTCCGGTCACTTCGTCGCCGCCGAGGTCCGGGCACGGCGGGCCCGAGGCGAGCACGTCACGGTGCTCGCGCCGCGCGTCGCGGGCTCGAGCCCGAGCCCCGAACCCGACGTGCGTTGGTTGCCGGCGTACGGCGCCTTCGGCTGGCCCGGCGCGCTCGCGCGACTGCGCGAACGACCCTGGCGCGCCTTCGGCGCGATGCGTTTCGTGCTCGCCGCGCGGCGGGCGCTCGCCTGCATCGACGACGCCGAGCGCGTCGTGGCTCACTTCATCGTGCCCTCCGCGTGGCCGATCGCGGCGCGCGCACGCCTCCCGCTCGAGGTCGTCGCGCACGGCTCGGACGTGCGGCTCATCGGGCGGCTGCCTGCGCCGCTCCGGCGTCGTGTCGCGCGCCGTCTCGCGGGTGCGGAAGTGCGCTGCGCCTCCGAAGAGCTCCGGCACGAGCTCCTGCGCGCGCTCGGGCCCTTGCCACACACGAAGCTCCTGGTCGCAGCGCCGGTGCTCGAGCTCACTCGGCCGTGGCAGCGCGACGAAGCGCGCGCCGAGCTCGGCGTCGACGCGCGCGCTCGCCTCATCGTCGTCGTCGGACGGCTGGTCGCCGGCAAGCGCGTCGACCTCGCGCTCCGCGCGGCAGAGCTCGTCCCCGGGGCGCGCGTCGTCGTCGTCGGAGACGGACCCGAGCGAGGCGAGCTCGAACGGCGCTTTCCGTTCGCGCGCTTCGTCGGGCAGGTGCCGCGCAGCCGCGCGCTCGCCTGGCTCGCGGCCGCCGACGTCCTCCTTTCCGCGTCCGCGCTCGAAGGGGCGCCGTCCGTCGTGCGCGAAGCGCGCGCGCTCGGAACCCGAGTCGTCGCCGTCGAAGCGGGCGACCTCGCGGCGTGGGGCAAGCGTGACGCGGGCCTCTGCGTGCTCGAGGCGCGCCCGTGAACGTTCGGCACGCGCTCTTCGCGGCCGGCTTGCTCGCGAGTTGCGGCGGCCGGCCGGCGACGATCGACGCGCCGGCACCCGCGCGAGCGCCGGCAAGCGCTGCTCCGAGTCCGAACGCGCTCGCCGTCACCGCGCACGCGAACACACCCGCCGCGCCTGCGTCGAGCGCGAGCGCATCGGCCGGCTTGCTCGCGGACGGCACCGCGGCGCCGCCTCCGCCGGCACTCGGCGGTCCCGGAACGCGCTCGGTGACGGGCGAAAACGGAGTCGTGGTTTCGGCCGAGCCGTTCGCGACGCGAGCGGGCGTGAGCGTGCTCGAAACCGGCGGGAACGCGGTGGACGCAGCCGTCGCGACCGCGTTCGCGCTCGCCGTGACGCACCCGAGCGCCGGCAACCTCGGCGGCGGCGGCTTCGCGCTCGTGCGACCGCGTGGCGGGCCGACGGTCGCCGTCGATTTTCGTGAGACCGCGCCGAGCTCCCTCACCCGTCCGAGCTTCGATGCCATGATCGCGGCCAAAGGCAGCGGCCCGGTCGCCCCCGGCGTTCCCGGCAGCGTGGCGGGCCTGTTGCTCACCGAGCGAAAGTTCGGGCGCTTGCCGCTCGAGCGCGTGGTCCTGCCCGCTCTCGCGCTCGCGCGGGACGGCGTGATCGTGAGCCGCGACGAGGCGGAGCTCCTCGCCGCGCACTGGACGACGCTTTCCCTCGACCCCGCCGCCCGTCGCGTGTTCGGCGACGGGCGCGGCGCGCCGCTCCGCGCCGGGGCGCGCTTGAAACAGCCGCAGCTCGCGGCGCTGCTCGCGGACATCGTCGCTCGGGGTGAAGCGGCGTTTTACGCGGGGCCGGCCGGCGCAAGCCTCGTCGGCGCCACGCACGGCAAGATCTCGCTCGCCGACTTGGCCGGTTACCGCGCGATCCTGCGCGAACCTGTCCGCGTGCGGTATCGCGGGCTCGACATCGAGACGATGCCGCCTCCGTCCGCGGGTGGGCTCGTCCTCGCGGGTACGCTGCGCGCGCTCGAACGCCTCGAACCGAGCGCAAAGCCCACGGAAAACGCGGACACCCTACACGCCTTTCTCGAGATCTCGCGCCGGGCGCAAGCGCTTCGCCGCTTCGACGTCGTCGACCCCGACGCCCTCGACGAGGCCGGGCGCGCCGCTCTCACCGCGCGGTTTCTCGAGCCGGACTCGCTGCTCGCGGTGCCCGTCGATCCCGAGCACGCGACCCCGTCGGCGAAGATTCATCCGCTCTACGCCGACGCGCTGCGCGAGCTCGAGCACACGACGCATCTTTCGGTCGCCGACCGGGACGGCATGGTCGTCTCGCTCACGACCACGCTGTCGGCGTCTTTCGGGGCGAAAATCATGGTGCCGGCGACCGGCGTGCTGCTCGGCAACGCCGTCGCCTCCTTCTCGAGCATGGGCGATAACCTTCCCGTCCCCGGCCGGCGCACGACGAGCTCGATGGCGCCGACGCTCGTCCTCTCGGGCGGCACGCCCCTGTTCGTGCTCGGGACGCCCGGCGGCGACACCATCCCGAGCACGCTCGGCCTGCTCGTCGTGCGCCTCGTGGACGAGCGCATGCCGCTCGACGACGCCGTGGACGCGCCGCGGGTGCACCACGGCTTCGTGCCGGACGCCGTGCGTTACGAAGCGGCGCGTCCGCTGGCGAAGCCGCTCCTCGACGCGCTCGCGGCGAAAGGGCACCGGTTCGTGCGTTCGCGCGCGTCCCAGGGTGACGCGAGCGTCATCGCGCTCCCCGTGGGGTCGCGGAGCGCCGCCGGGTACGCCGACCCGCGTGAAGGGCCCGGGCTCGCCCTCGCCGCGCGACCGCCCACGAACGCCCCGTAACCCAGGCGCGGTTCGGCCCGCCGCGCCCTCAGTTACGCGAGCCGCGGTCCACGAAGACCGCGCGCATGCCCGCGCGTTCCGCGGCGACGAGCCCCGGCTTCCCGTCCTCGAAGACGAGACAACCCTCGGGGCTTACACCCATGCGCTCGGCGGCCAGAAGAAAAATGTCCGGCTCCGGCTTGCCGCGCGCCACGTCCGCGGCAACCACCACGACCGGGAAAAGCTCCTTCACGCCGATGAGCTCGAGCGTGCGCTCGACGAGCGGTCGCGACCCGCCCGAGGCGACGCTCATCGGCAGCTTACCGTAGTAGCGCCGCGCCACCTCGACGATGGCCGTGACCGGCTGCACCGTCTCGATGAGCTTCAGGTACTCGGCGTGATGAAAGCGCTCGACGCTGTCCGCTTCGAGCGCCGTGCCGAACTCGCGATTGAGCCCCTCGATGGTGAGCGCCGTGCTCATGCCGGCGCGGCTCATGAAGAGGTCCCACGTGAACTCGAAGTGCGCTCCGTGCGCCGTGAGCGCGCGTTGCCACGAGCGGTGATAGAGCGGCATGCTGTCGGCCAGCGTGCCGTCGCAGTCGAAGATGAAGCCGGAAAATTCGCCCGGCGGAAGCTCGAACGGCTCGTGCACCGGCACTCGGGTCTTCAGCGTGAAAACGCGCTCAACTGGGCGGCGGCGCGCTCTCGGCCGCGGAACGCTCGAGCTGCTGAATGCTGCCGTCCCGACTGCGCTTGTGGACGAAGAGCGGCGGCGGAACGGCGGGCGCCGCCTCCTCCGCCTTGCCGTGAGCTTCCGAGACGGACGCGCCCTTCGACGCTTTGGAGCGCCGGCTGTTCGGACGCAACGCCGATTGGGCGCGGCGTTCGGCGGCGAGCCGTCGCCGTTCTTCCGCGCGCTCGAGCGCGCGAGCGAGACGCGGACTCACGCGCGGCGCGGCGCGCTCGGCTGCGCGGCGTTCGGCGCGCGCCGTCGCGATCGCTTCACGAGCCACTTCGGCGTAGAGCGCGACGATCTCGCGCACGAGGCCGTCAATCAAACGACGGCGTTCCGTCTCGAAGCTGTCCATTCGAGCCATAGCCTCTCGCACGGCACGCCTTCGCACGTCAAGATGCTTCCGCGTGAACGATGACGTTGCCAGTGAGCTCGACTCTAGCACGGGACGGCACACCCTCGAGGCTGTGCTCCGGCTCGCGTGGCCCATCGTGCTCGCCCGCGCGACGCAAGCCGTCATCGGTTTCACGGACGCGCTCATGGTCGCTCCGCTCGGCCAAGAATCCTTGGCCGCGACCACCACGGGCGGGCTCAACGCCTTCGCATTCATCATCTTGCCGATGGGCACGGTGCTCATCGTGCAGAGCTTCACGGCGCAGCTCCGGGGCCAGGGAGAACTCGTCGCCGCCCACCGCTACGCTTATTACGGCCTGTTCGTGGCCGTCGCCGCCGCTCTCGTCGCGGCCGTCGCCGTTCCTTTCGTGCCCGAGCTCCTCTCACACTTCGGGTATGCGCCCCGCGTGCATGCGCTCATGTCTCAGAATGCGTCAATTCGGCTCCTCTCGGTCGGGGGCGCCGTAGGGACCGAAGCGCTCGGCAACTATTACGGCGGACTCGGCCGCACCCGCCCGGCCATGGTCGCCGGGCTCACCGCGATGGTGACGAACGTCGGCTTGAATTGGCTGCTCATCGAGCCGCACCTCGGGCTGCCGGGCTACGGCGTGGTCGGCTCGGCCACCGCGAGCGTCATCGCGACGTGGATTGGCTTTGCCAGCATCGGCGCATTGTTTCTGAAAGACGGCGGCGGCTCACCTCGTGGCCTCGCGTGGCCGGAGTTCCGCCGCATGCTCCGCTTCGGCTTTCCGAACGGAGTCAATTGGCTGCTCGAGTTCTCCGCGTTCACTCTCTTCGTGAACGCCGGCGTCGGCCATCTCGGGACGACCGAGCTTGCGGCGTTCAACGTCGTCCTGCAAGTGAACACGATGTCCTTCATGCCTGCGTTCGGCGTCGCGTCCGCCGGCGCAATCTTGGTCGGCGAGAGCATCGGACGCCGAGCGCACGCCACCGTCTGGCCGACGGTGCGCACCACCGGGCTCGTCGCGGCAACGTGGATGGCTTTCGTGAGTGTGTGGTACCTCGTAGCACCAAGCGCAATAGTCGGGATGTTTCAGCCGCGCGGCGCGCCGAACGAGCAGCTCTTGCAGACCGGCGCGAGCATGCTCGCCGTTTCCGTGGCGTGGCAGCTCTTCGACGCGGCGGGTCTCACGCTGAGCGAAGCGCTGCGCGCGGCGGGGGATACTTTCTTTTGCATGATCGCCCGCATCGTTCTCGCGTGGGGCGCGTTCGCACCCGCCGCGTTCTTCCTCGCCCGCTCGCCCATCGCGGGCGCAAGGACCATGATGTTTTGCCTCACTGGGTACATCGTGCTCCTCGCGCTGACGTTCGGCGCCCGCTTCGGTTCGGGTCGCTGGCGAAGAATCGACCTCGTCGGAACCGGTCCGGGTTGATCCCACCTCGCGCCCGTCGTACACGGAAACGCCGCCGGAGCGTCACCGCCCGGCCAGAAGAAGTAGTCTACGGTCTCGTGCCCGCGGTGGAAGCGGACGAGCCTTCCCCTGTGCTCCGCGCGCGACGAGTCTCGAGTTCGGACAGCTACTTTCGATGACCCGCGGCGCGCTAGTTGCTTGACGGAGTCGCGACGCGGCCCCAGAGCAGGCGACGAGCGAATTCAACAGAGGGTCAATTCGCGACAGACCAAGTCCACCACCCGGCAAGAGTAACGATATGAACCCTGCCAGTGTGAGAATAGGCAATGATCTGGTCGGCGACGGATGCCCGACCTACGTCATCGCAGAAATCGGCATTAACCACAATGGTTCCGTTGACTTAGCAAAGAAGCTCATCGACGGGGCCGTCGAGGCCGGTTGCAACGCGGTCAAATTTCAGAAGCGCACTCCGGAGCTCTGCGTCCCCCGCGAGCAATGGGGGATCCTGCGTGAAACGCCGTGGGGTGTCCTTTCGTACATGGACTATCGGCGAAGGACCGAATTCGGTCAGGCCGAGTACGCGGAAATTGCGCGGCACTGCGCGGCGCGAAATATCCCGTGGTTCGCTTCTTGCTGGGACGTCGAAGCCGTCGCGTTCATCGAGCAGTTCGAGCCGCCGTGCCACAAGGTCGCTTCGGCCTGCATCACCGATCTTCCGTTGCTCCGCCGCTTGAAGGCGACGAAGCGGCCGATCATTCTCTCGACCGGCATGTCGACGTTCGAAGAGATCGAGCGCGCGGTGCAAACGGTCGGACAGCGTGATCTGCTCGTCGCTCACTCGACGTCGACGTACCCTTGCCCGGCCGAGGAGCTGAATCTGCGCATGATTCACACGCTCAAGCGCCGCTTCCCCCATTGTCCGATCGGGTATTCCGGGCACGAACCCGGGTTGATCCCGACCTGGTCGGCCGTGGCGATGGGCGCGACCTTCGTGGAACGGCACATCACGCTCGATCGTTCGATGTGGGGCTCCGATCAGGCCGCCTCGGTCGACGTGAACGGCTTCAAGGAGCTCGTCCAGAACATCCGTGAGGTCGAGATTGCGCTCGGCGACGGCGTGAAGCGCCTGCAACCCGGTGAGGTTCCCGCACGAAACAAGCTCCGCCTCGCGCGCCCCGAGCGTGAGGACGCGCGACGGGCGCAAGCCGACGAAAGAATCTAGATGGGCGCGTCGCAAGCATCAGGGTCGACCGGGCCCGCCGATTCGAGCGTCTAGGCAGCATCGTGGCGCACTTCGCCTGGTACCACCCGCTCGCCGTCTCGGCGGCCTGGGCCGTGTTGATGGTCGTGCTCGAGCACTTCTTCCCCGCCGATCGCGGACAGAAGCTCTTCCGAGAAGGCTTCGTCCTCGACTTTTTTTGGTACACGATCTTCGAGGGCGCCGTGCTCGGGTTCGTGATCGGGATGCTGATCACGCACATCGACGGAGCGACGGGCTGGTCGCGGCTGCACCTCGTGTCCGGCTGGCCGGTGTGGCTCCAGCTCGCGTTCTTCTGGGTCACGCACGATCTCTACATCTATTGGTTCCATCGCTTTCAGCATAAAAACCGCTACTTCTGGCGCACGCACGAGGCTCACCACTCCGGCAAAGACGTGGACTGGCTGAGCGGCTCGCGCTCGCACTCGCTCGAAATCCTGATCAATCAGACGATCGAGTACGCGCCCATCACGCTGCTCGGCGCGCATCCGGACGTCGCCGTGATGAAGGGCATGCTCGACGCGACGTGGGGCATGTTCATCCACTCGAACATCGGCGTGCGGATGGGCGTGCTCCAATACGTGCTGAACGGACCGGAGATGCACCGCTGGCACCACGCGTGCGAGGACGAGCGCGAATACAACTTCGCGACCAAGATCGCGCTCTGGGATTGGATTTTCGGCACCGCGTATCGTCCGGGCCGCACGGCGAAGCGTTACGGCCTCTGGGGTGATCCGCCGTTCCCGAAGGGCTTCTTCGCGCAACACCTCCACGCGTTTCGTCCGATGGCGCCCCTCGAAAGCTCGCCGCTCGCGGCGAAGCCGGCGCTCACGGAGTGACTGCTTCGGAGCGGAGCCCACGCGTGAAACGAGCGCTCTTCATCTGCGGATCCTTGAACCAGACGCGCCAGCTCCATGCCGTCGCGCGCGAGCTGCGCGAGGTGCGTGCGTTTTTCACGCCGTACTACGGCGACAACACGGTCGAGCTCATGCGCCGCCTCCACCTGATCGAGCTCACGATCGGCGGGAACAAGCGGCGCGGCTGGTGTTTCGATTATTTGCGACGCGAAGGCCTCGACGTCGACGTAAACGGGAAGAACGGCCCGTACGATCTCGTCGTCACCTGCACCGACATGGTGGTGCCGAAGAACGTGCGCGACCAGCCGCTCGTCGTCGTGCAAGAGGGCATCCTCGATCCCGACGGTTGGGTGGCGGCGGCGTGCCGCGCCGTGCCCTTCTTGCCGCGCTGGTTCGCCGGCACCGCGCTCACGGGCGAGAGCTTTCTCTACGATCGCTTCTGCGTCGCGAGCGAAGGCTATCGGGAACGTCTGCTCGCCCACGGCGCCGAGCCCCAAGAGGTCGTCGTCACCGGCATCCCCGGCTTCGACGACTGCAAGCGCTACCTCGAGAACGATTTCCCGCTGCGCGGCTACGTCCTCGTGTGTACCTCCGACACGCGCGAGACGTTCAAGTTCGACAACCGGCAGAAGCTCGTCGAGCGCGCGGTCCGCATCGCGGACGGCCGCCCGCTCGTGTTCAAGCTGCACCCGAACGAAAATGCGGAGCGGGGCCGGCGCGAGATTTTGCGCTACGCGCCGCAGGCCAAGGTGTACGACGACGGCAACACGGAGCACATGATCGCCAACTGCGACGTCCTCGTCACGCAGTGGTCGAGCACGGTATTCGTGGGCATGGCGCTCGGGAAGACCGTGTACTCGAATTTCCCCTTGCCCGAGCTCGAGCGGCTCATGCCGTGGCAGAACGGCGGGACCGCCGCCGCACGCATCGCGCGCGTTTGCCGCGAGCTCCTCGCGAGCGAAGCCGCGCGGATCATGTCGGGGCGGAGGGTCCGGTTGCGCGCGCTGCCGAGCGGGCGCGAGGCGCGGGCGTCGTGAGCGTGCTCGTCGTCGTGCAGGCCCGCACGGGTTCGACACGCTTGCCGGGCAAGGTGCTCTTGCCGCTCGCCGGAAAGCCGCTGCTCGCGCGCATGCTCGAGCGGCTCCGCGCGGTGCGTTCGCCCTTCGAGCTCGTCGTCGCGACGACGACGGACGCGAGCGACGACCCCGTCGCGGCGCTCGCCGCGAGCACCGGCACGCGCGTGCATCGCGGTCACCCGACGGATCTGCTCGACCGGCACGTGCAGGCGGCGCGCGCGGCCGGCGCGGACGTGGTCGTGAAGATCCCGTCCGATTGCCCGCTCATCGCGCCCGAAGTCGTCGAACGCGTGCTCGGCGTCTGGCACGCGCGCGCGGAGACGGAGCGGCTCGATTTCGTGAGCAACCTGCACCCCGCGACCTACCCCGACGGCAACGACGTCGAGGTCGTGCGCGGGAGCGCGCTCGAAGCGGCGTGGCGCGAAGCGCAAAAACCCTACGAACGCGAGCACACGACGCCGTTCGTGTGGGACCAACCCGAACGCTTCCGCAGCGCGAACGTCACGTGGGAAACGGGGCTCGACTACGCGACGAGCCACCGGTTCACCATCGATTACCCCGAAGACTACGCCTTCATCGCCGCCGTCTACGACGCGCTCTGGACGAGCGAGCGACCCGTGTTCTCGCTCGCCGACATCCTCGAGCTCCTCGCGGCGCGCCCCGAGCTCCTCGAGCTCAACGCCCGCCACCACGGCAAGAGTTGGTTTCAGCAACACTGGTCCGAGCTCAAGACCGCGAGCACGCTCGGCATGGAGCCCGGAGTCACCCCATGACCGATCACACCGACCTCGAAGCCTTGGCCCTCCGCGTCCGCGAGCACGTGATCCGCCTCTCCACCGGCGGCGGCTGCTTCATCGGCGCCTCGCTCTCGTGCACCGACCTCGTCGTTCACCTCTATTCGCGCGTCCTCCGCATCACGCCCGCCACGGTGCGCGACCCCGAGCGCGACTACCTCCTGCTCTCGAAGGGTCACGACGTGCCCGCGCTCTACGGCACGCTCGTCGAGCTCGGCTTCATGGCGCGCGAGCGCCTGACCCAGCACCTGACGACCGAGGACTCGATTTACTGGCACCCGAACCGCTCCGTGCCCGGCATCGAGTTCCACTCGGGTTCGCTCGGGCATCTCTTGAGCGTCGGCATCGGGCTCGCTCTCGACGCCAAGCTCCGCAGGGCGAATAACCGCGTGTTCGTGCTGCTCGGCGACGGTGAGCTCGACGAAGGCACGATCTGGGAAGGCTTGCTCGTCGCCTCCGCGAAGAAGCTCGACAACCTCGTGTGCATCGTCGACAGAAACGAATTCCAGGCGAACATCCGCACCGAAGAGCTGATCCCGCTCGAGCCGCTCGTCCCGAAGTTCGAGGCGTTCGGCGCCAAGGCGGTGCGCGTCGACGGCCACTCGTTCTCGGCGCTCGACGCGGCGTTCGCGACGCTGCCGCTCGCGGCGGGTCAACCGACGGTCGTCGTCGCCGACACGGTGCGCGGCCGCGGCTTGCCGAGCATCGAGCGGCGCGCCGATCGCTGGTTCGCGAATTTCTCGGCCGAGGAGGTGACGGCGCTGCTCGCCGAGCTCCACGGCCAAGCGCGCGCGACGCTGCACTCGGAAACGCTGGTGGTGCGATGAAAACCTACGAAGAGACGCTGCTCGAGCTCGCGCTTGCCGACGAGCGCATCGTCGTGATGACGGCCGAAAACCGCGCCGCCATCCGCGGGCTGCCCGCCAAGCTCGGCGACCGCTTCATCGACGTCGGCATCGCCGAGCAAACGATGGTCGGCGCCGCGGCGGGGCTCGCGCTCGCGGGTCGCCTTCCGATCTGTCACAGCCTAGCCACGTTCCTCACGCTGCGCGCCTTCGAGTTCGTGCGCACGGACGTGGGCATCGGCCGTTTGCCGGTGAAGCTCGTCGGCGGCGTTCCCGGGTTTCTTTCCGACGGCAACGGGCCGACGCATCAAGCGGTCGAAGACATCGCGCTCATGCGCGGCATCCCGAACATGCAGGTGTTTTGCCCGGCGGATCAGGCGGAGCTCGTCGCGATGCTGCCGGCGTTGATGGCGAGCCCGGAGCCCGCGTACGTCCGCTACAACGCGTCGAAGCCGGCCGTCACGCACGAGCCGTTCGAAATCGGTCGCGCGGAGGTGTTCGGCGACGGCTCGGACGTGGCGTTCCTCACGTTCGGCTTCTTGCTCGAGCACGTGGCGCAAGCCGCCGAGCTCCTGCGCGCCCGCGGCGTCGGCGTGCGGGTCGTGAACCTGCGGTCGCTCAAGCCCATCGACGAGCGCGTGCTCGTCAAGGCGGCACGCGAAGCGCGGCTCGTCGTGACGGTGGAGGATCACTTCCGCACGGGCGGCCTGCATTCGATCCTCGCCGAGACGCTGCTCCGCGAACGCACCACGGCGCGCACGCTGCCGATCGCGCTGGAAGAGCGTTGGTTCAAGCCCGCAACGCTGCCGCGCGTGCTCGAGCACGAAGGCTTCACGGGTGAAAAGCTCGCGGCCCGCGTGCACTGGGCGCTCGAAGAGCTGTCGCGCCGCTGACGAGCGCCCGAGGAACGGACCATGAGCGAGTTTCCGAACATCACCGAATCGAACCGCTGGTACGAGCGCGCGCTCGGGCTCGTGCCCGCCGGCACGCAGACACTCGCGAAAGGCGCCGGGCAATACGTGAACGGCGTCGCGCCGAAGTTCGCGGCGCGCGGCGCCGGCGCGCACATGTGGGACGTCGACGGCAACGAGTACGTCGACCTGCAGATGGGGATCGGACCGATCTCGCTCGGCTACTGCTACGAACCGGTCGACCGCGCCATCCGCGAGCAGCTCGCGCTCGGCATCACCTTCTCGCTCGTGCACCCGCTCGAGGTCGAGGTGGCGGAGCTCGTGCGGAGCGTCGTACCGAACGCCGAGATGGTGCGCTACAGCAAGACCGGCTGCGACGTGACGAGCGCCGCCGTCCGCCTCGCGCGCGCTCACACCCGCCGCAACAAGGTGCTCGCCTGCGGCTACCACGGCTGGCACGACTGGTACGTCGCGGTCACCGATCGAAACCTCGGCGTTCCGGAGGCGGTGCGCGAGCTCAGCTACACTTTCGACTACAACGATCTCGAAGGGCTCGAACGCTCGCTCGACGCCGACACGGCGTGCGTGATCCTCGAACCGGTCGTCTTCGCCGCGCCGAAGAACGACTTTTTGCACGAGGTGCGCAAGCTCTGCGACGCGCGCGGCGCGCTCCTCGTGTTCGACGAAATGTGGACGGGCTTTCGCCTCTCGCTCGGCGGGGCGCAGGAAAAGTTCGGCGTGCGCGCGGATCTCGCGTGCTTTTCGAAGGCGTGCGCGAACGGCATGCCGCTCTCGCTCCTCACCGGGCGCCGCGACGTGATGCGCCTGCTCGAAAAGGACGTCTTCTTCTTCACCACGTTCGGCGGTGAGGCGCTCTCGCTCGCCGCGGCGCGCGCCACCATCCAAGAAATGCGCGACAAGGACGTGATCGGTCACCTCGCGCGGCAGGGCCTCCGCTTGCGTGACGGCTACAACGCGCTCGCCGCCGAGCTCGGCATGAAATACACGACGTGCAGCGGCTTCGAATGCCGCAGCATCGTCACGTTCGACGCGAGCGCCGGAAGCCCCCTCGAGCTCAAATCGCTCTTGCAGCAAGAGCTCGTCCGGCGCGGCGTGCTCTGGGGCGGCTTCCACAACGTCTCGTTTTCGCACACGGACGCCGACGTGGAGGCGGTGCTCGCCGCTTACCGCGAAGCCTTGCCGGTGCTGAAGGCCGCGGTCGAGAGCGGCCGCGTGCTCGAAAGCCTGCGCGGCAAGCCGGTGGAGCCCGTGTTCCGCAAGACGAGCCAGTTCAACACCAAGCCGGTCCCGTTCGAGAAGGGCCGATGAGCGAGTCGAACCTCGACGGCAAGGTCGCGATCGTCACGGGCGCCGCCGGACTGCTCGGACGCGAGCACTGCGCGGCGCTCGCGCGCGCCGGAGCGCGCGTCGTGGCCGCGGATCTCGAGGCGGCGGCGTGCGAGCGCGTGGCACAAGCCGTGGCCGCCGAATACGGCGTGCGGGCGCTCGGCGTCGCGGTCGACATCACGAGCCCCGAGTCGGTCGACGCCCTGCACGAGCGCGTGCGGCGCGAGCTCGGCGACGTGGACGTGCTCGTGAACAACGCCGCCATCGACGACAAGTTCGCGGCGACCGACGCGCTCGAGCAGTCGCGCTTCGAGAACTACGCGCTCGAGCGCTTTCGGCGCTCGCTCGACGTGAACGTGACCGGCACCTTCCTCTGTTGCCAGAAGATCGGCGCGCGCATGGCGGAACGCGGGCGCGGCAGCATCGTCAACGTCGCGTCGACGTACGGCGTCGTCGCGCCGAATCAGTCGCTTTACGTGCGTCCGGACGGCACGCAGGCCTTCTTCAAGTCCGCCGCGTACCCGACGACGAAGAGCGCCGTGCTCGGCCTCACCCGCTTTCTCGCCGCGTATTTCGGGCCCCGCGGCGTACGCGTGAACGCGCTCTCGCCGGGCGGCGTCGAAGCCGGGCAAGACGCGTGGTTCCAGGACGAGTACGCGCGCCGCACGCCGCTCGGGCGCATGGCGAAACGCACGGACTATCACGGCGCGATCGTCTACCTGGCGAGCGACGCGTCCGCGTACATGACCGGCGCGAATCTCGTGGTCGACGGCGGCTTCACGATATGGTGAACGAGCTCACGCCCGCGGAGCTTCGCGCGCGCGCCGGGCGCATCCGGCTCGTCGTGACGGACATCGACGGCGTGCTCACCGACGCGGGCGTCTACTATTCCGAGCGCGGCGAAGAGCTGCGTCGTTTTTCCCTGCGCGACGGCATGGGCGTCGAGCTCTTGCGTGACGCCGGCATCGAGACGGCGTTTCTGTCGCGCGAGGATTCGGGCATCGTGCGCGCACGCGCGAAAAAGCTCCGCGTCGAGCGCGTGTTTTTGGGCGTGCGCGACAAGCTCGCGCACTTGCCCGAAATTTTGCACGCCACGGCGCTCGCCCCCGAGGCGCTCGCGTTCATCGGGGACGACGTGAACGACTTGCCGCTCCTCCGCGAGCTTTCCGGCGTCGGTCTCACCGGCGCGCCCGCTGACGCGATCGACGAGGTGCTCGACGTCGTCCATCACGTGAGCGCCGCCCCGGGCGGACACGGGGCGTTCCGGCACTTCGCCGACGCGATCCTGCGCTGGCGCGCCGAAGGGCTTGCCCCGGACCGCTCGGAGCCCTAGTCCCTCTAGTGGAGCGCTGGCGGCTAGACTAGCGTACCCGCGCTCGCCATTTCGGCGCGAAGGAGAACACCATGGCCTTGCACCTCGGCAGCATTGCACCGGACTTCGAGCAGGACTCCACCGCAGGCAAGATCCACTTTCACGAATTCATCGGCAATAGCTGGGCGATTCTCTTCTCGCACCCCAAGGATTTCACGCCCGTGTGCACGACCGAGCTCGGCCGCGCCGCGAACCTGAAGTCCGAGTTCGAGAAGCGCGGCGTGAAGATGCTCGCGGTCAGCGTCGACTCCGTGGCGGACCACAAGAAGTGGATCGGCGACATCGAAGAGACGCAGAACGCGAAGCTCGAGTATCCGATCCTCGCGGACTCGGATCGCAAAGTCGCGAAGCTCTACGACATGATCCACGCCGAAGCGAACGACACGCTCACGGTGCGCTCCGTCTTCATCATCGACAACAACAAGAAGATCCGCGCCACCATCACCTACCCCGCGAGCACCGGTAGGAACTTCAACGAAATCCTCCGCGTGATCGACTCGCTGCAGCTCACCGACAACTACAAGGTGGCCACGCCCGCCGATTGGAAGGACGGCGACGACGTCGTGATCGTGCCGTCGATTCAGGACCCGGCGGAGATCGCGCAGCGCTTCCCGAAAGGCTTTCGGGCGCTCAAGCCGTACCTCCGTCTGACGCCGCAACCGAACAAGTAGGCCGCCGCGCCCGGAACGAAGCCAGGGAGCTCGGCCGGTTTCGAGCTCCCTGTTGGATTGCGTTCCGGGCAGAATATCGAAGTCTAGGGGGAGACTTCGACGGGCGCGGAAGCCGGCTAAGATAGGTGTCCCGCTCGCTTCAAACGGAATTCTTACGTGGCTCGAGGGTCAGTCTTCACCTACTCGTCGCTTGCGCTCTTGGGTCTCGTGGTCGCATTGCCGATCGGCTGCGGCTCGAGTCACGACAACTACTTCGAGAACCCGATGAACGGAGCCGGCAGCGGCGGCACGTCGGCTTCCGGCGGCAAGGGCGGCTCCGCGCAGGCCACGGGCGGCACGCTCGGCGCCATGAGCGGCAGCGGCGGCGACGAGCCGAGCACGGGCGGCTCGAGCGCGACGAGCGGCTCGGGCGCGGACGGCGGGACGGCCGGCTCGAGCTCGGGTGCGACGAACGGCGGCGGCTCCGGCTGCCTGTCGGGCCTCGTTTGCGACGACGCGTGCGTCGACACGCAGACGAACGACGCGAACTGCGGCAGCTGCGGGGCGAAATGCCCGGCTCGCTCCACCTGCACCGCCGGGCAATGTCAGTGCGACGACGGGCAGTCGATTTGCGACGGACACTGCGTCGACACGCTCTCGAACCTTTCGAACTGTGGCTGGTGCGGCAACGTGTGCCCGCCGCGCGCCGATTGCGACAACGGCGAGTGCGTCTGTCCCGACCAGCAAACGCTCTGCACGGACACGTGCGTCGACACGCTGACGGACGCGGCGAACTGCAACGGCTGCGGCAAAACGTGCCCCGATACCGCCACCTGCGACGGCGGCAAGTGCATCTGTCCGAACGATGAAACCCTGTGCAGCGACACGTGCGTGGACACGGACACGGACCAGAACAATTGCGGCGCGTGCGGCAAGCCGTGCGTGGGCGGCACGTGCACGGGCGGCACCTGCGTCTGCCCCTCGGGCGAGACGAACTGCGACGGCACCTGCGCGAACCTCGACACGGACAAGGCACACTGCGGCAGCTGCAAGGTCGCGTGCAGTGACGCCGAGATCTGCGGCACGACCGATCAAGGCACGGGCGGAACGGACGGCGGTGGCGGCGCCGCGGGCGCGCCGAGCGAAACCCACGAGTGCGTGTGCCCGGTCGACCGCGCCGACTGCAGCGGCGTCTGCGCCGATCTCACGAACGACGCGGCGCACTGCGGCGCGTGCGACATCGCGTGCGCGGGCGACAAGGTGTGCACCGCGTCGAATTGCGTCTGCTCGCCGGGCACCGCCGACTGCGGCGGCGGCACCTGCGCGAACCTGTCGACGGACAAGGCGCACTGCGGGGATTGCGACACGGCGTGCCCGAGCAACCAAATCTGCGCGAACAAGAACTGCGCTTGCGACACGGGGCTCTCGCTCTGCGGCGACACCTGCGTGGACCTCACGAGCGACCACGACAACTGTCACACCTGCGGCAAGGCGTGCGCCGCCGATCAGGTCTGCTCGGGCGGGCAGTGCTTGCGTTCGCCCTGCGATCAGCTGTGTAACCCGCCCGAGGAAGTGGCGCTCGGTTCGGACGGCTTCCGTGTCGACCCGCTCGGCACGGCCGCTCGCTGCCTCGAGGTTCAGGGTTACGATCCGACCGCGACGAACCGCCGCATCGTGTGCTGGAATTTCCAGAACGGCCGCTCGCTGAAGGTGAACGGCATGTCGGTCGCGTGCCTCACGGGCGACGGCGTCGCGCTCGGTGATCCGCGTGCGGGCGGCTATTGCGTGCAGGTCGGCGCCGGCCAAGCGAGCTACGCCGGGCTACTGCTACCGACGAAGTAGCGCCACGCGCGGTTGCGCGCCGCGCTCGGGGCGGGCACGCTTGGGGCGTGGGATTGTTCGGTGCGGGTCGCAGCGGCACGGCGTGGCTCTTGATCCTCGGGCTCGCCGCCTGCGGCGGGCGCTCGGCGCGCGAAAGCACGGGCGACGGCGACGGTTCGACCACGGGCGGCACGGGGACGACGAGTGGCGGCACGGGCGCGACGAGCCTCGGCGGCACGGGCGCCGCGAGCGGAAACGCCGGCGGCACCGGAGCGATGAGCGGCGGCGGCACGGGCGCGACGGTCGACGGAGGCGGGACGACGAACCAAGGCGGGACCACGAGCCAAGGCGGCGCCGCCGGCCAGACGACGGACGACTGCGCCACCATTTCGGACGAATACAGCGCCGCGATCCCGGCCGCGCTTGCGTGCACGACGGACACCGATTGCTCACGAACGGTGCGGACCCTCGGCTGTAGTTGCCCGATGTCGGTCAGCGACCCGACGAGGCTCGACGAGCTCTTCAATGAATGGGCGAGCGAAGGGTGCGCGGAAAAATACCCGATCAAGTGCCCCGTGTGTCTCCCGCTCGGCACCGCGTATTGTGACGCGACCGGCATGTGCGCCAATCGCGATGCGGTCGCAGCCACGGGCGGTACGGGCGGCGGCGGTGCGAGCAGCACGGGCGGAAGCGGCAACAGCGGCACGTCGGATGCGGGTGCCGCAGGTGAAGGCGTGGAAGCTTGCGCGACGGCTACGGGCAACGTCGTTTGGACCGACGCGAACTGCACGAGCTGCGACTGTACCGCCGTGCCGGTGACGTGCACGGACTATTGCGGCGGCGAAGTATGTCGAGAGCTCGCGCTCGACTACGTGCAGGCCCTCGCGCGAGCACGCAAGTGCACCGTCGGCACGGAAGACTGCACGCACTTGTCGCACCCGCCAAACTCCTTCTGTTATTCGGGGCTCGTGGCCGACACCACCGAGCTCGACTCGATCCAAGCCGCCTGGGACGCGGACGGCTGCACGATGCCTCCGCCGACGCCGTGTGCCGCGCCTCCGGCGGCGCCTCAAGCCTGCGGCGGCGACGGGCTCTGCCCGTATTGAGTGACGCATCCCGCGGCGCTCTCGACGTGCGGCCCGGCCTTGCTCGGGCTGAACGCGCAACGCATGCTTAGCGCGTGGGTCGAGTGGTGTCGGTCCGTGCTCGTCGTGTCGCGGTGATCGCGCTCTTCGCGGCGAGTTGTGGCGGGCGCTCGACGCGCGTCGACGGCGACGGAACCGGGGCGGACTCGCACGGCGGGTCGACGAACGTGAACGAGGTCGGCGGCGCGACGGGCGTCGGTAACGCGACGAGCGCGGGGTTCGGCGGCACGACGAACGCGGGCGGGACCGGCGTCGGCGGCAGCGTGATCGCGGGCGGAACGGCCGGAACGGGCGACGACGGCTCCGGCGGGACCAGCGCGAACGGATGCTTCTACGGCGGCGCGTACTACGCGCTCGGCTCGACGTACCCCGCGGGCGACGACTGCAACTCCTGCACGTGCACACCCGCGGGCTCCGACTGCGGCAGCAAGACGTGTCACCCGCCGGCCTGCAGCTACGAGGGCACGGCTTACGGCGTCGGGGATCAGTTCTTTGCGGCGGACGGCTGCAATGAATGCACGTGCACGGCGCAAGGCCTCGTGTGCACGATGTACCAGTGCGGCGCCGCGGACGTGTGCACCTCGCTAGCGCAAACGTACGCCGACGAGCTCGAGGCCTCGCTCACGTGTCCGCCCAACACCGACTCGTGCGACGACTTCGTGACGCCGATCGGCTGCGCGTGCGAGACGACCGTTCACGACGCGTCGAAGCTCGAGACCCTGCAAATGCAATGGAGTGGCCTCGATTGCGCGCCGATTCAGGCCATGAACTGCCCGCCCTGCCTCGCGTTGAGCTCGTATCACTACTGCGATTCCACCGGACACTGCGTGGTCTCGCCGACGCCCCCGCCGAGCGGCGGCGGGGGCGGCCTCGGTGGCACGGCCGGACTCGCCGGCATGGCGGGCGCGACGACGGGCGGCCTCGGCGGCAACGGCGGCGCGGCCACGGCGGGCTTCGGCGGCGCCGCCGGGACGAGCGCGGGCGGCGGTGGTTTCAGCGGCGGAGCCGGCACGCCGCTCGGCGGCTTCGCGGGCGATCTCGTGGTCACCGCGGGCAGCGGCGGCAGCGCGGGCGCTACGCCCTAAGCCGTCCGCCGCGGCACGCCGTGCGCGCTCAGCCGCCCTGACGGCGCTGAAACGCCGGGACGTCCCACTCGGCGTCCGCGTCGAGCGCCGACGGGAAGGTGATGCGATCGCGCAGGACCGGCAGGCCCATCTGGCCGTCGCGCGCACCCGCGGCGAAGGCGGGAGCGGCGGGGCGGCGCGTCGACAGCGCCGGGACGGGCTCGCGCGACGACGGCGCGGCCGAGCGAGGCGCGAGACTCTCGCGCAGGGAAACGGCGGGGCGGCGCGTTTCGCGCACCACCTCCACGGGGATCTCTTCCTGAGCGGCGTTGAAGCCGGTCGCGATGACGGTGACCTTGAGCGCTTCGCCCATGCTCTCGTCGATGCTCGCGCCGAAGATGATGTTGGCCTCGTCGTGCGCTTGCTCCTGCACGAGCGAAGCCGCCTCCTGAATCTCCTTCATCTTCATGTCGTGGCCGCCGACGACGTTGATGAGCACGCCCGTGGCCCCTTGCACCGAAATGTCGTCGAGCAGCGGCGAATGAATCGCCTGCTCGGCGGCGAGCCGCGCGCGACCCTCGCCCTTGGCGCAACCGGTGCCCATGAGAGCGCGGCCGTTGCCGGACATGACCGTGCGCACGTCGGCGAAGTCGACGTTGACGATGCCGTCGAGCGTGATGAGGTCGCTGATGCCTTTGACGGCTTGGAAGAGCACCTCGTCCGCCTTGCGGAACGCCTCGACGAAGGTGAGCTCGTCGTCGGCGATGCTCATGAGCTTCTCGTTCGGGATCGTGATCAAGGTGTCCACGTGCTCG
>Ga0335083_10003269_pt1 | contig 21065 bp, 17 predicted proteins | sample Lox_Sample_42_FD_206716 | JGI IMG/M metagenome (GOLD analysis project Ga0335083, IMG submission 206716) | Soil microbial communities from Loxahatchee National Wildlife Refuge, Florida, United States - Lox_Sample_4.2 | ecosystem: Environmental > Terrestrial > Soil > Wetlands | place: USA...
AGCTGGAGGAGGCCGCGACGGCGAGACCGCTCGCCAGCGCGAGGCCCGCGGCCATGGACAGTGCGGCGAGAGTTCTCGGAGTCATGTGAAAGCTGCGTTGCGCGCGGCGAGGGCTTCGGCTTCGCGCCGTCTCGCCGCCGCTTCTTCCGCCCGTCCGAGCTGCGTCAGCGCGGACGCGGCAGCCGCCCGCGTCGCCGGGTCGTTGGGATCGTAGGCCACCGCCTCGGCGAAACTCGCGAGCGCTTCTTCGTGGCGGCCCAAAGCCTGCAGGGCGATGCCCTCGGCCCAGCCGCGGCGCGGCGACATGGCGGGGTGATGCATGATCGGACGAACCACCTCCAGCGCCTCCTCGGGCCGGCCCGATGCTACAAGGGCGCGGGCGTATTGGCCGGCATAGCTCGCTCGCATCGGCATCGACGAGTGCGCGATCGCGAGCGCAGAGAGCGCGGCGTCGAGATGGCCCGCCTCCAGCTCGGCGACGCCGAGGCAATACTGACCCCATTGATCACCGCCATGCAGATGCGCAATCGGCCTGGCCACTTCAATCGCCTCGGTCGCGCGCCCCGCGTGGGCCAGCGCCCAGGCGAGATATTGACGCCAGTTGAACACCGATGGTTCCAGCGTCGTGGCGCGCTCGAAAGCGGCTACCGCCGCGGGCCAGCGGTGCAGGCCCGCGAGCGCGCGGCCGCGCAGCATGTGGAGCTGGCCGCCGCGCGGATGACGCTGCAGCAGATGATCGACGAGCGCGAGCGCGGCTTCGTTCTGCCGCACGTCGATCAGGGCTACCGCCGCGGCGGTGCGCTCCTCATCCGATCTCGCATTGCGCATGTATTTGGTCGCCTGCGCGATCGCGTCGTCGACGCGCCCGTGCTCGAGCAGAAAGAGCACGTAGTTGTGCAACGCCTGTCTCGCGACAACCGGTTCTTTCAGCGCGCGGCGAAAACAATCCTCCGCTTCGTCGAGCCGGCCCTCTTCCTCGCGAATCTTGGCGAGGCCGAGGAAGCCGCGCGCGCGGTCGAGCGGCACGTCGCTCGCCGCCGCGCGCTCGAAGATGCGCTCGGCCTGCGGGAAGCTCCCGCCGGCGCGCTCCTGCAGCACCACGCGCATGCCGAGCGTACCCGGATCGGTCACGAGCATCAGGTCTTCGGCGCCGCCGCGCAGCACGACAGCAATATCGGCGTTCGCCGCGCGCTCACCCGCGACCGGTTCGACGCGCACGCCGCCGTAGCGCAGCCGCAACACGTAACCTTCGCCTTCGCGCGTCACCTCGCCGTCGATTTCCGGCGCGGGGCGGCCGAAGAGCTGACGCAGATAACGAACGATGCCGCGCATCGAAGTGCGCCCGCCCGGAAGCTGGACGTCGGGCGCGCCGGCCGCGCGCTGCGCCATGCGCCGCCGGAAGAAGGTTCCGGACTCCGCGTGCAGTTCCCGGTACGCGTCGAGCAGCCGCGCCGCCACGACCTGCGGCTCGTAGCCGCGATCGGCAAGATCGCGCGGCACCGCGATCGGCGCGATCACGACCGTGTCGTTGGCGAGCTCGCGCCAGAGCGCGAGCGCCAGCGCGCCGACAACGGCAATCGCTGCGAGCGTAAGCACGACCGAGAGAATCATGTCGACCTGCTCGAGCGAAACGAGCGTGAAAAACGCCGGCATCGGCGTGATCGATGCCGGGATCGGGGAACGGGGGCGCCGCCAAGCGAAGGCCATGAAAAAAGAGCTTAGCGCAGCGAGCCCAAGGAGAAAAGCCGCCGCTTACGGAGCCATGAACTCGGCGCCACCGCCTGTAGAATGGCCCCGTACTTCCTGCCGAGGAGCGAGCCCATGGAACGCAAGAAAGCCGGCGATTTCCCTCCCGAAGTTCTCAAGCTTTTCGACGGCTACGTGCACGGATTCATCAGCCGCCGCGATTTCCTGGACGGCGCCGCCAGATTCGCGGTCGGCGGCTTCACGGCGGCCGCGATGCTGGAGAGCCTCAAGCCGAACTATGCGTTTGCCCAGCAAGTCGCCAAGAATGATCCGCGCATCAAGACCGAATACGTAACCTACCCGTCACCGCAAGGCTCGGGAACCATGCGCGGATATCTCGCGCTGCCGGCCGGGGCCAGTGGCAAATTGCCCGCGGTCGTCGTGATTCACGAAAACCGCGGGCTCAACCCGTACATCGAGGACGTGGCGCGGCGGCTCGCCGTCGAGGGCTATCTCGCCTTCGCACCGGACGCGCTGACGCCCGTCGGTGGATATGCCGGTGACGACGAAAAGGCGGCACAGCTCTTCTCCCAGCTCGATCCGACGAGGCGCAACGAGGATCTGCTGGCCGCGGTCGCCTACGTCAAGTCGCGCCCCGATTGCAATGGCAAAGTCGGCGCCGTCGGTTTCTGCATTGGCGGAACGATCGTCAACATGATGGCGGTGCGCATCCCGGATCTCGCCGCCGCGGTTCCCTTCTACGGCGGCCAGCCGAGCGCGGCCGATGCGGCGAAGATCAAGGCCCCGCTGCTCCTCCACTATGCCGGGCTGGACGATAGGCTCAACGCCGGCTGGCCCGCCTACGAGGCGGCTTTGAAGGCGAACGGCGTCAAGTATCAGATGTTCATGTATCCCGGGACCAATCACGGTTTCCACAACGACACCACGCCCCGCTATGACGAAGCTGCCGCAAAGCTCGCCTGGTCGCGCACGCTCGCTTTCTTCAAGGAGCACCTGAAGAGCTGAACTGACCTCGACCGCCGGTTCACGTGAGCTCCGTCGCTTCGTTTCCGTGCGACAAGGCCATCCTCGAATCGGCGCGAGCGCGCGCGCCGGGCGCTCCAGGCGCGGAGCCGTGGATCCTCGCCATGACCATCCTCGCCTCGAGCATGGCGTTCATCGACGGCACGGTGGTCAACGTTGCCTTGCCCGCCGTGCAGGCGACGTTCGGCGCGACCCTCGGCGAAGCGCAGTGGGTGATCGAGGCTTATGAGCTGATGCTCGCTGCGCTGCTGCTCGTCGGCGGCGCAGCGGGCGACCGCTTCGGTCGCCGGCGCGTGTTCGTCATCGGCGTTGCCTTGTTCACCCTCGCGTCGATTGCGTGCGGACTCGCCAACAGCGTCGGCTTTCTCATCGCCGCGCGTGGTCTGCAGGGCGTGGGCGGAGCGCTGCTCGTACCCGGCAGTCTCGCGCTGCTCAGCGCTTCGTTCGACGAGGCGAAGCGCGGCCGCGCCATCGGCACCTGGTCGGGATTCACCGCCATCACCACCGCGCTCGGTCCGGTGCTCGGCGGTTTTCTCATCGATCACGGCTCGTGGCGCTATGCGTTCTTCATCAACGTTCCCATCGCGCTGGTCGTGCTGGCGCTCACGCTTCGCCACGTACGGGAGAGCCGCAGCGAATCGCCCGGCGGGCCGATCGACGGCTGGGGCGCAGGCCTCGCTGCGATCGGTCTCGGCGGCATCGTCTACGCGTTGATCGAGGCGCAGACGGCGGGATTCGCCGCTCGCCCGGTATGGGGATCGCTCGCGATCGGCGCGCTCGCGCTGGCTGTGTTCCTCGCGGTCGAATGGCGGCACCCCGCGCCCATGCTGCCGCTCACGCTCTTCCGTTCGAGCGATTTCAGCGGAGCGAATCTGCTGACGCTGCTCCTCTACGCCGCGCTCAGTGGCAGCCTCTTCTTTCTTCCGCTCGATCTCATCCAGGTGCAGGGATACTCCGCGCTCGCGGCCGGCGCGGCGCTGCTGCCGTTCGTGCTCCTGATGTTCGCGTTGTCGCGCTGGGCGGGTGGGCTCGTCGAGCGCTACGGCGCGAAGCTGCCGCTCGTCGTGGGCCCGGTCGTCGCGGCGTGCGGATTCGCGCTCTTCGCGTTCCCGGGCAGCGGCAGCTCCTACTGGACGACGTTCTTCCCTGCAGCGGTCGTGCTCGGCCTGGGCATGACCGTGACGGTAGCGCCGCTCACGACTACAGTCATGCAATCGGTCTCCGAGGACGCAGTGGGTGCCGCGTCCGGCGTCAACAACGCCGTGTCCAGCGTCGGGGGGCTGATCGCCATCGCCGGGCTCGGCATGGCGATGTCGCTCACGTTCAACGCCGAGCTGCATCGGGGACTGCAGACGGCCGACGTCCCCACGGACATCGTCACGAGTGTCGAATCGCAGCGCGCGAGGCTCGCCTCGCTCGAGCCGCCGGCACGCGCGAGCGCTGAAGTGCGGGCGTCGATCGAGCGTGTCGTGGCGCAGGCTTTCGTCTCCGGTTTTCGCCTGGTCATGTCCATCGCGGTTGCGCTTGCGCTGGCGAGCGCGGTGACGGCGTGGTTATTCATCGGACGCCAGGCGTCGCCGCCGGCGAATCGAGACTAACGGAACACGGCGGCGTGCTGAAACTCGCCGACAACCGCCCGGGGTTGCTGGCCCTGATCCTAGCCAGTTTTGATACCGCCCGCATCTTCAAGGCCGGATGGCCTGTCGGATATTCCGTATAGATTTTCGACCTGCGTTGGGTTAGCCTTTCCGTTTTGTCGGCGCGCCGACGATACCCGTGGCTCTGTTCATCCGATGCGGCTAAGACAGGCTCTCGCGATGCTCGTCCTACCCGTCCCCTTGTTCGCGGGCGCGCAGGGCTTCAAGTTCTCCCAGCCGGACGAGGCCGATCGTCTCGAGCAGGAGGCACGCGAGAGCCGCATCGCACAACAGCTTTCCACGCCTTGCCGCGCCGAGCTCAAAGACAAGAAGATCATGGTCGTGATCGGCGAGAGGCAGTCGAACGGCTTCATCGCTGCGCAGCAGCAGAATTACGGGCCGCACTTCGAGGCGATCAATGCCCGGCTGCGGGCGCTCGGGTTGCGCACCTACACGCCCGAAGAGATACGCAGGCAGATCGCACAGGCGGAGATCGACGCGTACTTCAAGAACGATCCGGACGCCGCGCTCAGCGCCTCGAGGCGCCTCGGCGCGAGCTTCGTGCTGCGCGGCCTGATCTCGTCCGAAGCGACGCGAAACCCGATGATGGCGGTGAACCAAGTTTCGGTGAACATGCAATTCGCGCTGTATGGCAGCAACGGCCGGCTCATTTCCGACACCGAAGCCAGTTCGAGCTCGTACGCGGGCGCGAACGTCGAGCACATGGCGTTGACGCTGGTCAAGGAAAAGGCTGATGAAGTGGTACCTGCCCTGTACGCTGATTACTGCAGAAACGCCGCGCCGGCGGCTTCGCGGAAGCCGGCGCCGAAGTAGAACATCGGATCGGGCCTGGAGTTTCAACCTCGAAAGGAAGCATTTGCCATGAGACATAGCGCCTGCGTCGAAGCTGCGAGTTACATGTTTGGTGCCGTCCTGCTTGTGGCGGCGTCGCTCGCGTCGGGGCAGCCGACGTGGGGCAATCCGTCGCCCACGGCCGGCAAGGAGACCTCGCAGAAGGCAAACGCCGCCGCCGACCAGACGATCTATCAGCCCGTGACGTATACCAATGCCGGCAAGAAGGGGCCGGCGGTCATCGTCATTCCCGGGGAGATCAAGAGCAACAATGCAACCTTCCTGCAGAAATTCACGGCGAACAACATCGCGGACTTCGGCGAAGTCGAATTGAGCAGCGCCAACTTCACGGTGTTGGAGCGCTCGAATCTCGGGCCGTTGCTCAACGAATTCGAGCTGGCGTACAACCTCGGCGACCCGAACCAGGCGCGCAAGTTCCTGAAGATGGGCAAGCTCAAGACCACAAAGTACGTCGTCAAGTTCGACATTTTGAAGACCGAGCAGGTCGCTTCGGCCCAGCAAGGGTTCGACGGTAGGACGCTCGGGCAGATGGCGGGACTCCTGGGCGCCTTCAGCGGCTCGCGCGGCGGGGCGCAGGCGGGCGCGGTGAGTGGCACCGCCGTCGGGTCGGTGCACTCCGATGAAGCAACCAGCGTCTGGGTCATCGGCATGCGGTACAAGATCATCAACGCCGAGACGACCGAGCAGGTCGCGACCGGTTACACCGAAGAGAAAATGGAGATCGGCGCTACGTCATCGGGAGCGCTCGGTATCCACCAGTCGCAGCAGGGCGGCGTGTCCCTCGACACCATGGTGCAACGTCTGGTGCAGAAGTCGGTGTGGGACATCGACGCCAAGTACAAGTGAGCGCTTAAGCTCTGAAATCCACGACGCCGGCCCGCCGCCGGCGTCGCCGTCTCGGGCCACGGAGCGAGGCATGCCAGAGATCAGCACCATCGGCAAGTACGAAATCCGGCGCGAGATCGGGCGCGGCGCGATGGGCGTGGTCTACGAGGGCTACGACCCTGCGATCAAGCGAGTGGTCGCGCTCAAGACCATCCGTTCCGACCAGCTCGCCAGCGATCAGCCGGAGGCGGTAATCGCCCGCTTTCGCCGCGAAGCCGTGGCAGCGGGCCGGCTGAATCACCCCAACATCGTCGCGATCTACGATCTTGGAGAAGACAACGGCACCTGGTTCATCGCGATGGAGTACGTCCAGGGGCGCGAGCTCAAGGAATGCTTTCAGAGCAACGAGCGCTTCAAGACCGCCGACATCGTGCGCATCATGTCGCAGATCCTGAGCGCGCTCGATTATTCGCATCGACAGGGCGTCATCCACCGCGACGTCAAGCCCGCCAACATCTTCCTGCTCCCGGATGGATCTGTGAAGGTCGCCGATTTCGGCCCATATCGAATCGTCGAACCTCACGCAGGCGGGTACGGTGATGGGGACGCCGGCCTACATGTCGCCCGAACAGATCATGGGCCTGCCGGTGGACGGGCGCTCGGATCTTTTTTCCGCCGGAGTGATCCTCTATCAGTTCCTCACCGGCGAGCGGCCGTTCGCCGGGTCGACGGCAACGACGACGATGCAGAAGGTGCTCAAGGAGGAGCCGCTCGCGCCCTCCACGCTCAATGTGCAACTGTCCCCCGCCATGGACTCCGTCGTGCGCAAAGGGCTCGCCAAGCGCGCCGAGGAGCGCTTCCAGACGGCGCAGGAGTTCGCGGAAGCGATCCGGGCCGCAGCGCCAGGAGCGGCCGTTCCTGTCACCGCGGCCGCACCGGTCGGCAATGCCGACCCCACGCTCATCGCGGGTCCCGCCACCGCGGCGTCCGGCGCCCCGACGCCCGTCGACCGAGAGCCGACGAGGCCTCCCGCCGCCCCTGCGGCGACAGCGCCGGCGAAGCGCTCGCGGATTCCAGCGGTCGCAACCCTTGTCATCGCGGGCATCATTGCGCTCGGCGCCGGCGCATGGTTCGTGAGTCAGCGGCAGTCTGCTGATCCCGGCTCGAGTGCGCATACCCCCGGATCATCACCGTCGGAGAAGAAGGTCGCGTCGCCCTCGACGGCTCCCGCACCCGCGCGTGCCGCTGCGACCCCGCAAGCCGAGCCTGGAATGCTGGTCCTCTCAGCGGTGGGACTGATCGACCCTACCGACTCCCGGTACCAGAGCGACAAGGCGTTGCTGCAAAGCGACCTGCGCGCGGACTCCAAGGAACAGCTTGTCGAGAAGACCCTCGGTCTCCTGCTCGACGCCAACTCGCTCAACAAGAACTACGACCTGTTCAGGGAACGGCTGCTGCCCAAGAGCAACAACTTCATCAGGACCGTGGTCCGAGAAAGCGAGCCACACATGGGCAAGGACGGCCTCATGTCGATGACCACCGAGGCCGTGGTCAACGTCAAGGCCGTCCAGAAGTCTCTCAACCAGATGTCGCGCGAAGAGCGGATCGAGTTCATTCGCGCCAGCGGCGACCCGAAGGTATCGGTCCGCATCTCGGTCCGCGACGCCGATCAGGCGGACGCTCCGCCGCAGCCCTCCCCGGTGGCCGAGAACATTCTCAAGGAGCGCATCAAGTCGTTCGGCTTTCGCACCTGGGCGGAGGGCGGCAGCGATGCGGACAAGGGCGCGGACTTTGCGGTGATCGGCGAGGCGAAGCTCAAGAAGCTTTCCGTCCGTTTGCAGGCGTCTGGCCTCGTCGTCACCAAGTACACGCTTACTTCGTGGACCGTCAAATGCATCGATCGCGAAACGGGGGAGGAAATCTACTACAGCACCACCTTGCCCAAGGGAATCGGCAGCTGGGCCAGCGAGGAGGAAGCGCTCAATGCGATCGGCGCGGAGATTGCCGACGAGTTCTCGCGCGACTTCTTCTTGCAGCACGCGAACGTCACCAGCCAGAAAGTCACGCTCTACATCGATGGCATGCCCGATGCTCACTCCGAAGACCTTCTCGCCAGCGAGCTCGTCGGACTGGCCAAGGTCATCGCCGTGACCCCGGGGCCGCCGGCAAAGCCGCGTGCTTTCGACCTGCAACTTGCGGGCCCTGGTGCCCCCGGCGAGGTCGTCGCGGACGCCGTGCTCAAGCCGCTCAACGCCAAGCTCGGCCAAGCGTGCTTCGCTCTCGGGAGCGTCAGCGCCGACCGGGTGTCGGTCGTATTCGACAAGCGCTGCACCGACGCGTCGGTACTGAATCGGCTCGAGACCAATCCGCCCGCGAGCCTGTACGGCGCGCCGCCCGGGCGGAAGAACACGGTGATCAAGAACCCGGAGCTGTTGCGAAAGCTGACGATCTAATCGGTCAGTGCGAAGGAGTCACTGCCTGGGCGGTTCGCGTTGCCGGAGCCGGCCGGTGCCCATAGGTGAGGACGCGCCACAGCCACTCCATCGGGCCGTATTCGAAGCGCCGCAGCCACCACACCGACAGCGGCACCTGGATCACGAAGAAGATCGCGAAAGCGAGGACGAGGCCCCACGCGGGTCCCACCTTGCCCCACAACCCGAAGCCCCAGCCGTAGAAGATCGTCGTTGCGATCAGCGTCTGCAGCAGATAGTTCGATAGGGGCATGCGGCCGGCGGCGGCGATGGGAGCGAAGCGCTTCTGCCAGGGCCGCAACTGCGCCAGACGCACGATGGTCAGCACATAGAAGATCATCATCCCGAGCCGGCACAACACATAGCTGATGTTGACGACGATCTTTTCCGGAGACGGTCCCGGCGTGCGATTGAGCTCGCCGAGGATGCCGAACGCGAATGCGCAGATCACGCCCACGCCGAGCGCCCACCACTGCAGGCGCCTGATCCACGGCATCAGCTCCGGAATGCGCCGCACCCAGCCGTTGCGCCCGACCAGGAAGCCGATCAGCATCGTGGTCGTCATCTGCACGTAGAACCCGAGTGTGCCCCAGAGCATGAGCGGGTTGGTGTAGAAGTACAGCGCCTCGCGCCCATGCTCGCGCGCGGCCGTGAAAAACGAGCCGTGGCCGTAGGCGAGATTGTTCGAAGCCTCCCACGCCTGCTGGGCAAGAACGCTCTGGGCGACCATCTCCGGCGTGACGATCAGAAGGCGCAGCGTCCCCGACAGGGCCGGATACAGGAGGCACGCCGCGATCAGCGCGTAGATCACGCGATTGGGCACGTTGCGCAGGAGGAGCAGCAGGAACCCCAGCACGGCGTAGATGTGGAGCACATCGCCGGTCCAGAACACGGTGGCGTGCAGCACGCCGAAGGCGAAGAGCGCCAGCAGCCGGCGCGTGTAGATCCAGGTGGCCCGCTCAGGCTCGCGCGCGGAAAGACGCCCGAGCTGAATGGTGAAGCCGATGCCGAAGAGCAGGCTGAACATGCTGTTGAACTTGCCCGAAAACAGCATGTCGCGCAGAAGCTCGGCGCCGAGATCGATCGGGCTCGTCCACAGATGCGAGCCGTCGGCCTCGATGAAGAACGAGTTGGCGAAGCCCGGCATGTTCATGATAAGGATGCCGAGCAGCGCGAAGCCGCGCACGATGTCGAGCGTGGCGATGCGCTCGTTCGCGGGCAGCGGATTTGCCTGTTCGTTCATGCGCGATCAGGCGGCGAGCGCGATCTCGACGCGCCGGTTGCGCCTGCCTTCGCTGCGTATCTTGAGCACGCGGATGCCGCCGATCTCGGCGATATTGGCGACGTGAGTGCCGCCGCAGGGCTGCAGGTCGATGCCGGGAATTCTCACCAGCCGCACGCGTCCCGCCCCGCGCGGCGGCTGCACGCTCATCGTCTTGACCAGCTCGGGTCGTGCGTCGAGCTCTTCATCGGTGATCCACTCGATCCCGGTTTGGGCGCCACGGGCAATGAGCGCGTTGGTTTCATGCTCGATCCTTCCCGCGTCGAGCAGGCTCATGTCGATGTCGAAATCCAGCCGCGCCTTGTCGGGCGCGATGTTGCCGCCGGTGACGGGCGCGACCACCACGCACGACATGACGTGCAGCGCCGTGTGCAGGCGCATCAGGGCGTGCCGGCGCGGCCAGTCGATCTCGAGTTTCACGCGCTCGCCCAGTTCGGGTTGCGCCGACGACGGCGCGGCGACGTGCAGCACGCTGTCGAGCGTCTCGCCCTTGCGCGTATCGAGGATGGCGATGCGCTCGCCGTTCTCGCGCACGAGCACGCCGGTGTCGCCGGCCTGACCGCCGCCGAGCGGATAGAAGATCGTGCGCTCGAGCTCGATGCCGCGCTCGCTAACAGCGACGACCCGCGCTTCCGCACTCCTGAGGTAGGCGTCGCTCCGGAACAGAAGCTCCGTGGCCATGGCACGGAACTCTACCACCGCCCGCGCCGCGCCGCAGGAGCTTACCTGTGCTTCACGGTGAGCTTCGTTGTCTTCTTCACGCCGGCGTAGGTCGCGGAGAGCGTCACGCTGGAGTCTCTCTTCACCGGCGTCGTCGTCACCGTGAAGCTCTTGGCCGTCGTGCCTGCCGCCACGACGACGTTCACCGGCACTGCAGCGCGCGAGGGGCTCGAGCTCGTCAAGGTCACCAACGCCCCTCCCGGAGGCGCAGGCGCGGTCAGCGTCACGGTTCCAGTCGACGGATTGCCGCCCACGACCGCCGTCGGGTTGAGTGTGAACGTCGCCAGCGCCCCGGCGGCCGCAGCATTGACGGTCAAGGTCGTCGTCTTGGTGACGCTGTTGTACGTAGCCGAGAGCGTGATCAGGTTCTGCGTAACAACGCCCGATGTCGTGATCGCAAAGTTCGCCGAGCTTGCACCCTGCCCGACCGTGACGCTCGCGGGAACGACCGCCTTGTTGCTCGCGCTCGACAACGCCACGACCACGCCGTTGGCCGGCGCGGGAGCGGCCAGCGTCACGGTGCCGGTCGATGGGTTGCCGCCGACCACCGGATTCGGACTCGCGCTGATCGAAGCGAGCGCGGGCGCGCCGCTCGCCGGCTTCCAGCCGAGCTGGACGACGTCGAAGTCGCTCGCGGTGAGCAGCGAGAATGCCGGGTTGAGGATGTTGTTGTTCCAGCGCGTGTCGAACGTCCCGGTGATGTACATGTCGCTGCCGTTGTCGGCGACGATGAGACCGTACTTCTGCATGGCGCGAAAGATCCTCTGCACGTTCGGATCGCTCGTGCGCAGCGCCGGATCCGCGCCGCCGACGTTCGTCTTGAGCCGCAAGCGAGCGCCCATCGGCAGCGCGCCGACGGTCGACCCCGCCCGATGCGACGCGGGATAGACGTAGCCGTTGGTCGAGCGCACGGTGACGCGGAACGCGTGGCCGATGTCGGTCACTGCAGGATTCCATGCCTCGTCGTAGCGAACGAGTCCCGGCAGGATCGCGAGCCCGGCAGCATCGGCCGATGTCCAGCCGTCCGGGCGTCGGTTGTTCGTGTTCATGTCGAAGAAGGCGCCGGAGCCTGCGTACCACTGCGAATGCGTCGAGTCGTAGAAGACGTTGTACAGCTCGTAGAGATAGCGGTTGGTGCAGTCGATGACGAGGAGGTGCCGGTCCTCCTGGCTGCGCTGATCGACGTTTCCTGGCGATCCGCCTTCGACCCAGTGCGGCTGGACGATCGCCTGCGCGGGCAGTGGATAAAAGGGGATGCCCTGCCGGGTCGCGTAATTCACGCCGTCGCTCTCGTCCCAGTAATCGAAGCTCACCGCCAGCTTCGGTTGCGTGCCGTCGACGATCGCATAAGGCATGCCGTAGATCGCCACACTTCCCGGCGACGCCTCGCCGCCGAAGTCGGGATGCAGGTGGCGCGTACCGCCGTTGTTGATGAACGCAATGAAGCTCGCGGAATTGGCGTCGACAGGCGCCGCCGAAACGTCCGTGTTCCACCAGTTGTCCGGCGGAAACAGCGGCAGCGGCGCCGGAGGCGGCGCGCCTTCGACCGGAACCGGGGCAGGACACTGGGCGAGAGCGCCCGGATTGGCGAGAAGAGATAAACCTGCGGCGAGCAGCGCACCCGCGATCTTCGAACGCATCGCTTCGTTCTCCTGGAGCACACCCGCACCTGCCGGGCCTCGCCGACCCCGTGGTGCGCGTGCGAAATATGCTGTTGGCATAATAACGCCGGCGCGCCTCGGGCGCAAGACCGCCAGGGATCATCCGTTGTCTTCAGATAAGGCGCGCTTCTGAACAGCCGCTCGCCTGGCATGTCACAGTATCCTTGAAGATTCATCCCGCGTCGCCCTAGCAAGCCGTCGACGGACAGTGTTCGGCCTGCGCATCCAAGTGACCCATGTACCACTGGCTCGACGAACCGCGTTACCCGCACGAAGGCGTCATCGTCCCTACGCTCTGGTTGACGATCGCGCTGTCGCTGCTGCTCCATCTCGCAGCACTGCTGTTCTGGTTGCCGCAAACGAAGCTCTTCGCAGCATCAGACGAGATAACGGACCGGGCGAGCGATCGCCTGCAGGTGCGCCTCGCGGCCATCGTCCCGCCGGCGCCCCCGCCCGCGCCGGCCCAGGCACGGGTGCCGGAGCCAAGGGGAGCGCCGGCGCCTCCAGCGAAGACAGCGTTGCGCGCGCCATCGCGGGCGAGCACGCCGAAGGTGGAGACGTCGGTCATTGCGCTGGCGCCCAAGGAGGAGTCTTCCCTTCGATTGCCGCCTCCCGCGCCGGCGACGCCTCCTGCCCCGTCGACGCCTCCTGCGCCGTCGACGCCTGCCGCCTCGCCGACGCCTTCCGCGCCATCGTCAGAAAGACTGCCGGACCTCTGGGCGTACGTCCAGGCCAGGCGGCAGGCGCGCGGTGAGCTGGACGCGCCCGCGCTCAGCGACGAAAGTGCTCGCGTGAATGCCGCCATCGCCGCAAATCTCCCTGAACCGGCGAACGGCGTCGCGGCCCGGGACAAGAAGAGAGCTGGCGGGGTGTTCCAGATCAAGCGTATGGATTACGACGACGCCGCATTCGAATTCTATGGCTGGAACCCGGATATGCAGCGTAAAACGCCGCAACTCATCGAGGTGCGCAAGGGCAACAACAGCGACATGCGCATCGCAGTCGTGCGCAGGATGATCGAGGTCATCCGCGAGAACTCAAAGAATGATTTCGTCTGGCGATCGGTTCGTCACGACCGCGACTATGTGCTGTCGGCGCGCCTTGCCGACAACGCGGGATTGGAGGACTTCCTGATGCACGAATTCTTCGATGACCCACCGCAGCTTCCATCACAGCGCTAAGGCCCGCAGCCACGAGGAAACCGCATGGAAAGGGTGAAAGCGCTCTTCTTCGATGTCTTCGGAACGCTCGTCGACTGGCGCGGCTCGATCGCACGGGAGGCCCGCACGATCCTCGCACCGCAGGGTGCAGCGATCGATTTCGAAGCGTTTGCCGATGCGTGGCGCGGCGAATATCAGCCGGCGATGGACGAAGTGCGGAGCGGTCGCCTGCCGTTCAGCAAACTCGACGTCCTCCACCGCCGCAATCTCGACGCGATTCTTCCACGCTTCGGGCTCGATCGCATCGACGAGCCCACGCGCGTCGAGCTCAATCTCGCGTGGCACCGTCTCGATGCCTGGCCCGACGTGACCACCGGGCTCGCGCGATTGCGCGCGAAGTTTCGGATCGCGCCGTGCTCGAACGGCAACATTTCGCTGATGGTCGATCTCGCGCGGCGCAACGGCTTTCCATGGGATGCGATCCTCGGCGCGGAGATCGCGCGCGACTACAAGCCGAAGCCGGTCGTCTATCTTTCGGCTGCGGCAGCGTTCGACTGTGCTCCGGAGGAAACGATGATGGTGGCGGCGCACTCGTCCGATCTCGCCGCGGCCACGGCCCTCGGCTTGCGCACCGCGTTCATCGCGCGCCCGGACGAAAACGGCCCGGGCAGGGGCGAACGGCGCGCCAGCGTCCCGGTCGACGTCTCCGCCGAGAGCATCATCGTCCTCGCCGACCGCTTGATGGGGTCAGGCTAGATCTTTCGCTCACGCGAACGCGGGCCGCGCGGTCGACCGCCGCAGCAGGAAGAGCGCGATCGAGACGTTGGCCAGGTTGAAGAGGATCCCGTTTACGAACGCGGCCTGGTACGAGCCGGTCAGGTCGAAGATCACTCCGGACATCCAGCCGCCGAGCGCCATGCCAAAGAGCGTGGCCGTGATCACCGCGCCGACGCGCGCGCCCGCTTCCCGCGGGGGAAAGAACTCGCGCACGATGATCGCGTAGGACGGGACGATGCCTCCCTGGAACAGCCCGAACAGAGCGGAGATGAAGAACAGCGAGACGAGTCCCCTGAAGGGAAGGAAGAGCAGCAGCGCGACTCCCTGCAGCGTCGAGCCAAGAAGCAGCGTGCGCAGGCCCCCGATGCGATCGCAGATGAAGCCGAAGCTCACCCGGCTCACGATGCCGCAGGCGAGCATCAGCGAGAGCATCTCCGCGCCGCGCGCCGGGCCGTAGCCCAAGTCGCTGCAATAGGCCACGAGATGCACCTGCGGCATCGACATTGCCACGCAGCAGCACACGCCGGCGACGACGAGCAGCCTCTGCAGTGCACCGTTCGAAAGCCCGAGCGCGTGAACGGCGGTTGGAGTTGCCTTGCGCACGCCGTGAAGCTCCAGCTCGACCATGGGAGGCGGCCGCCGCAGGAGCAGCGCGAGCGGCAGCATGGTCGCCAGACAGAACGCGCCGATCCCGAAATAGGTCTCGCGCCAGCCGGCGCTCTGGATGAAGTGCTGCACGATCGGCGGCCACACCGTACCGGCGAGATAGTTGCCGCTCGCGAAGAGCGCCACCGCGATGCCCCGCCGGCGCGAGAACCACAGCGATACGTGGGCGAGCAGCGGCGCGAAGGTCGCCGCGCTGCCCGCGCCGATGAGCAGACCCTGCGCGAGCGCGTACGCCCACAGCCCCGGCGCGAGACCGGCGCCGGCGAATCCGAGCGCAAGCCCTGCTGTGCCGATGATCACTGGCACCATGATCCCGAAGCGATCGGCGAGCCGCCCCATCACGATGCTCGCGAGCCCGAAGCCGATCATGGTGAAGGTGTAGGAGAGCGACGCGTCGCCGCGTGCGACGCCGAAATCCTGCTGCACGGCGGGCAACGCGACGACCACCGACCACATGCCGACGCCGCCAATGGTCGAGAGCGCGAGGCTGACCCCGAGACGCAGCCAGGCGTAGGGCGATTCAACCTCGCCGTGCGTCGGTCTCATCGACGGGAGGGCGAGTTATCGCGCCGACTTCACGAAGGTCGGCGCGCTGAACAGCGAGCTGATGCGAACCTTCCGGATCGTGGGATCGTCGGGAACGACGAAGAGAATCGGCGTGATCAGCTCCTCGACGATGCCGCGCAGGCTCCGCGCGCCGGTCTTGTACTCGTAGGCGATCTCCGCGATCTGGTCGAAGACCATCGGCTCGATCGTGAGGTCCACGCCTTCGGCCTCGAAGATCTCGCGGAACTGGCTGTAGATCGAGTCGCGCGGCTCGACCATGATGCGCACGAGCATCTTTCGGCTCAGGTCCTGGAAGTGCGCAACGATCGGCAGCCGCCCGGTGAACTCCGGAATGAGCCCGTAGGTGAAAAGATCGGTCGGCTTCACGCGCGAGTTGAGCCGCTCGAGAATTTTCTGGTTGTCCTCGGTGGTCGTGGAGATGAACTGGTAGCCATGCGTCTGCGCCATGATCTCCTCGAGACCCACGAAGGCGCCGCCGCAGATGAAAAGCACGTTGGTCGTGTCGAGATACTGCGTGCTGCCGAGCTTGACCGGCGCGCCTTCCATGATCTTCAGCAGCGCATGCTGCACGCCCTCGCCCGAGGTGCCGCGCGGCGTGCCGTCGTTGGCCTTGAGCTTGTCGATCTCGTCGATGAACACGATCCCGCTCTGCGCCTTGGCGACGTCGCCGTCCGCCTTGTCGAGGAGCCGCTGCAGCATCGCGTCGATCTCCTCGTTCACGTAGCGGGTCTGCGCGAGCGAGGTCGCCTCGGCGGTCACGAACGGCACGTCGAGGAACCGCGACAGGGTCTCGCACATCAGCGTCTTGCCGGTGCCCGACGAGCCGATCAGGAGGACGTTGCTCTTGGTGATGCGTGCGTGGTTGCTCTCCGAGCGCGAGATCTTCCGGTAATGCGCATAAACGGCGACCGCAATGATCTTCTTCGCGTCGTCCTGACCGATGACGTACTGGTCGAGGTAGTTGACGATGGAGCTTGGCTTGATCGTGCGGTCGAGCATGGGTCTGTCAGCCGAAGACCGTCGCCAGCAATCCGGCCAAGCCGAGGCCCAACGCAGCGAGCGCATCGCCCGCGATGAGACCGCCGCCGACGAGCGAAGACGTGCTCATGTCCTCCGGCAGCGCCGGCTCCGCCTTCTCCTTGGTCTTGTCCTTGCTCTTCAGGGTGTTCATGAGGCTCGCCAGCACGCCGCCGGCGGCGAACCACGACGAGGTCGCGAGGTTCAGGAAACCGCCGAACGACGACGCATAGGGCGAAGGCAGGATCACGGCGTCGAGCAGAAAATCGGTGGAATACCCGACGCGGCCCGCGGCAACGAAGCGTTTGTACATCTGGTGCGACTTGATCATCTTGCGCAGCAGCTCGGTCGCGAACCCGATCCCGAGCCCGACCCAGATCGCCGTGCGCAAATAAGGCTTGTCGTCAGTCAGGCTCCGCAGCGCGCCGACGAACTTGTAGGTCATTGCCGAGGCCCAGCGCTCCGGCTGCTGGTCGGCCGGAAGCGTAGTCTGGTCGAGCTTGAGCACCGGGTACGCGCTCATGAAGAGCTCCGCGAAGACCACCGCCATGATCGCTCCCATGACGATGCCGGCGACCTGGAAGCGGAACTGGATGGTGCGGTTGGTGCCGAGGCGCCATCCGGTCGAGCGATCCTGCTGCATGTCACAGGCTTCGCTCGTGGATACCAGGAGCACGGTCGCGGCAAGGAGGCCGACGATCGGTTCCTTGAGACCGATTGCCGCCATGAGAACCACGGTCACGACGAAGGCCGACGAGATCGGGTTGCTGTCGGTGATGCCCACCGAGATCCCGTTCACCATGGCGAACACGAACACGAGGATCACCGCGAAGGCGAGATAGCCCACCGGCTGGTGCAGCACCTGCGATCCCGTGACAACGACGGCGATGCCCCAGAAGACGACCCAGAGGACGAGCCTGCGGATGTTGGTGCGCTTCCAGTCTTCCTGCTCGACCGGCTTGCCCGCGCGCTGCTGGATGCGCCGGTAGGCGCGGAAGAGGACGAGCGAGACATCGATCAGCGCCGCGCCCATGATCATCCCGAGCGCGATGAGGAAGGTGATCTTGCGGAACGGCTCGCCCTCCTTCAACCAGCCGATCGAGATGAAATAAGGGATCAGCGCCCAGCCGACCAGGCCGCCGACGATGGCCGGCACGCCGATGCGCGCGCCGACGATCATCCCGGCGCCGAAGGTGGAGGTCGAGAGATCGGTCGCGCCGATGATTGCCGACTTCGCCGCGAGGATGCCGCCCGCGATCCCGAGCCCCATGCCGCCGAAAAGCCGCGTGACCGACCGGCGCAGAAGGTCCACGTCGGTGAGCGCGCGCAGGATGTTGGCCACGGCGAGCCCCGACGGAAACTTGAGCTGCATCCGGTCGACGAGGATCGGCGTGTAGAGCATCCCGACGCCGACGCCGAACATGCCGATGCAAAGCATGTAGAGCATGAGCTGCCAGATCGGCGGTTGCGGTAGACCGAGCCACACCATGGCCTGGATAACCACCGCCATCGCGCTCATGCCGGCCACCGATGCCGCGGTGGTCTGGATGAAGTTCGCACCGTGACGGCCCGAAGCTCCGTAGCCGAAGGTAACGGTCGAGCCGAGGATCCCGGCGAGCACCTGTCCGCCGACGAAGAAGCCAAGCGAGAAGTTCATGTACGACGCTGCGAGCCCGCCGAGCGGGCCAAGAATGAAAATGCCGACGACGCCGAGGAGCGCGTAATACTTCCAGGTTCCCGGTCGCGGGAGCCAGGTCCAGCGGGCCGTGGTTTCGGTTTCTCTCCTTGCTGCAGACGTCGTCGATGGCATGGGTGGTCGCACCGATCGTATAGTTGGCCTTTTGGGCAGGAGGCTATTATAAGTCGCCCTCCCGCCGCCGCCCTCGGAGAACCTGCCGTGCCTCTCTCACCGCTGGCCCATCATTGCTTCACCATGGCGTGCAACAACGCCTGGTCCAACCATCGGCTCCTCACGGCGTGCGGAAAGCTTTCCCAGGTCGATTTCATCGCCCCGCGGACGAGCTTCTTTCCTTCCATCAAGGCCACGCTCAACCACATCCTCACCGTGGACTGGTATTACGTCGACGCGCTCGAGCGAGGACTGCGGCGGCAGGAGCCCAATCGGGAGGCGAATCGCTTCTTCGATCCCGAGGAGCCGTTCGACACCTGCGCGGCGCTGGCCGTCGAGCAGCGCGTCGTGGACAGGCGCCTGATCGACGCCTGCGCGACGCTCGACGACGCGAAGCTCGCCATGCCGATCCCGGTGATGCGCCGTGCGAGCGTGCAGAGCGAAGTCGCCACGCGCCTCCTCGCGCACCTGTTCCAGCATCAGATCCATCATCGCGGACAGGTGCACGCGATGCTCGCCGGCACGCCGGTCGCCCCGCCGCAACTCGACGAATTCTTCTGCGCCAACGAAGCGCATCTGCGCGCGGCGGAGCTCTCCGAGATCGGCCTGTCCGAGGCGTGGATATGGGACGCGAGCTAGCGCGCCGTTAGGCGATTGGCGCAGCGCGGTTTGCGCTTGCGGACAGGTACGCGCCTGCGAGCGTGAGCGGGAAGATCGAGATCAGAAACGCCGCGTGGTACCAGAGCGGGAACTTGTCCCAGAGGTTGTAATGGATCGGAATGAACAGCAGGGTGAGGAGTATGCCGCACCCCATGACCGCCTTGCCGCTTCCGCGCGCGATCCATCCCACCAACGCTCCCGCGGAGAGCGATGCGACGGCGCCGACCAGGAGCCTTGCCAGCAGCATCGGGAGCGTGAACGCCATCGAAGTCTCGACCGCGACGTAGTCCGGCCAGGAAAGGCGGATGACGAGATTGCCGATCGTCGCGACGATGAACCACGCGACGATCCCGCACACGATGCCCGCCATGATCCGGATCATGGTCAACGTCCCCCGAAATCGAACAGGTTCATGAGGTCGCCCACCGCCGGGCGGTTCGTTGGCACGTACGGATCGGTCGCGCTCGTCACCGGGTTGGGCAGGTTGTCGCGGCTCGCGTCCGACAGCGGCGGCAGCTTCCAGTTACGCTCGATGAATTTGAGCACCGAGGCGTGATCGTAATAGGTATGGTCCACGTAACCCTTCTTCGCGAACGGCGACACGGCGATGAGCGGAATGCGCGTGCCGTCGCCGAAGAAATCGATGATCTGGATGTAGCCGCTGTCGTAATAGCCGCCGCCTTCGTCGGTGGTGACAAGGATGGCGGTCTTGCTCCAGGCCGGGCTCGCCTGGACTTTTGCGACCACGCTCTTCACGAATCGCTCCAGCTCGAAGACGGTCGAAAACGCGGGGTGTCCCGACTCCGGATTGGGCGGGATCACGAACGACACCGCGGGCAGCGTCGTCTCGTCGCCCAAGTCGCGGTAGAGCGCGTCGAGGCCCTGCAGGTTCGCGCGCAGCGGCCCGTTCATGACCGCGCTCGAATGCGTGAGCGGGTCGCAGATCGAGCAGTACAGGTCCTTGTCGACGCCGGTCACGGTGCGGCCACCGCTGTACCACTTCCATGACACGCCCTTCTTCGCGAGCGCGCTGCCGATCTCGGGCGCGGTCTGCGGCGGCAGGACGTACTTGCTTGCGCCGAGCTGCTGCGGCGAGCCGTCGAAGCTGTAACCCGGCGAATAGTTGTTGACGATGTAATAGCTGCCGCGCGCGCAGTTGCCGTCGTGGAACGCCTTGTACGGCAGGCTCGCGAGATAGTCGCGGATCGCCTTGACGCCGGGCTGGCTTGGATCTGCGCACGCCGTGTACGAGCCGCCGCGATAACCCGACCGCCGGTACCAGTTGTTCGTGCCCTCGCGTGGATCGGGATCCTCGATCTGATTCGGCGGCGGCGTCGCGGGCTTGCCGTTCTCGAGATAGACGCCGGCGTGCCCGGTGCTGAGTGCGAGAAAATTGGCGCCGGTGCCGCCCATCACCGGTTGATGATAGTTGTCGGCGATCGCGAATTTTTGAGCGAGCTCGCGAAAGTACGGCATGTCGCCGCTCGCCATGCCATAAAAGCCCATCGCCACGCCGCCCTGGTTCGTGCTCGATTTGGTGTCGTCGCGCGTGCGAGAGCCTTCGCCCGACGTGAGCGCGACCCAGGTGAACAGGTCCTTCTTCCCGCCGTCGATTTGCTGCCACATCTGGAAGAAGCGGTGTATCGGATCGCCGACCGGGCTCTCGTAGGCAACGTAACGCGTGATGCGGAAGGGACCGTTCGGCAGATCGGACGGGAAGCGCGTGTCGGGTGCGTCGCGCGGCAAGCCCTTCGCGTAGTTTGTGCCGGGTTGCGGCAGCGTCGCGTAGGCACCGGTCGTCGTCGGCGTCACCGCGTAATGGTCGCGAACGCTCGCCTCGCGCTGCGTCGCGTCGCCGAAGCGCGGGCCGGGCTTGCCGTCGCGGTCGACGATGCCGCGAGAGAGTAGGTTGGCGACCGTCTCGCCGGCCGGCGGCTCGTAGGTCGCGAACAGATTGTCGAAGGTGATGTTCTCGCCGACGATCACGATCAGGTGCTCGATCGGCGTCGCGGTGGTGCGCGTCGAGTCGGCGGCCAGCGCGGCGCCGGCGCGAGACGTGAGGAGCAGCACGATGACAATGGCCACGCTGCGCAGCTTCATGGGATCAGCTCGGGCGGTGCATTCGCACGCGACAATCAAGACATGCGATTATGGCATCGCTATGAATCCT
>Ga0335083_10003271_pt1 | contig 21061 bp, 19 predicted proteins | sample Lox_Sample_42_FD_206716 | JGI IMG/M metagenome (GOLD analysis project Ga0335083, IMG submission 206716) | Soil microbial communities from Loxahatchee National Wildlife Refuge, Florida, United States - Lox_Sample_4.2 | ecosystem: Environmental > Terrestrial > Soil > Wetlands | place: USA...
CTGGCTGTCGGCGATGACGGGCAGGCGGCGCACGGCGTGCTCGCGCATGAGCTGCTGAGCCTGTTCCAGGCTCGCCTCGGCGGCCACGCCGATCAGGTCGCCGCTGCATAGCGGACCGACCTGTGCGTCGGGCGCGGTGTCCTCAGCGAGGCCCCTGATCACCAGGTCCCTGTCGGTGACCACCCCGGCCAGCGCCCCGTCGTTGACGACCAGGACGGCGCCCACCTGCGCGTCGCGCATGACCCGCGCGGTCTCGCCGATCGTCTGGCTGTAGTAGACGCCGACTGGGGCCGGGGTCATGATGTCGCCGACCGTGGCGCGCTGCGGCGGGATCATGTCGCTGACCGTCTCGGGGCCGCTGTCCGGGCTCATGATGTCTTCGTTGTTGGTCATGATGTCCCTCCTTTCCGGCTGTCGAACTCTTCGCTACCTGCCAGGCAGGCCGGTAAACCGAAAGGGGCCCCGAGGGACCCCTTTCGCCGTGGGTGCGCGAACCGCGGTTAGCGCAGCACGCCGCGACGGCGGCGGCGTCCGTACACGTAGCGGTGGCTCGACGGGTGGCTGACCACGGCGATCAGCAGCGCGGCCACGACCACAGAGACGATGAAGGTGATGATGAGGTGACCGGCGCCGAGGATAGCGGCGGTGACAATGCCGCCGATGAACGCGCCGACGATGCCGAACAGCAGCGTCAGCAGAATGCCGATCCGCTGCCGGCCCGGCACGAGAAGATGCCCGAGCCCGCCGACCACCAGTCCGATGATCAGCCAGGTAATGATGGCTGCAATAGTCATGCGTCCCGGCTACCCGGCATAAACGCTTTCATTCACGTTCTGCGTGCTTTGAGAAAACACGACGGCCCGCCGGGGGGAGGGTATGGGCGGGCCGTCGTTGGCGGGAGGCGGCGAACCGCCTCCCGCCGGCTATTGAGTTGTTTGTGTCAGCTGTTTGTTCTTGTGTTGTGTCAGTTGTTTGTCATGAGGCAACGGGCGCGAGGCGCAGGAGCACGACCTCGTCGCTGCCGGTGCCCGGGCCGTTGTTGGTGCCCGAGGGCTGGCCGCTGTCGTAGGGGTCGTCCGCGGTCGGCCAGCCGGTGAAGTGCAGCGAGCTGTTCTCGAACCAGTCGGCCGCGGTGGTGGTCGGGATCACCGGCAGGTTGTCGGCGACGTACTTCTCGATCGGTGCGAGGTCCGCGGTCTGCTCGGCCGTGGTCTGGTCGCTGTTGAGCTTCTGCAGGTCGGCCTGGATGGTCGAGTCCTTCAGCTGCTCGAAGTCTCCCTGGCCGGCGGCGATCAGGGCCGGGTCGAGCCAGGTGTCGTACAGCGGGTACGGCGTGATGCCGCCGCTGCTCCAGTGGATGGCCAGCTGGAAGTTGTGGCTTGCCATGTCGGCGTTCCACGCGTTCACCGTGATGCCGTCGAAGGTGGCGTTGATGCCCGCCGCCTTCAGGTCCTGTGCGATGAGCGCGCCGGACTGCGCGTAGTCGGTGTAAGCGGCCGGGTCGACGATCGTGACCTTGACCTCCTTGCCGTTCAGCGCGAAGAAGCCCGCGCTGTCCTTCTCGTAGCCAGCCTTGGTCAGGATGGACTCGGCCTGCGAGGCGCTGCCGGCCGCGGGGAGCGAGTTGTTCGCGACCGACGGGGCCAGCCACGCCTGGTAGGTGGGCAGGGTGATGCCTGAGGCATTGGTCAGCGGCGCCTCGAGGCCGGACTCGCCCTCGGAGGACAGGACGTTGCGGTTGATCGCCACGTCGATCGCCTGCCGGACGGCGAGCTGGTTAGTCGGCCACGTAGTCAAGTTCGGCCACAGGGCATTGGATGAGCCTGCCGCCTCCCAGAAGTGGTGGTGCGCCGGGTCTTTGGCCACGTAGTTCTGCTGGAGGCCTGGGATGTAGTTACCGGTCCAGTCGATCTGGTCGGAGTACAGGGCACTCAGCGCACCAGTATTCGAGGTGTAGACAGGGAAGTAGACCCGGCCGACAGGGACGTTGGACCAGTAGTGCGTGTTCCTGATCATGGTGAAGCCCTCGGGGGTGAAGCTGCCGAGGACGTAGGGGCCGGTGCCGACCGGAGTGGAGTCCGTGAACGTGGCCGGGTCGGTGATCTTGGACCACACGGCCTGCGGCAGCATCGCCTGGCCGGCGATCTGCTCCAGCTTCATGTACTGCGCGGTCGGGAAGTTGACCGTGACCGTGTCGCCGGAAGCCGTGGCGCTGGTGATGTTCAGGCCACCAAGGTTGATGTCGGTGTGCGCCTTGACGTAGTTGAAGGTGAAGGCCACGTCCGCGGGGGTGAAGTCGGAGCCGTCGTTCCACTTCACGCCCTGGCGGATCGTGAAGGTGATCGTCTTGCCGCCGTTGCTCCACGCGTACTTGGTGGCCAGCCACGGGTACTGGACCGTCGGATTGGCGAGGTCGAACTGGATCAGCGGTTCGTAGACGAGCCCGGTCGCACCCATGCCCTGCGGAGCGGCGGTGGACACGAACGGGTTGAAGTCCTGCGTGATGCTGTTCTCAGGCGAGCTCTCCATGACGACCTCTGCGTTGCTGTTCGAGGTCGCCGGGGCGGAGGAGCTGGCCGGGGCGGAGGCAGTGCCGCTGGCGCTGCCCGTGCTCGCGGGCGGCGTCGTGCTCGTTGAGCTCGAGCAGGCCGCGAGAGCAGCAGCAAGGAGTCCGGACGCGGTCAGCGCCAGCACTCTCTTGCTAGTGATTCTCTGGATAGTCAACTTTGACCTTTCCTCTCGGGTTACTGACTGAAAGGAGGGCAGGGCGTTCCTTGATGGGCGGCCCGGTTTCATAGCGAGCCGTCCGCCCTGGGCGAGGCGGCTACATCCAGTCGCCAGCACGCCGCCGCACGGGCGGGTGCCAGCAACTGGAGGGCGGGGTTGTCCCGCCGGCACTTGTCGTCGGCGAGCGGGCAGCGGCTGCTGAACGGGCAGCCGACCGGGGCCGGGCCGACGCTCCCGGCCTTCCCCGCGACGGTCGCGCCCTGCACGACGTTGCCGGACTTGAGCGAGCTGCCCAGGTTGTCCGGGTCGGGGGCGGAGGCGATGAGGAGCTGGGTGTAGGGGTGGGCAGGATGCTGGGTGACCTCTTCCGCCGGACCGCGTTCCACCACCTGGCCGCCGTACATCACGAGCACCTCGTCGGCGAAGTACCTGGCGGAGGCGATGTCGTGCGTGATGTAAAGCAGTGCGAGCGACAGCCGGGTGCGCAGGTCGTCGAGCAGGTTGAGCATCTCCAGGCGGATGGAGACGTCGAGCATGGACACCGGCTCGTCGGCGAGGAGCACGGTCGGCTGTGCCGCGAGCGCCCGCGCGAACGAGACCCGCTGCCGCTGCCCGCCGGACAGCTCGTGCGGGTACTTCTCGATGAACTGCACGGCTGGCGTCAGCCTGACCTGCTCGAGCAAGGCGGTCACCGCGTTCTTGACGTTCTTCACCCCAGGCTGGTGCAGCTTCACCGGGCGGGCCAGGTGGTAGCCGACCGTGTGCACCGGGTTGAGTGAGCTGAACGGGTCCTGGAAGACGTACTGCACCAGGCTCTTGTACCTGCGGAACGCGTGGTTGGAGTGCACGTTCACCGGCTGGCCGTCCATCGTGATCTGCCCGCTCGTCGGCCGCTCCTGGCCGGCCAGCAGCTTGGCCACCGTGGACTTACCGGAACCGCTCTCCCCCACCAGCGCGACGACCGCGCCCTTGTAGAGGCCGAGGGAGACGTTCCGCACCGCCTGCAGCGACGCGCCAGGCCCGAGCCTGAAGACCTTGTTCAGGTCGGTCGCCTCCATGACGAGCGGCCCGCGGCCGGCCGCGGCGGACCGGACGACGGCCGGCTCGCCCACCTGCTCGGCGGACGCGTTGACGGCCGGCGCCGCTCTACTTGCCGATTCGCTCGCAAGCTCGCTCATGACAGCACCCCTTCCTGGCTCACTTCCGGGGTCACGATGGGGCAGGCCGTGAGGTGGCTGACGACGCCGGGGATGCCCGGCACGGGGGCCAGCGACATGTCCACGCTGGTGCACACATCGATGGCGTGCGCGCAGCGCGGCACGAACGGGCAGCCGGGCAGCGGGTCGCGCAGGTCGGGCGGCGAGCCGGGGATGCCCGCCAGTTCCCGGCGCGGGCCGTGCAGCGAGGGGAAGGAGTTGAGCAGTCCCCGGGTGTAGGGGTGGGCGGGCTCGCGCATGATCGCGTGCGCGGTGCCCGTCTCGAGCAGCCGGCCCGCGTACATGACCGCGATCCTGTCGGCGAGCTCGAGCAGCAGCGACAGGTCGTGGGTAATGAACAGGATCGCGAAGCCGAGCGTCTCCTTGAGCTCTACGATCTGCGCCAGGATGTCCCGCTGCACCACCACGTCGAGCGCGGTGGTGGGTTCGTCCATGAGGACGACCTCGGGGTCGGCGGCGAGCGCCATGGCGATCATCACCCGCTGCCGCATGCCGCCCGACAGCTCGTGCGGGTAGGCGCGGAGCCGGCCGCGCGGGATGCCGACCAGGTCAAGCAGCGTCGCCACCTTGTCCCGCGCCTCGCCCCTCGGCAGCCGCAGGTGCGACTGCACCGCGTCAAGGAGCTGGTCCTGAACCCGGAGCACCGGGTTGAGCGCGTTCATCGCGCTCTGGAAGACGATCGCGATCTCCCGCCAGCGCATCGACTTCAGTTCCCTGTGGCTCATCGTGAGCAGGTCGACGGGATGGCCGCCCGAGGTGACCCTGCAACCGCCGTAGAGCACCTTGCCGCTGGTCACCAGGGCCGGCGGCCGCAGCAGCCTGGTGGCGCCGTAGGCGAGCGTCGACTTGCCCGAGCCGCTCTCGCCGCACAGGCCGACCACCTCGCCCGCGTTCAGCGTGAGGTCCACGTGCTCGACCGCGCGCACGTCGCCGCCCGGCGTCCGGTACGCCACGGACAGGTCTTGGATCTCGAGGATGGGGCTCATCAGAGCTCACCTCCGGCAGGGGTCTCGTCGAGCAGCGACCCGCGCGAGAACGAGTGCAGGAAGGCACCGACTCGGCTGCGGCTCGCCGTGAGCTGTGCGTACACCGGGGTGGGGTCGGTGGGCCAGATGCGGTGGCCGGCGATCTTCGCCGCGCCGCGCGAGGCACGCAGCCGCGGGCTGCCGAGCTCGTCGATCCCGGTGTTGAGCAGCACCAGGGAGGTGCCGATCAGCGCGACCGCGAGGCCAGGCGGCGCGAACCACCACCACGCGCCGAGTTGCAGCGCCTGCTGGCTCTGCGCCCAGTACAGGATGGTGCCGAGCGACCAGGTGTTGAGGTCGCTGAGGCCGACGAAGGCCAGCGCCACGGAGGCGCCGATCGCATAGAGCACGGTGTTGACGAAGCTGGCCGCGATCAGGCTGATCTCGTTCGGGATGATGTCGAGCGCGATGATCCGCCAGCTCTTCTCGCCCGACTCACGCGCGGCGGCGACGAAGTCGCGGTTGCGGATCATCAGTGTCTGCGCCCTGATCACCCGTGCGCCCCACGGCCAGCCGAGGAAGCTGAGCACGAGGATCGTAGGCAGCTGCCCCTTGCCTGGCAGGTAGCCGAGCAGCAGGATCAGCAGCGGCAGCGCGGGGATCACCAGGAACACGTTGCTGAGCAGCGACAGGACCTCGTCCCATACTCCGCCGAGGAACGCCGAGGTAACCCCGACGATGACCGACAGGGCGGTGGCGATCACGCCGACGAGCAGCGCGAGCTCCATCGTCATCCGGATGCCGACGAGCAGCTGCGACAGCACGTCCTGGCCGGTCTGCGTGGTGCCGAGCAGGTGCTGCGCCGAGGGGTGCGCCTGCAGCAGGGCCGGGTCCGGGTTGGCGTACGAGGGGTCGTACGGAGCCACCTCGGGGCCGATGATCGCCGCGAGCACGAAGAAGCCAAAGAGCCAGACGCCGATCTTCGCCTTGAGCGGCAGGTTGCGCCATACATTGGCCACTGCCCTCATCGTCCGACCTCCCTTGCCCGCACTCGCGGATCGAAGAACACGATGATCAGGTCGACGATCAGGTTGGCGATGAGCACCGCGAAGGTGATCACCAGGAAGATCGCCTGCATCAGCGGGAAGTCGTCGGAGGAGACCGCGTTGAGCAGCAGCAGGCCGATGCCCGGGTAGGCGAAGACGATCTCCATGACAAGCGCGCCGGAAATGACGAAGCCGAGCGCGAGACCGAAGCCCTGCAACTGGGGAAGGAGCGCGTTGCGTGCGGCGTAGGTGTAGATGACCCGGCGGCTCGGCAGCCCCTTGGCCTGCGCGGCCACCACGTAGTCCTCGCCGATCGTGGTGATCATGACGTTGCGCATCTGCAGCATCCAGCCGGCCACCGAGGTGATCACGATCGTGAACGCGGGGAGGATGGCGTGCTGTATGGCGCTGCCGATGAAGGCCCAGTGCCAGCCGGGCGTGGTGGTCGCACCGTTGAAGCCCTGGCCGGCCGGCAGCCAGTGCAGTTCGACGGCCACCACGTCGACGAGCACGAGCGCGAGGAAGAAGTAGGGAATGGCCTGGAGGAACATCAGGCCGGGCAGCGAGCGGTCGAGCCAGCCGCCGTGCCGCCACCCGGCGAGGATGCCGAGCCCGGTGCCGAGCACGAAGGCGATGATCGTGGCGACACCGACCAGCGTCAGTGTCCACGGGATGCTCTGCTGGAGCAAGGTGGTCACCGGCGTCGGGAAGTTCGCGATGTCCGTGCCGAAGTTGAACGTGAACACGTGGCCCAGGTACGTCACGTACTGGGACCAGAGCGAACCCTTCGCGAGGGTGCCGCCGAGCATTACTGCGAGCGCCTTCTCCGCGTCGGGCGTCAGGTTGGGGAACTTCGCGATGATGGACTGCACCGGGTTGCCCGGCATAGCGCGGGGGATGAAAAAGTTGAGTGTGATCGCCACCCACGCCGCCACGAAGTAGAAGGCGAGGCGGCGAACGATAAACGGCATGCCTTCCACCTACCTTTCTAGGATCTCGTCGTTGGTCAGGTCCCCAGCCCGGCTGGCGTAGTCCGGCAGGCGGGTCGAGCTAGCGGAATAGCCGGGGAGTGTGACCGGCGCCACACGGTGGACCGGAGGGGGCAGCTTAGCCGTGTTGGTGGGCTTTCGCCGGATTATGGGCGCTACCTGACGCCGGGTCACGGTCCCCGAAGGACAGCCGCAGCTCGACCGGAGCACCAGCTCCGCGGGGAGCAGTTCGACCCTCGGCCGCAGCGAGGGATCGGCGATCCGCTCGATCAGCCGGTCGCACCCGCGCTCGCCGATCTTGCGCATTGGCTGGTGCACCGTTGTCAGCGGCGGATCAGTGAGGCTGGCGGGGAAAATGTCGTCGAAGCCGACCACCGCCACCTCCTCGGGGATCCTGACCCCGCGGGCGGTGAGCGCGCGCACCACGCCGATGGCCATCTGGTCGTTCGCGCAGATGATCGCGTCGGGCAGCGGCCTGCCCACGGCCTGGGTGTCCGCGAGCAGCCGCTCCGCGGCCTCCTGGCCGCTGTGCACGGTGAACCGGCCGGTGTAGGAGCCGGTGAGCAGGGTGCCCGGGTGCGCCTCAATGACCGCCTGCATCGCGACGCGGCGTGCGGCGGCGTCCGGCGCGGTCGCCGGGCCGTCGACGTGGAACAGCCGCCGCCTGCCGTGGTCGGCGACCAGGTGCTCCACGAGCGCGTGCGCACCGGACAGGTTGTCCGCGGACACCACGTCAACGCCGCGCTGCGCGGTGTCGCCGGCGACGACCACCACGGGAACCCGCTTGGCCAGCCTGGCGAGCACCGGCTGGGGCACCACGCCCTCGCCGATCAGCAGGCCGTCGACCTTGCCGGAAAGCGCGAGCAGCCGCGGCGCCACCGGCTCGTCCTCGGGGAGCGTGGCGCCGCTGTTCTCGTCCTCCCGCAGGAAGGTGATCAGCAGCGACCAGGACAGCTCCCTGATGCGCGCCTCGACGCCGCGCATCACCTCGTCGTAGAAGAGCAGGCTCATCGACTCGATGTCGTACTGATTCGGCTTGAGGCCGGTGTGCTCCACGCAGACGAGGCCGATCACGTCCTTGCGGCTGCGGGCTAGCGACTGCGCCGCGCCGTCAGGTACGTAACCGAGTTCCTCGATGGCCGCGCGCACCCGGGCGCGGGTCGTCTCGCGCACCGGCTCCTTCCCGTGCAGCACACGGGAGACGGTGGCGATTGACACCCCCGCTCGTCGCGCGACGTCATAGAGCGTTACCACGGCGTAACCCGTCCCAAATGTAAGCGTTTACAACCTGCGATGTAAGCGCTTACGCTAAACCCCGCAAAGGGTCGCGTCAAGGAGGAAACATGAGCAATGTCACGTCGTCCGGCGAACCGCTCGCCTTCCCGGCGGGGTTCACCTGGGGGGCCGCGACGGCTGCGTATCAGATCGAGGGGGCCGTCAACGCCGACGGCCGCGGTCTTTCTGTCTGGGACACGTTCAGCCGCACGCCGGGCAAGGTGCGCGGCGGCGACACCGGCGACATTGCCTGCGACTCCTACCACCGCTACCCCGAGGACGCCGACCTGCTGCGCTCGCTCGGCCTGTCCGGCTACCGGTTCTCGATCTCCTGGCCGCGGATCTTCCCCGAGGGTGCGGGCCAGCTCAACCAGGCCGGCCTCGACTACTACAGGTCGCTGCTCGACACCCTCGGCGAGCGCGGGATCTCCGCCGCGGCGACGCTGTTCCACTGGGACCTGCCGCAGGCGCTGCAGGACCGCGGCGGCTGGGCGTCCAGGGACACCGCGTACCGCTTCGCCGACTACGCGGGCATCGTCGCCGAGGCGCTCGGCGACCGGATCACGCGGTGGATCACGCTGAACGAGCCGCTCGTCGTCGCGCACAACGGGCACCGCATCGGGGTGCACGCCCCGGGCCTCACCGACGACGCGGTGGCCGCGGCGGTCACCCACCACCTGCTGCTCGGCCACGGGCTCGGCGCCGCCGCCGTGCGCGCCGCGGTGCCTGGCGCGGAGGTGGGCATCACGCTCAACCTGACCCCGGTGCGGGTCGCCGCCGGCGGTTCCGCGCTCAACGGCGCTCCGCTCAACGGCGCTCTGCTCAACGGCACGGGCGAAGCACTCGAGCACGCCCGGCTCGTCGCGGACGCCACCCACAACGGGATTTTCCTCGAGCCTGTGCTGTTCGGCAGGTACCCGGAGCACGCGCCCGCCGCGATCGTGCCGCCAGCCGAGCTGATCAAGGACGGCGACCTCGAGACGATCTCCGCGCCGATCGACTTCCTCGGCGTGAACTACTACCAGCCCGAGCACCTGCGGGCGGGCGACCCGGACAACCTGCTCCGCAACGAGGAGCGGCCGATGGCAGGCATCGACGGCCACGTGGTGCACTACTCCCCCGAGGGCATGGAGCGCACCCCGATGGGCTGGCTGATCGACCCGGACGGCCTGTACGAGCTGCTGATGCGGCTATCGTCTGACGCGCCTGGCCTGCCGCTGTACATCACGGAGAACGGCTGCGCAGCCGAGGACTACGTCGACCCGAACGGCGAGGTCAACGACCTGGAGCGGATCAAGTTCCTGCACCTGCACCTGGCGGCCGTGGCCAAGGCGGCCAGGGACGGCGCCCGGCTGGCCGGCTACTACGTCTGGTCCCTGCTCGACAACTTCGAGTGGGCCTACGGATACCAGAAGCGGTTCGGCATCGTGTACGTCGACTTCGCCACGCAGCGCAGGATTCCCAAGGCGAGCTCCGCCTTCTTCGCCCGGGTGGCCAGCGAGAATGCCGTGCCGCCGCTGCCCGCCGCCTGGCCGGTGTGACCTGGTGGCCGGCCCGGCTTCTACCCGGGCCTGCTAGCGGGATCCGAGTATGCGTTCCAGCGCCCTGGCCACCTCGGCCGACAGGTCAGAGTCCGCGCAGGCCGGCGCCGTCGCGACGGCGGGCTCGGCGTCCGCTTCCCTGGTCGCCCGGCACTCCAGGCACTCGACCTGGCCGAGGCGCTTGATCAGCCGCGCGCTGCCGCAGCGCGGGCAGCGGCTGAGGTCACCGTGCACGGCCGGATAGCAGTCCGGGCAGATCAGCACCTGCTGCTCGCGGACGACCCCCTGGTGCCATGGGCTCGGCTTGCCCGGCTCGGGGTCCACCTGGCGTGTGCCGCACTTGTAACAGGGCACGGCTCGCCCTTTCTTTCACTCCTCAAGCATGACCCACAGCCGCCCGGACCGCCTCCCCCGAGGCGAACTGTTACCATCCGTTACCGACTTCGTGACAGAACGCTTACATTCGAGAGTCGCAGGCCGTGCGGCGTTTCACGGAAACCGACATATCCGGCAATACGGAAGGATTATCACGGAAACTTTGGTTATGACGGAATTTCCGCGTGCTATACGCGTACGGAATTTCCGTGGTAATCGGAATTTCCGTGATAATCGGCGCCGGGGTGAGATTCTGCGTGACGGACGCGACTTGTGATCTCCGGGCGGTGCAAGTGCCGGGAGTGGCCGTGCCTGGCCGGCGGTGGTGCGCGTGGATGGGTGGGTGACGTTGCCGGCGCGCCCTGGACGGGCGCGGTTCCCCGTCTGAGTCGAAATGGATTGGAGAAAATCGAAGAGGGGGGTTGCTGGAGTCGGGTGGCGGGCGTGCGTGGTGGCGGCCGGGTGCGCGGGTGCGGGTCGCCGGGGGTACCCGCCGTGGTGCCGGCCCGGGAAAGAGAAATCGTGAGGATGAAGGCTTGGCGGTAGCCGTGCAAGGCCGGCCGTAGGCCGCTTGTTAAGCGTTTTGAAGCAAGGGGCCTGGGAGCGTGGCGGACGGCGGATGGGGAGATTGCTCGCGCCCTTCCGAAGGACGAGGCGCGAGAAATCTTCCCTCGCCGTCCGCCACGCAGAACTAGGCCAGTTCTGAAAGGGCCTTTTGGTAGTCGGCGATGTCCCTTGCCTGCGGGATCGGGTTGACTACGGACCAGCGGACCACGCCGGTCTTGTCGATGACGAAGGTACCGCGCGTCGCCAGGCCCCTGGCCTCGTCGAAGACGCCGTACTGCTTCGCCACCGCGCCGTGCGGCCAGAAGTCCGCGAGCAGCGAGAACTGGAAGTTCTCCGCGTCTGCCCAGGCCCGGTGGGTGAACATCGAGTCGACAGACACGGTGAGCAACTCCACGTCGTCCCTGTTGACCTCGGGGAACTCCTCGCGCAGCGCGCACAGTTCGCCGCTGCAGACCGGGCTGAACGCGAGCGGGTAGAACACCACGACCACGTTCTTGGAGCCGCGGAAGCTCGACAGCTTCACCGGAGTGCCGTGCTGGTCGGGGAGCTCGAAGTCGGGGGCCTCGTCCCCGATCTCAACTGCCATGCCTGAATCCCTTCAACGGACGATCGCGCGGGGAGGGCCGCGCGTCCTGCTGGGCTAAGTCTGCCACCGGAGGCCGCGAGAGCGGCCACCACCCGGCCTCTCCCCGCGCAGGGGCGGCCGCGGGCGCGACAGGAGTCAGCCGAACCCGTTCCGTATCGGGGTTATCGAGACTCCGCTAGCGGCGGGCCTTCGGTGCGACGAGACGCGAGCCCGACCAGTCCTTGGCGGCGCTCACGCTTGACGTCTGGGCGAGCCCGGCCGTGGGGGCCGCCTCACCGATGTCGCTTGGCTCGACGTGGCCTGGTCTGCCCGCCTTCGGCGTGAGCAGCCAGATGTAGCCACCGTCCCCCAGCGGCGCCAGGGCGTCGACGAGTGCGTCCACAAGGTCGCCGTCGTCCTCCCTGAACCACATCAGGACCACGTCGACGACATCCTCGTCGTAGTCCTCATCGACGAGCTCAACGCCCTCGACAGCCGTGATCGCCTGGCGCAGTTGCTCATCGCAATCCGTGTCATAGCCGAGTTCCTGAACTACCTGGCCCGGTTTGATGCCGAGCCGCTCGGCCTGGCCGCGTTCATCCTGCGCCTGGCGCGCGGTCGCGCTCACTGACGTTCCTCCCCAATCCTTCCCCGCGGTCCCTCCGGTCGTCGTTCCGGCGCCGGCGGGCCGCGTCAGTACTTCTTGTTGGGACAGTTCACACTGGGTCGGGCCCGCGCGCAAGTGGCAATCTTCCCCGCGCTGGAATCCGCTCCCTTTTGTTGACCTTTCCCGGGCGCCAGCAGTCGTGCCAGCGGATAGCTCTGCAACGTACCGTAACCGGTATGGTCGCAATCCGCGACCACGGGCCGGTCGGCGGCCGAGGTCACGGGCCACGAGGGCGGCTGTCACCCGGCCCGAGCGGTTACCGTTTGGTAGAGATGAAAAACAGGGCAAGACGTACGACGATTGACCTGTACAAGCTAGGACCTCTACAGGCGGAGATCTACAAGCGGCCACCAGCCGCCGAATACGGAAGGCGAGGATAGGCGGCGTGACTTCCGGACGTCAGCGTTACTCGATCATCAGCGACGGGCTGCCCACGCAGCTGCCGGACATCGACCCGGATGAGACGCGGGAGTGGGTCGATTCGTTCGACTCGGTCACGCGCACCCGCGGCCGCGGGCGGGCCAGGTATCTCATGCTGCGCCTTCTGGAACGGGCGCGCGAGCAGCAGGTGGGCGTGCCAGGCCTGCGCTCGACGGACTACATCAACACCATCCCGCCGGAGCGCGAGCCGTGGTTCCCCGGCGACGAGTACGTCGAGCGGCGGATCCGCGCCTACATCCGGTGGAACGCCGCGATCATGGTGTCGCGGGCGAACCGGCCTGGCGGCGCGGGCGTGGGCGGGCATATCGCCACCTATGCGTCCGCGGCCTCGCTGTACGAGGTGGGGTTCAACCACTTCTTCCGCGGCAAGGACCACGGGGAATCCGGCGACCAGGTGTTCTTCCAGGGGCACGCCGCGCCGGGCATCTACGCGCGCGCGTTCCTCGAGGGCCGGCTGACCGAGAGCCAGCTCGACGGGTTCCGCCAGGAGCGGTCGCACCCGGGCGGCGGGCTGCCGTCCTACCCGCACCCGCGGCTGATGCCGGACTTCTGGGAGTTCCCCACCGTCTCCATGGGTCTCGGGCCGCTGAACGCGATCTACCAGGCGCGCTTCAACCGCTACCTGCTGGCCCGCGAGCTGCACGACACCTCGCGCTCGCACGTGTGGGCGTTCCTCGGCGACGGTGAGATGGACGAGCCGGAGGCGCTCGGCGCGATCGGCCTCGCGGCGCGCGAGGAGCTCGACAACCTCACCTTCGTCATCAACTGCAACCTGCAGCGGCTTGACGGCCCGGTGCGCGGCAACGGCAAGATCATCCAGGAGCTGGAGTCGTTCTTCCGCGGCGCGGGCTGGAACGTGATCAAGGTCGTCTGGGGCCGCGACTGGGACCCGATCCTCGCGCAGGACACCGACGGCGTGCTCGTCAACAAGATGAACACCACGCCGGACGGGCAGTTCCAGACCTACAGCGTCGAGTCCGGCGGCTACATCCGCGAGCACTTCTTCGGCGGCGACCCCCGGCTGCGGAAGATGGTCGAGCACCTGCCCGACGACCAGCTGCGCAACCTGTCGCGCGGCGGACACGACTACCGCAAGGTCTACGCGGCGTTCAAGGCGGCCCGCGAGCACGTCGGCCAGCCGACGGTGATCCTGACCCACACGATCAAGGGCTGGACGCTCGGCAAGGACTTCGAGGCGCGCAACGCCACGCACCAGATGAAGAAGCTCACCAAGGACGAGCTGAAGGAATTCAGGGACCGGCTGTACCTGCCGATCTCCGACGCGGCCCTTGAGGCGGACCTGCCGCCGTACTACCACCCGGGCCCGGACTCCGACGAGATCAAGTACATGCAGGAGCGGCGCGCCGCGCTTGGCGGCGTGCTGCCGCGGCGTGTGGTGCGCGCCAAGCCGCTGCCGCAGCCGCCCGCGTCGGTGTTCGGGGAGTTCCAGCGCGGTTCCGGCAAGCAGTCGGTGGCCACCACGATGGCGTTCGTCCGGATACTCAAGGACCTGATGAAGGACCCGGTGATCGGCGAGCGGTTCGTGCCGATCATCCCGGACGAGGCGCGGACCTTCGGCATGGACTCGCTGTTCCCGACCGCGAAGATCTACTCGCCGTTCGGCCAGACCTACGAGGCCGTCGACCGCAACCTCATGCTGTCCTACAAGGAGTCCGAGCGCGGCCAGCTGCTGCACGAGGGCATTTCCGAGGCGGGCGCGATGGGCTCGGTGATCGCGGCGGGCAGCGCCTACGCCACGCACGGGACGCACATGATCCCGGTGTACGTGTTCTACTCGATGTTCGGCTGGCAGCGGACCGGCGACGCGATGTGGGCGCTCGGCGACCAGCTGGGGCGCGGCTTCCTGCTCGGCGCCACCGCGGGCCGCACCACGCTGACCGGCGAGGGGCTGCAGCACAACGACGGGCACTCGCAGCTGCTCGCCTCCGTCTCGCCTGCGTGCGTGTCCTACGACCCGGCGTGGGCGTATGAGATCGCGGTGATCACCAAGGACGCACTGCACCGCATGTACGACTCGACGCCTGAGCACCCGGACGGCGAGGACATCTTCTACTACCTGACCGTCTACAACGAGCCGTACCCGCAGCCGCCCGCGCCCGCCGTCGAGGGGCTCGAGGAGGGCATCCTGCGCGGCATGTACCGCTACGCGGCGGCGGCACCTCCCGCGGAGTCTGTTCCTCGCGCGCAGATCCTCGCCTCCGGCGTGGCGATGCCGTGGGCGCTTAACGCGCAGCGGCTGCTCGCCGAGGAGTGGGGCGTCGCGGCGGACGTCTGGTCGGTCACGTCGTGGACCGAGCTGCGGCGTGATGCCCTGGCGGCCGAGTCGCACAACCTGCTGAACCCGGGCGAGGCGGTGCGCGTCCCGTATGTGACGACCGCGCTCGCCGAGGCGCCCGGGCCGGTCGTCGCGGTCTCCGACTGGATGCGCGCGGTGCCCGACCAGATCGCCCGCTGGGTGCCCGGGCCGTCCTACACCTCGCTGGGCACCGACGGGTTCGGCTTCTCCGACACCCGGCCGGCCGCCAGGCGGTTCTTCCACGTGGACGCCGAGTCGATCGTGCTCGCGGTGCTCTCGCAGCTGGCGAGGGGCGGCGCGGTGCACCCGTCGCTGCCCGCGCGGGCGATCGAGAAGTACAAGCTGAACCTGCCGGTGTCTGAGGCGCTCAGTTAGGTTCTGGCCTGCGCACCGTGGCAGTCATGGTGGATCGTTAGGAGGACTGGGTGCCTCCTAACGATCCACTTTCCTGCTGATTCCTGCTGAGCCGCGTCCGCGGCGCGGCGGCTGGCCGTTACGCGACCGTGAAGCCGCCACCGGGCCGCGAATGCGGCCAACCAGGCGCCGGCCCATGGCACGCTGGTGGGATGCAGGAGGAAGTGTCCGCCAGGCCGGGCGGCAGGCGGCGAGAGCCGCGCGGCGCGCATGTGCGGGTGCACCCGGAGACGGTGGCGCGGATCGAGCGGTCGATGGGCCCGCTCGGCACCGCCGCGATCACCGCCATGGACGAGCGCCTGCCCTGGTTCCGCAAGATGACCGCGGAGAACCGCTCCTGGCTCGGTCTTGTCGCGCAGGCGGGCATCGCGTCATTCGTCGACTGGATCAAGCACCCGGAACGGATGCGGCCCGCCGCCACCGAGGTATTCGGCACCGCGCCCCGTGAACTGGCCAGGGCGGTGCGGCTGCAGCAGGCCGTGGAGATGGTCCGGGTCATCATCGACGTCGTGGAGAGCCAGGTCGACACCCTGGCGGCACCCGGCGGCGAGGCCGAGCTGCGCGAGGCGGTCCTGGTGTACGCGCGGGAGATCGCGTTCAGCGCCGCCCAGGTGTACGCCCGCACCGCGGAGGCGCGCGGCGCCTGGGACGCGCGGCTCGAGGCCCTGGTCGTCGACTCGCTGGTGCGCGGCGAGCAACAGGAGTCGCTGAACTCCTGGGCGTCGGCGCTGAACTGGTCCTCCTCCCCCGTCTCGGTGCTCGCGGGCACGATCGACGGCGACGACGCGGAGCCGGTCATCGACGAGCTGCGCGCGGCGGCGCGGCGGGCGCGGCTCGAGCTGATCGCCGGGGTGCAGGGCGGCCGCCTCATCGTGGTGCTCGGCGGCACCGATGACCCGCTGGCCGCCGCGGAGAAGCTCGCCGGGCTGTTCGGGCCAGGTCCGCTCGTCGTCGGCCCGCCCGTGCGTGACCTGCGCTCGGCGCACGTGTCCGCCAGGGCGGCACTAGCCGGGCTGCGCGTGGCGCCGGCCTGGCCGGACGCGCCGCGCCCGGCGAGCTCAGACGAGCTGCTGCCGGAGCGCGCGCTCGACGGCGACCCGGACGCGGTCGAGATCCTCGTGACGCACGCGTACCAGCCGCTGCTAGCCGGGGGCAGCGCGCTGCTCGACACGCTCACCACGTACCTGGAGCAGGGATCGTCCCTCGAGGCGACCCGCCGGATGCTCTTCGTCCACCCGAACACGGTCCGCTACCGGCTGCGCCGGGTCACCGAGCTAACCGGGTACACCCCGGCGGACGGACGGGATGGCTTCACGCTGTGGACCGCCATCATCCTCGGCCGCCTCGCCGCCAGGCGGGCGTAGCGTACGACTCGGCGTGCCGGTGGTATATCAGGGGTGATATCATTTGTTCTGTTCGTGATATCTGCAGGGGGTGGCGATGGCCAGGACCGTGATAGACCTCGATGACGAACTTGTGGCAAGCGTGGCCAAGGAACTCGGAACCAGCACCAAGAAGGACACGGTGAACGCTGCCCTGCGCGAGGTCATTGCCAATCGACGGCGGGCGATGGCCCTCACCCGGCTGCGCGAGGCCGCCAATGAGGGCGCCTTCGACCTCGGCCTGCTGCACGACAAGGAGAACTACCGACGGTGATGTCGGCGGAGTTCCTCATCGACACCAGTGCGCTGACGCGGCTGATGCGGCCGGGCGCCGAGTCGTATGGCTGGGATCAGGCAGTTGCCGCCGGACTGATCGCCGTCTGCCCCATCACCGAACTGGAGTTCTTCTACAGCGCGCGGTCGGCCAAAGATCGCGAGGAGACGGTAGAAGACATGCGGACGGCGTTCGGCTGGGTGCCCGTCCATGACCGCGCGTACGCGCGCGCCTGGGAGGTCCAGGGCGCGCTGACCGCCCGCGGCCAGCATCGGGCCGCGGGTCCCGTGGACCTGGTCGTCGCCGCCACCGCGGAACTGTTCGGCCTGACGCTGCTGCACCACGACCGCGACTTCGCCACCATCGCCGGAGTCACCGGCCAGTACCTGCGCTGGTACGGCCCTGACTGAGGAACCGTCCCTGGTGACCGGGTGGTGACTGGGCGGTTAACCCTCTTTGGAGGGTAGCTACAATAGTGGCGCGCGGAAGTTCGTGAACTTCGATATCCGGCTGGCGGGTGTCTACAGGGCAAGGTTGACAGTGTGCTCATCTTTACCGCGCCCGGTCAGGGCGCGCAGACCCCCGGCTTTCTTACTCCCTGGCTTGAGCTGCCCGGCCTCGCCGAGCGGCTCGGCGGCTGGTCAGAGCTTGCCGGACGCGACCTGATCCGGCTCGGCACGACCGGCAGCGCGGAAGAGATCACCGACACCGCCGTGGCGCAGCCGCTGCTCGTCGCCGCGGCGATCGCGGTCGCCGGGCTGCTCGGCGAGCCCGACGCGGCCGCCGGGCACAGCGTGGGCGAGCTCGCCGCGGGCGCGATCGCCGGGGTCACCTCCGCCGAGGACGCCATCAGGCTGACCCGGGTGCGCGGCGAGGCCATGGCGGCCGCCTGCGGGACCGAGCCGACGGGGATGACCGCACTGCTCGGCGGCGACGAGGCCACCGTGCTCGCCGCCATCGACGCGGCCGGGCTGACGCCCGCCAACATCAACACCGCGGGCCAGATCGTGGCCGGCGGAACGCTGGCGCAGCTCGAGGCGTTCGCCGCCAATCCGCCTGCCGGGGCGCGGCTGCGGCCGCTGCGCGTGGCCGGGGCGTTCCACACCAGGCACATGGCGCCGGCGGTGGACGCGCTCGCCGCCGCGGCCGCGGGCACCAGCGTCAAGGACCCCGCCATCACGCTGCTTTCCAACCGGGACGGCGCCGTCGTCGGCTCCGGGCAGGACTGGATGGACCGGGTGGTCCGCCAGGTCGCCAACCCCGTCCGCTGGGACCTGTGCATGGCAACGATGTCCGGCATCGGTGTCACGGCGCTCATCGAACTGCTCCCTGGCGGGACGCTGACCGGGATGGCCAAGCGAGCGCTGCCCGGCGTCGAACTGCTCGCGATCAAGACCCCCGACCAGCTTGACGCCGCGCGGGCCCTCGTCGCGGCGCACGCGACGTCGGTGAGCCCAGATGCCGCCCCCGGCTCGGCACCCGAGTTGAAGAAGGAGTCCTGATCGTGACAGGCGCCAAGATTCTCGCATTCGGCGGGTACCAGCCCGACAAGGTCGTGACCAACGACGACCTCGCCAAGCTCGTTGACACCAACGACGAATGGATCAGGGCGCGGGTAGGCATCCAGTCCCGCCGCGTCGCGCGTGACGACGAGACCGTCGCCGACATGGCCGAGGCGGCGGGCGCCAAGGCCCTGGCCGCGTCCGGGCTCGAGCCGTCCGAGGTCGACCTGGTCATCGTGGCCACCTGCTCCGCTGAGGTGCCGCTGCCCAACGTGGCGGCGACCGTCGCCTACCGGCTCGGCATTCCCGCGCCCGGCGCCTACGACCTCAACGCCGCCTGCGCCGGGTTCTGCTACGCGATCGGCGCCGCGTCCGACGCGGTGTGCTCCGGGTCCGCGCGCAACGTGCTGGTGGTCGGCGCGGAGAAGATGACCTCCTGGATCGACTGGACGGACCGCTCAACCTGCATCATCTTCGCCGACGGCGCGGGCGCCGCCGTGGTCGCACCAACCGCGGACGACGAGCCGACAGGCATCGGCCCCGTCGTCTGGGGTTCGGCGGGCGACCAGGCGAACAAGATCACCGTCCCCGGGCGGCACGGTTCGATCACCCAGGACGGACAGGGGGTGTTCCGCTGGGCGACCACCGCCATCGCGCCGGTGGCGCTCGAGGCCTGCCGCCGCGCCGGGGTGACACCCGCCGACATCACCGCGTTCGTGCCGCACCAGGCGAACCTGCGGATCATCGAGGCGATCGCCAGGAAGCTCGGCATCCCGCGTGAGCGGGTCGCCGACGACATCACCCACTCCGGGAACACCTCGTCGGCGTCCATACCGCTGGCGCTGGCGCGGATGGCCGAGCAGGGACGGCTGCAGCCGGGCACGCCCGCGCTGCTCGTCGGATTCGGCGCGGGGCTCGCCTACGCCTCGCAGGTGATCACGGTACCCTAGCCGGGCCTGCCCACCGCCTGCTCCGGCCGTCGGCGCGGGCGGAAGACGCAACAAACCCACCCAGAAGGAGAAACAGTGACTGACCAGGAGATTCTCTCCGGACTCGCCGAGATCATCGAGGAGATCGCCGGCACGCCGGCCGACGAGGTGACCCCCGAGGCCAACTTCGTGGACGACCTCGACATCGACTCGCTTTCCATGGTCGAGATCGCCGTCGCGGCGCAGGACAAGTTCGGCGTCGAGATCCCCGACGAGCAGCTCAAGGACCTCAAGACCGTCCAGGACGTCGTCAACTTCGTCTCGAAGAACTCGTAACGGGCGCACACCCGATCCGGATGGGTCACAGCTCCCCGGGGGTCGCCCCCGGGGAGATATAGCAATGCGGAGGCAGCAGTGGGCAACAACGATCGAGTGAGCGTCGTCGTCACGGGGCTCGGCGCGACCACGCCGCTCGGCGGCGACACCGCGTCGACCTGGTCGGCGATGCTCGCCGGGACCAGCGGCGTGCGCCGCCTGACCGATTCGTGGGTCGACGACCTGCCGGTCAAGATCGCCGCGCCCGCCGCCGCCGACCCGGTGGAGACCGTCGGCAAGCCGCAGGCACGCAAGATGGACCGCTACGAGCAGCTGGCCCTGGTGGCCGCCCGTGAGGCCTGGGCCGACGCGGGATCGCCAGCGGTCGACCCGTACCGGCTCGGCGTGGCTGTCACCAGCGGCATCGGAGGCATCGGCTCCACGCTGACCGCGTACGACACGCTGCGGGACAGGGGCTGGAACCGCATCTCGCCGTTCACCGTGCCGATGCTGATGCCTAACGGCGCGGCCGGCTGGCTGAGCATCGAGTTCGGCGCCAAGGCGGGGGCGCACGCCCTGGTCAGCGCCTGCGCGTCCGGCGCCGAGGCGATCGGCTACGGCATCGACATGATCCGCTCGGGCCGCGCCGACGTGGTGCTCGCCGGCGGCGCCGAGGCCGCGATCATGGCACTGAACATCGGCGCGTTCGCCGTGATGCGCGCCATGTCGACCCGCAACGACGAGCCGGAGCGCGCGTCGCGCCCGTTCGACAAGGACCGTGACGGTTTCGTGCTCGGCGAGGGCGCGGGCGTGATCATCCTGGAGTCGCTCGAGCACGCGCTCGCCCGCAAGGCGCGCATCTACGCGGTGGCGGCGGGTGCCGGGTACTCCTCTGACGCGCACCACATCTCGCTCGGCGCGCCGGACGGCGAGGGCGTCACGTTCGCGATCAACGCCGCGCTGCGCGACGGCGGGATCACCCCGGCGCAGGTGGTGCACGTGAACGCGCACGCCACCTCGACGCCAGGCGGCGACCCGCTCGAGGCCAGGGCCATTCAGGCGGCGTTCGGCGACGACGCCGCGGGCGTGGTCGTCTCGGCGACCAAGTCGATGACCGGCCACCTGCTCGGCGGTGCCGGGGCGATCGAGAGCGTGGCGGCGATCATGGCACTGGCGGACCGGACCGCGCCGCCCACGATCAACCTGGACAACCCGGACGACGACCTCGGCATCGACATCGCTACCAAGGCGCGGACGCTCGAGCCGCGGGTCGCCGGCGCGCCGATGGCGGTGCTCAACAACGCGTTCGGTTTCGGCGGCCACAACGTGGCCCTCGCGTTCACCGAGTACGTGCCCGCCGGATCGTAGTCTCGGCGGGCGTAGTCTCGGCGGGGAGACGCGAAGCAGCGCCCGGCTTGTCGGACATGCCGGGCGCTGCTTCGCGTCTGATGGTTACAACTTCGGGCTGCCGTCCTCGCCGGCGGCGGACGGGCCGGTGGGCGGCTCGTCCGAGGGCTGTGCTGGCTTGGCCGGGGCGGCGGGCTTACCTGAGT
>Ga0335083_10003272_pt1 | contig 21058 bp, 15 predicted proteins | sample Lox_Sample_42_FD_206716 | JGI IMG/M metagenome (GOLD analysis project Ga0335083, IMG submission 206716) | Soil microbial communities from Loxahatchee National Wildlife Refuge, Florida, United States - Lox_Sample_4.2 | ecosystem: Environmental > Terrestrial > Soil > Wetlands | place: USA...
CGCCCGGGAGCGGCCTGATGTCGTCATCGTCGATCTCGGGCTGCCCGACATGGACGGTGCCGACGTCATCCGCGGTATCCGAGGCTGGTCGACCGCACCGATCATCGTGCTTTCCGCCCGCGAGGGAGAAGTAACCAAGGTTGCCTCCCTCGACGCCGGCGCCGACGACTACGTCACCAAGCCGTTCGGGATGGACGAGCTTCTCGCCCGGCTGCGCGCTGCCGTTCGCCGGGCCACTCCCGCCGAGAACGCACCGGTGATCACCACGCCCGACTTCACCATCGACCTCACGGCCAAGCGGGTCCGGACCGCGACCGAGGGCGAGGTGAAGCTCACGCCAACCCAGTGGCAGGTCCTTGAGGTCCTGGTCCGCAATCGCGGCAAGCTCGTCACCCAGCGCCAGCTGCTTCACGACGTCTGGGGGCCGGCGTACTCCACCGAAGTCAACTACCTCCGGGTCTACGTCGCGCAGCTACGCCGCAAACTCGAGCCGAACCCGGCGACTCCGCGCTACCTGATCACCGAGACGGGCATGGGTTACCGGTTTCAGGACACGGCCGTCACCTCGACCGCGGAGTGACCGCGGCCGACGCGGACTGCGCTCAGCTGGCCCGCCGGCGCAATTGTGCGCGAACGTTGCGGTCCACCAGCACCGGGACGAACTGGGTGACCTTGGCGCTCGCCATTTCTTCGTAGACCCGGTCGACCATTGTGCGCACCTCCGGTCCGGGGACCGTGCCGGAGAACTCGTCCGCGAGCCGTTGCGCGACCCTGTCGACCTGATCATCGAGGGACAGTGGGGAAAGCATGACGACACCGTGGCGCGCGTCCTTCGCCAGCGCAACTTTTCGACGGGCCTCGGATGAGATTGATACGCTCGTTCATGGCCATTCGGGGTGATTGTTCAACCTTCGTTAACCTCTTGTTCAACTTCCCGCATTCCGCGGTCGCGGACATGGTCCGAGAGTGACACCGTGAGCGTCCCCACTTCGAGCGCCCCCGACCTTCCCCGGTACGCCGAAGATCTCGCCGAGGAGATCGAGGATCTCGACTACGCCGCGGAGCCGGCCGATCGCGAGCGCGACCCCGCGCGGTTCATCGATCGTGAGTCGAGCTGGCTGGACTTCAACGCGCGCGTACTGGACCTGGCCGAGGATCCCGAAACCCCACTGCTCGACCGCACCCGGTTCGCCGCGATCTTCGCCGACAATCTCGATGAGTTCTTCATGGTCCGGGTCGCCGGTCTCCAACGCCGGATCGCGACCGGGCTCAGTGTCAGCTCGCCGGCCGGCCTCACCGCCCGCGAGCAGATGGACCTGATTTCCCAGCGCGCGCACGCCCTGGTGGAGCGGCACACCAAAGTGTTCCGATCGCAGATCCTGCCTGCCCTGCGCCAGGCCGGGATCGAGGTCGTCGCCTACCACGACCTGAGCATCGATGAACGCGCCCGTGCCGACGCGCTCTTCGACGAGCAGGTCTTCCCGGTCCTGACCCCGCTTGCGGTCGATCCCGCCCATCCTTTCCCCTACATCTCCGGCCTGTCGTTGAACCTCGCGGTCGTGGTGCGCGACCGGGAGAGCGGCCGCGAACACTTCGCCCGGGTCAAGGTGCCGCCACTTCTGCCGCGCTTCGTCCGGGTCGGCGACCAACGGTTCGTGTTGATCGAGCAGGTCATCGCCGCGCACGTGCCCGCGCTGGTCCCCGGGATGGACATCCTGGAGTCCTCGCTGTTCCGGGTGACCCGCAACGAGGACCTCACGGTCGAAGAGGACGAGGTCGACAACCTGTTGCAAGCGCTGGAGCGCGAGCTCGTGCGTCGCCGGTTCGGGCCGGCCGTGCGGCTCGAGGTCGAGGCCGACATCGGCAGCCGAGTGTTGAACCTGCTCGTGCGCGAGCTCGACATCGACGAGAGTCAGCTCTACCGAATCAGGGGCCCGCTCGACCTGGCCGGCCTCTGGGCGATCGTCGACCTCGACCTGCCTGCGTTGAAATACGAGGTCTTTCCGCGGGTCACTGCCCCCGCCTTGTGGCTCAGCGGTGACGGCGCCAAGGTGGACGTCTTCGCCGCGATGCGTCGAGGCGACGTGCTGGTCCACCATCCGTACGAGTCGTTCGGCACCAGCGTCCAAGCGTTCATCGAGCAAGCAGCCGCCGACCCGGCGGTTCTCGCGATCAAGCAGACGCTCTACCGCACCAGCGGCGACTCTCCGGTGGTCGACGCCCTCGTCGATGCGGCCGAGGCGGGCAAGCAGGTGCTCGTCGTGGTCGAGATCACCGCCCGCTTCGACGAGCAGGCGAACATCCGCTGGGCGCGCGCGCTCGAGCATGCCGGATGTCACGTGGTTTATGGCGTGGTCGGTCTGAAGACCCACGCCAAGCTCTCGCTCGTCGTCCGCCAGGAGTCGGACGCGAGCCTGCGCCGCTACGCCCACATCGGCACCGGCAACTACCACCCGAAGACCGCACGACTCTACGAGGACTTTGGATTGCTCACGGTCGACCCGGCGGTCACTGCCGATATCGCCGACCTGTTCAACCATCTGTCCGGCTACACCAAGCACCGCAACTACCGCACCCTGCTGGTCGCTCCGGACACGTTGCGCAGCGGCCTGATCGAGAAGATCACCGCCGAGACTGAGGCTGCCCGAGCCGGCCTGCCGTCGGGCATCACGCTGAAGCTCAACAGCCTGGTCGACGAGGTGATCATCGACTGCCTGTACGACGCCTCCGCCGCGGGGGTGCCGATCGATATCGTCGTTCGTGGGATGTGCGCGCTCCGGCCTGGGGTGCGGGGGCTGAGCGAGTCGATCCACGTCCGCAGCATCCTCGGTCGCTTCCTCGAGCATTCGCGAATCTTCCGGTTCGTCAACCAGGGTGACGAACAGGTCTGGATCGGCAGCGCGGACATGATGCACCGCAACCTCGACCGCCGGGTCGAGGCGATCGTGGAGATACGCGACGCGGAGGTTCGCGCACGCCTTCAGCGGGTGTTGGCGCTCGCCGTCGACCCGACCACCTCGGCCTGGGAACTGCATCCGGACGGCACTTGGGAACGCCACGTCACCGGCTCGGACGGCGAGCCGCTGACCGACTACCAGCTCGCCCTGCTGCGGGCGACGGCGGCCCGGGCGGCCGAGGTCCGCGCCGAGGGACTTATGTGAGCGACGAATTCGCCCCCGTTGAGGTCCGGGAGGTCGAGGCGAAGTTCCGGGTGCATCCGCCGTTCGAGATCCCCGACCTAGTGGGACCGCGGACCGGAGCCGCCTCGGTGGACCCGACCCGAGAGGAGGAGCTCCGAGCGGTCTACTGGGACACCAGCGACCTGCGCCTCGCCCGTGAAGGCATCAGCCTGCGCTACCGGTCCGGTGAGGGAGCAGGCAAGGACGGGTGGCACCTGAAGCTTCCGGTGCGCGAGAGCCGGGTGCCGGATGCGGGCACGGCCGCCCGGGACGAGCTCCACGCCGTGGGTGACCCGGAGGAGATCCCAGCCGAGCTGCGCGAGCTGGTCACCCCATGGGTGCGCACGGCGGTGCTGGGTCCGGTCGCGACCTTGGTCACCCGTCGTAGCGCGCAGGTGCTGCGCGACGACGCGGGCGAGCCGCTCGTCGAGCTGACCGATGATCTTGTGTCGGTTCTGAGCTCGGGTCACATCGCCGGGCGATTTCGGGAGATCGAGGTGGAGAGCCTCGGCGGCGGAGTCGAGGCGATCGAAGCGGTCGGTTCGGTCCTGCGCGCTGCCGGGGCGGTCGGCGGGGAGTTTCTGCCGAAGGTGGTTCGCGCGCTCGGCCCGCAGGCGACCGCCGATCCCGATCCACCCCCACCCGCCCCGTTCGACCTCGACGAGCCGGCCCGGGTGGCACTGCGGGACGTGCTGCGCCGCAACGTTCGCTTGCTGCTCGCCACGGACACCCCGGTCCGCCGCGGCCAGCCTGATTCGGTACACCAGATGCGGGTCACTGCCCGCCGGCTGCGAAGCGCGCTGAAGGTCTTCGGGCCGATCGAGGATCTCGAGTGGGCGGAGTCGCTGCGGGCCGAGCTGAAATGGCTCGCCGACACCCTCGGCGGCGCCCGCGACAGCGAGGTGCTTCTCGAGCGGCTTCTCGGAGACCTTGCCGCCTTGCCCGACGACCTCGTCGTGGGCCCGGTACGCGCAAAGGTCGAGCGCGAAGTCGGTGGCGTGCTCAGCACCACGTCCGACGCCGTTCAGGAGACGCTGCGCTCGGAGCGCTACGTCGTGCTTCTCGAGCGGCTCGTCGACGCCGCCTGGGAGCCGATGACCTCGCCGCACGGAGAGAAGCCCACCGAAGACGTGGTGCCGAAGTTGGTCCTCGCCTGCTATGAGCGAGTCGCGAAAGGAGCACGCGCGCTCGCGAAGGCGGACGCGACCGACGAGACGTGGCACCGGGTGCGGATCCATGCCAAGCAGTTGCGCTACACCTGCGACTCGCTCGTGGCAATCTACGGCAAGCCGGCCCGGGCGCTGGCCGCCCAGGCCGAGGCGGTCCAGGAAGTGCTCGGCGAGCATCAGGACGCGACCGTTGCGGCCGGCGTGATCTTCGCCCTCGCCACCGCACGCGGATCGGGATCCGCAGGCTTTACCCTCGGACTCATGCACGCCCGCGAGACCGCCGCCGCGCAGGATGCGCGTGCGGAGTTCGCCCGGGTGTGGGCCAAGGCCTCCCGCTCCCGATATCGGAGATGGTTGACGACCTGATGCCCGACAAGCTCATCGAAGCCGCGGGTGGAGTGTTGTGGCGGCGCGCCGCAGGAGGCGCAGGCATCGAGATCGCACTTGTCCATCGACCCAAGTACGACGACTGGTCGATCCCGAAGGGCAAGTTGAACCCGGGCGAACATCCGGTGATCGGCGCCGTTCGCGAGGTGTGGGAGGAGACCGGCTACACCGGTGTCCCCGGCCGACCGCTCGGGGAGATCCGCTACGCCAAGGACGGCCTGCCGAAACGGGTCCGCTACTGGGCGATGCGCGTCGGCTCCGGCGAGTTCGAGTCGAACGACGAGGTCGACCAGATCATGTGGCTCCCGCCGCGGGAGGCACGGCGGCACCTGCTGCCCGACCGGGATCAGCGAATTCTCACCGACCTCCTGCTCGCATCGGTGGATACCTGGCCGTGCATCCTGGTTCGACACGGAAGCGCCGGCGAGCGGGCGAGCTGGCAAGGGGACGATCACGAGCGTCCGCTGGACGACCTCGGCGACCAGCAGGCCGAAGCCCTGGTTCCACTCCTCTCGTCGTACGGGATCCAGCGGGTGATGTCCGCCGACGTGCTGCGCTGCATGGAGACGATCGGGCCGTACGCCGGCCACGCGGGACTCAGCGTCGAGAGCGAGCCACTCGTCTCCGAGGCCGGCTACGCCGAGGCTCCCGGACACGCGCTGGAACGCCTGCTCGAGATCGCGCGCAGCGCGGTGCCGTCGGTCGTCTGCAGCCAGGGCAAGACGTTGCCGCCGCTGCTCGCGGACGCGTGCACGGAACTCGGCTCGGCTCCCCCGACCGACGCCCGTTTCCGCAAGGGCGGCCTGTGCGTCATGCACCTCGCGGACGCCGACAGCCCCCACCTGATGGTGGCGGAGTTCTTCGACCCGTTGCTCTAAGGTTCACGACCGCGGCCGACAGGCCCGAACCGGACGGATGGCACGATGACGGCACCCCCTCGCCTTCGGCGAACCCACGGCGAAGGCAGGGTGGGCCCCTTCGCGACGTTCGTCGACCGGGTACGTCCCGACGGCGTGGTCGCGCGCTGGGGCACCCGTCGCCACCGCAAGCAACCGCCGGGCGCGACAACCGAGTCGACCTGGTGGGCGCCGGCCGAACGGGGCTGGTGGATCGGCGTCCTGTTCGCGGTCGGTTCCCTGCTGTTCGCCGTCGGCGCGATCCCCGCCTACGCAACCTCAGTGGGCGTCCGCGCGGACAGCGTGACCTTCTTCGTCGGTTCGCTGTTCTTCACCTCGGCCGGGTTTCTCACCTACCGCGAGGCGGTCGACGCCGGACCTCCAGGACACGACGGCACCCGGCGGCGGTTCTTCGTCTATCAGCCGCACCGGATCGACTGGTGGTCGACCTCGGTGCAACTGGTCGGGACGCTGTGTTTCAACGTCAGCACCGGATACGCGATCGTGAGCGATCTGTCCGCGCACGCTGCAAACCGCTACGTGTGGCGACCGGACGCGGTCGGATCCATCTGCTTCCTGATCGCGAGCGGGCTGGCGTGGTTCGAGGTGTGTCACGGCTGGACGGCGTGGCGACCACGATCCTGGTCCTGGTGGATCACCGGACTGAACCTTCTCGGTTCGATTGCGTTCGGCGGATCCGCCATCGCCGGCTACATAAACCCGGCAACCGGTGAGCTCCGTAACGCGGCGCGATCGAACCTCGGGACGCTGATCGGCGCGATCTGCTTCCTCGCCGGGGCGCTCATGCTTCTCCCCGAGCGCACCGCACCCCCGAGGGAGGCGGCAGACGAGGCCGGCGGAGCTACATGACGTTCGGCAGCAAGCTCACGGCCTCCTGAGCAACTCCCCACATGACGCCGATCACGATCGGGGTCGCCACCAGCCAGGTCTGCCACCGCCCCCACCGTCGCCAGCTCCACACTGCGACCACACCCACCACGAGCATGGCCTGGAGCCAGAAGATCAGGTACGGCCACGAACCCGGATCACCGCGGCCGGGCAGCTCGGCAGTCGGCACGGCCACCGGGCGTCCAGCGGGCGTGGAGGCGACCCGACCGGTGAGGGCGGCATCGACGTACACCACATGGCTGGGCGCAAACCGTCCGAGCCAGCCCGAACCGGTCGAGGTGGCGAGGGTGAGGAGCGAGCCTCCCGTCGGCACCGCCGGCAACGGAGATCCGCCGCTTCGGTTGTCGATCACCCGGAACGTGAAGGTCGACTGGCCGGTCACGACGGTGATCGGGTCGCCGGCCCGCAAGCGGGTGAGGTGGCGGAATGGGCCGTCGGCCATCACGCTCTTGCCCATGACGATCGACTGCCCTGCCTGCCCGGGAAGCGGGGTGTCCCGCATGTGCCCGGGTCCTTTCATCAGGTCACCGGAAGAGGTCCCCTCCACGACAACGACCCGGGTGAGACCTGCGGCGGGCGCGCTGATGACGGCCACCGGCGTCCCTGGCGGGATCGCGCCCCCGATCCGGGGGGCGATCGGACTCGACGGGTCGAGCAGCCCGCGGAACGAGGCATAGAGCTGATGCTGGCTGCGCTGCTCCTGAAGGGCACTGAGACCGAAGGCAAACACCGCCAGGAAGCCGGCGAGGACGGCCAGGATCGCGGCCGCGGCGAGCGACAGCACCAACACGACCGGCATCGGCGGGCGAACCGGGCTGACCCCACCGATGACCGGGGTCTCGCCGACAACCACCAACTCAGCGGTCGATTCCGACGACGGCGCCACAGGCTGGCCCGCGGTCTCCGGCGTCTCCGGCCGAGTGCTCTCGACCGTCACCAGCGCCCCCGCTTGCGGCCCGCCACATACACGGCCGGCGCGGCGAGCCCCGCGAGCGCGGTCAAGGCGATCACCACTACTAGCGCGAGACCTCCTCCACCGAGACCGATCCCCACCGTGCGACCGACAGCGGCGACGGCGGTCGCACTCGGCTCCGGGCCTGTCGACGACGGTGAGCCTTGCGGCTCGCTAGGGCTCCGATCGGACGCGGGGTTCGATCCCGACGATGTCGTACCCGGATTCGCGCCGGGCGAGTCGGACCGCTTCGTCGATGGACCCGTGCCGCCTCTCCCGGGGGCTGGGTTGCCGGTTAGGTCGGGCAGCGTGCCCTTCTGTGCCGCGACCGCGCCCGCCGCCGCCCAGGTGTAGCCGGCGAGCGAGCCGAGTCCGTTCGCCTTCGTCAGTGGCAAGAACCCGGGAGCGAGCCGGCCCACCGCAGACCCGGAGCGTTGCCCCTTCGTGATGACGTAGCGCAAGAACGCCGCGTAGTCGTGCGCGTCCGCCGACGGCAAGCCGGACGTCGGGATCGCGGCGTAGATGATCGCCGTTCCCGGGTAGGCCTTCGCGGCCACCTCGGACGTTCGCAGTTTCTCGTACGGAATCGGCCAAACGCCCGTGCTTTCGTCCGGCTTGACCAAGCTCACCGCTGCGCGCATCGACGCTCTGGACGGCTTCACGAACTGGTGCGAGCTCGTCGTCTGCAGCGCGGCAGTCCGGATCTGGTAGCGCTTGGCGTCTGCGGCCGAGGTGATCCCGATCATGAACCGGTATCCCACCGGCTGGCGGCCGGCCGCGATCAGCTTCTCGCCGGCCGTCGTCCCGGTTGTCTGTGAGCAGGTCGTGGTCGAGTTCGCGATGCTGAACTGAAGCGACTCGCTGATCTCCTCCAACCGGGCCATCGGCGCGGCCACGAGCGGAAGATAGGGCACCGGGCTGTTGTGCAAGCAGTCGTTGTGGTTGCTCGCGTACCACGCCTTGGGTTCGAACTTTGACAGCAACGGCCAGCGGTTAACCGGCAGCTTGATTCCTTGGTACGCCGGGTTGACCGTCATTCCCCACTGGTCAGGGTCGCCGTTGAGCCACTTGCGCGCGGACGGATTGTCGTTGATGTAGGTGGTCAACGCCTCGATCACGTCGGAGTCACTGGAAAGCGCCACCAATTCCGACGCCGCTTCGGACCACGCCACTCCGTGGGTGATGCCCGGGTTGAGCTTCTGGAACTCCGGATCGAGGGTGATGTTCAGCGGGTTGTTCGACAGCGCCGAGTCCTCTTCCTGGATCGGCAACTCGGACGGGTAGGACTCGGTGAGCAGCTTGGCGAGCAGTCGCGGGTCGAGTCTGAGTTTGGTGTACGGCTGGCCGCTCGCGCCATCGATCGAATAACCGATCGCAAATCCGGTCACTCCGATCGGCGCGTTGACGACCGGCTTGCCATAGCCGTCCGACGGCGGGTCGCTCACGAAGGCCGCCTCGGCTCCCCCGGTTGCCACCAAGTTGCGCGCCTCGGGCTCACCGGTCTGCACGTGGGTGATCTTGAACAACTTCGGGTTGAGGCAGAAGTGCGGTGCCCATTGCGCTGTGGCCTGAATTGCGAGCTCGGAACCGTAGACGTCGACGGCGTTGCTCGAGCTCACGACATCGCAGGCATCGGAGGGAGGCGCGAAGTTCAACGGGACGCTGATTCGGTTGCGCCAGTTCGACGCGCTCCACCACAGCAAGCCGCTGACCGAGAGGTCCTCGTCCCCTTCGGGCGGACTGGTGGCGAGCTCGCCAGGCTTGAACGAGCCAGTCGCCTCGCAGGCCGAGACGTCATCGGTCGTGGCGGCTGCGGTCGGATCGCAGCTGATTCCCATGACCGGAACGGCGACGAGCGAGCACGCGACCGTCTGACTGCATCCGAGCGACGCGTTCTCGGCGGAGGTCCACACGTCGAAGTCCGCACTGCCGTGACCGGTCGAGTCGGTCACGCCGAACGTCTCGTTGCTCGGCAAGGCCGACCCACCCGCGGTGTTGGACTCCGGCGCCATCCCGCCACAACCGGACGTGCCTCCGTCGTAGACGTGTCCCGCGGCGGAGATGAACGGCACCCAGTGCTGGGTGGGCGCGAGGAGGTACTTGCAAGCCGCGGGCACCGTCGACGGGGCGCCGGCGACCTGCTTGCGGTCGGCCGCGGTGGCGTACTCGTCCAGCCGGTACGGCGGGTAGTCGGTGTTGTAGGTGTCCTGGTAGCGCTCGGTCCAATCCTGCGTCCAGCACGTCTCGGGGCTGAGGCGATCGGCCTTGTTGACCGTCGTCGAATCGAGACCGCGGCACTCGAGCAGAACGAACGGGTACTCCTCCTGCGCGGCATCTGCGCTGTTCTGATCGGCCACGATGCCACCGGTCGGATGCGCGCCAGACCAGCTGACCCCGATCTCCTGGCGGCCACGCAGGTTGGTCGTACTCGTGAGGTGCAATGACACCGAACGCTTATCGACGACCTTGACCTTGCCGTCGACGACCTTGGTCCTGGTGACCGTCTCCGACTTGGTCAACCCCTTGGAGGAGGATGCCGCCGACGCGGCGGCACTGCTCACGCCTTGGGCAGCGCTGACGCCGAAAACGGCGGCGACCCCGAGGAGGGCCACCAGCCCGAGAGTCCTGGATCGCTGTGGGCAAGTCATCCGGATCCTCGCTGCCGCCCGGACATGCGGTAGGCAATCACCGGAGGGAGGATCAGGATCGCGAGGATCAGCAGGACTGCGAGGGGCGCGAGCACCGCCGTCAGATGGGGCGATCGGTAGCCGGCGAGACTCGCCGGCTCGGTCACGGACTCGTCCGCGCTCTGCGTACCTCCGCCTGATGCGGCCACCGCGGTGCCTCCGGTTGAGCCGCCGCCCCCTCTGGATCCGCCGGTCGCGACGTGCCCGCCTCCGGTCGCCCCGCCGCCCGAGTGATTCGCACCGATCGTCAGGTGGTTCGTCCCGCCGGAGTGGCCGTTGGCCGGATTGTGCACCTGCTGGGTGCCGGTCGGCGTGACGTTTGCCGCACACGGGGTGTGACCGACCTTGTCGCACGACGGTGGCAGCGGCGCGATCTTGGCAAGGTAGTTGGAGCTCGGATGACCCTTGACGAAGGTCGGGTTGTCGCAGGTGCGCACACTTCGTGAGCTCAGGTTGACCTTCGAGTCCGCCTTCTTCAGCTTCGCGAGCTGCCCGAAACCGGCCTCGACCAGGTTCACCGGCAAGGGCGAGTAGCCGATCGGGCCGATTTCCTTCTGCCCCTGGCAGATCGAGTAGTACGTGAAGTCGGCGATCGTCTGCCGCTTCGCCGTCGTCATCTTCGAGTCCTGGGAGTGCGTCCCGGTCGGTTCGATCTCATAGACATAGGACGACAGCGGGTAGGTGCGCGGGTCCTTGTCGACGTAGACGTTGTCGAGGTTCTGCAGAAGGTAGTTCGGCGAGCTCTTGTCCATGTTGATCTGCGCTTTCTCCAGCGCGACCGCAACGTTGAACTGTGTTGGCAGCGTGTAGTAGCCCGCCGAGTTCAACATCTTCACGACCGGATAGTTCTGGGATAGCGCGTAGGAGTATTCGACGTAACCGATCGATCCGTTCGCCTGCTTCGAGGAGACGTAGTTCATCGCACCGTCGGAGCCGTTCTGGGCGATCTGGTTGCCGGCCCGGGGGAAGTACTCCGTCATCGCAGAGCTGCCGCCGTTGAACGAACGCCAGACGCTCGGGAACTCACGCCCGAAGTAGCGCGTGAGCTGAGCCGTCGACCCCGATCCCTCGGACTGAACCACCGGGGTGATCGGCAGCGACGGAAGCGCGTGCCCGTCGTTGTCCGCGGTGATCTCCTTGTTGTCCCAGTTCGTGATCTGGTTCGTGAAGATCTTCGCTAGGGTCTGGCCGGACAGGCGCAGGTTGCGCACCTGGATGCCGTGCACCCGGATCTGGTACGGGAACGCCGTACCGCCCGCCGCGATCGGGAGATAGGCGTAGGGCCGTCCTTGTGACGTGTCCGAAACCCCGGTCACATGGTCGATCCCCTGGTAGCCCAGCGACGTGACCGCGAAGTCCGAGGTGCGGTTCGCGTAGTCCTGCCGTCCAGCGGCGTCTCCGCTCGGGTTGTAGACGACCTCCATACCCTGAGCCTTCACGTCGGCCACCCATTGGTTGACCGCATTCGCCGCCCAACTCGATCCGGAGCCCTGGATGAGCGTATGGGAGGACGTCGCGCTCGCGACCCCGCCAACGGCGAGCACCGGCGCGACGACCAGGGCGAGCGCCCCGATTGTGCGGGAGAACCGTTGAGCGTTCATCGGTTACCTGCCTTGTCCCGCGAGAACACGCGTGCGGCCACGAAGAGCGCGAGCACGATGGCGAGCAACACGCTCGCGGCCCCGAACGCGCGCTGGATCTGCAGCGGTTCACCGGTCTTCACCGCGGTGAAGATGAACAGCGGCAGCGAGTTCATCGGATTCTTTACCGGGTTGATGGCCATGAAGGTCGATGCGCCCGAGGCGATGAGCACGACGGCGGTCTCGCCCACGCCGCGCGCCACCCCGAGGATCGTCGCGGTGGCGAGACCGGCCTTCGCGCTCGGAAGCACCACCTTGCGCACAGTCCGGAACCGCGACGCGCCGAGCGCGTAGCTGGCCTCGCGCAGCCCGCCCGGCACGACGCGAAGCGACACCTCACCGGCTCGGGCGACGATCGGAGTCATCGTCACCGCCATTGCGATCGCCGCTGCCATCCCGGACTTCGGGAACCCGTGAATGATCAGCAAGGCGTACACGAACAACCCGGCGAGGATCTCCGGGAGTGCGGTCATCGCTTCGACGACCGTACGCACGAAGCGCGGACCCCGACCGGCCGTCTCCGCCATGTACACCGCGGTGCCGATGCCGAGCGGCACCGAGATCAACACCGCGATTCCGACCTCGATGAACGTTCCGACGATGGCGTGCAGAATCCCGCCCTGGGTGAGAGGCGCAGTCGGACTCACCCCTGCCATCGTCCGGGTGAAGAAGTTCAGGTGGGTGAAAGCCTGCCAACCTCTTGCCAACGTGTAGACGAGGGTGGTCGACAGTGCGAATACGACAACACCGGAGATCGCCCACAACGCGGTCGTCACCAGACGGTCCACCACGATCGGCCGCGGATTCGACATCGCCACGACCCCGGCATAGATGGCGAGGAACGTGAGATACCAGACCACCAGAAATCCCAGCGTGCCGCTGCCGTCCACAAGGTGCTCGTACACGACCACCACGAGCGCCAGGCTGGACAGCAGCGAGCCGCCGAGGGACATCCAGTCATCAAAGGTGAGCACCCGGATCCGGCGAGGCGCGCGCCGCGTTTGGGCGCGCGGGGCCGGACGGCCGGTGGCGGGAGCGTGGACGGTCGTGGTGGTCATGGCTCAGATCTCCGTCGAGGCGCCGCTTCGGCTGCGGCTGATGACGAACGCCGCCGTGCTGTTGACGGCGAGGGTGATGAGGAAGAGCACGAACCCCGCGGTGAGGAGTGCAGAGAGTTGGCTGCGAGTTGCGCTCCCGAAGTTCCCCGCGATCAGCGCTGACGTGGTCTGCGCCCCGGACTGCAGGATTCGCGGTGACAGCAGGTACGCCGGCGAGAGGATGATCGCGACGGCAGCGGTCTCACCGAGCGCGCGACCGAGCGCGAGCATCGATCCGCCGATGATCCCGCCCTTGCCGAACGGCAGGACGACCTTACGGATTACCCCCCACCGAGTGCCGCCGAGCGCGAGCGCGGCCTCACGCTCGCCGATCGGCGCCTGGTCGAAGACCGCGCGCATCACCGCGCACGCGAGCGGGATGGCCATCATCGACACCGCGAGTCCGGCGATGAAGGCGGAGCTCGTGTACTGCGACTGCTGCCACACGGCGGCGTTCGGATCGGTGTTCACGTGAAAGAGCGGGAACCAGCCGAAGTGCTGGCTGAGCCACCGGGAGAGATTGATCGCATGCGGCTTGAGCAGATAGAAGCCCCAAAGCCCGTAGATGATGCTGGGCACTGCCGCCATGAGGTCGATCGCTGAGACCAGCCACCCCTTCGCCCAACGGGGGGCGTAATCGCTGATGAACAGGGCAAAGCCCAGTGCAAGCGGGAACGCCACGACCATCGCGACGAATGCGACCTCGACCGTCCCCAGCAGGACCGCCGCGATTCCGATCCTGTCGAACTGGGGGTTCCACTCGACCGTGGTGAAGAAGTTCAGCCCGTAGTGGCGGAGCGTTGGCACCGACTGCACGCCGAGGAACACCCCAACCGCGCCGGTGATGACAAGGACCGACCAACCAATTGCGGTCGAGCCGGCCTGGAACCATCGGTCGCTGGGCTCGAGACCGGGCTCGACCCGCCGCGGTTGAGGCGCGGGACGCGGTGGCGAAGGCTCAGGAACGGTGATCGCCATCTGCTACCCGAACCTGCCGTGCACGTAGTCAGCGGTTCGCGGATCAACCGGGGAATTGAAGATCTGGTCGGTCGTTCCGGCCTCGACGATCGCCCCCGGCTGGCCGGCTTCGGCCAGGAAGAAGGCCGTCTGCTCTGATACCCGCGCGGCTTGTTGCATGTTGTGGGTCACGATCACGATCGTGATCTCGGACTTGAGCTCGCTGATAGTCTCCTCGATCCGCCTGGTTGAGGTCGGGTCGAGAGCGGAGCACGGCTCGTCCATCAGGAGAACCTCGGGGCCGACCGCGAGGGACCTCGCGATGCACAGCCGCTGCTGCTGGCCGCCGGACAAGGCGGATCCGGGTCGGTCGAGGCGGTCTTTGACCTCGGTCCACAAGCCGGCACGCACGAGGCAGTCCTCGATGAGTGCGGCCCGGTCGGACTTGCTGATTCTCTTGCCCGTCAGTTCAAGGCCCGCGGTAACGTTCTGCGCGATTGACATCGCCGGGAACGGGTTCGGTTTCTGGAATACCATGCCGATCCGCTTGCGGGTATCGGTGACCCGGGACCCCGCGGTGTAGACGTCGACACCGTTGAGGCGTACCTCACCCGCCAGCTCCGCCCCTGGCACCGACTCGTGCATCCGGTTAAGAATCCTGAGGAAGGTCGACTTGCCACAGCCGGACGGCCCGATCAACGCGGTGACCGTGGCCGGCGGCATCGACAGCGAGACGTCGTCGAGGACCTGCGTGCCGTTGAACCACGCCGAGATTTCCACCGCGTCCAGCCGCGCAGGTTCTCCCGCTGCCGCACCCACGATGAGATCGCGAGCGACCTCCGGGCCGGTCGACCGGGTGAGCACCGAAACGCCCCCGGTCACTTTGTCACCGTGACCATGATGGTCTTGGAGGTGGAAGCGGCGTGGTTGTTATCCGATGGGGTGAAGGTCACGTCGATCTTGTGCTTGCCGACCGCGAGCTTTGTCGTCGTGTAGCTCGCCCTTCCCTTCTTCACACTGACCGAGGCAAGTTTCTTCGAGCCGTCGAAGAACACCGCCTTGCCGGCGACAGCAGGCTTCTCCGCGGCACTCAACGTGAGCTTCTTGCCCTTCTTGACCTTCGCGGCCGACGCCCTGACCGTGACCGTTGTCGGCGACGGGGTCACCGTCACCGACTTGGCCGCCGAGGTCGACGCGGCGAAGGAGGAGTCGGTCGGAACGAAGGCCGCGGATAAGTGGTGCTTGCCCGACCCCAGCGACGTGGTCGTGTAGGTGGCCGAACCTGCGGACAGCGACTTGGTCGCGAGCACCGTCGTGCCGTCGAGGAACTGCACGGATCCGGTCGCCGTTGTTGGCGTGACCGACGCCGTGAGGGTGACCTTCCCGCCGTACTTCACGCTCGACGGCGATGCGCCTAGCGTGGTCGTGGTCGCCTGACCCGCCTGCGGGTACACCAACGACCAGGTGTCCGAGCTTCCGCCGCCCGTCACGGCGATGTCGGCCGAGTCGTAGGTGGTGTTTCCCGGTTTGCCCGACGCCGAAGTCCGCAGCCGAAGCTGGTACAGGCCGGCGTAGCCGTCACTCGAGGCGTCGGTGTTGGGGAAGTCCGACACCAACGTGGCGACCGTGAAGTCTGTGCCGGGGTTTCCGGTCAGCACCGGCAGCGTCTGGGAGACCGCTGACGGCGCCGAGGCGTTCGGGAACGTGCTCGGCCCGGCGAGCTGCTCACCGCTCCACGCACCGGGCGCCTGACCGTTCTTCGGCAGGTAGCCGGAGAGCGTCGCAACGGTGTCCCCGGTCCGGATCGTGGCCGTGCCTTGAACGTAGGCGGCGATCGGATCATTGACGTTGCCGCCGGTCACCACGTTGCCGCTGCTGTCGAAGAACTCCAGACCACCGACCGAGTTCGCGTCCGGCTCCCACGGAGGCGTCGAGCTCGCATGGGCGACACCGACGCCGAGGCAGCCGACGCCGGCGATCAGCGCAGCGGCGACGGCGCCACAGATGCGGCGGATTCCAACTGACATGGTCAACGACCTTTCGTGGACGTGATATCGACGGGATCGCGTGGCGCGGGAGCCGTCGCAGGCACCCGGCGCCTGCGACGGAGGAGGACGAGGAAGGCGAGAACGAGCGCAATGACGCCACCGATCACGATTGCGGCGATGGCGGCGGCGCCCGGCCCGGACGAGTGGCCGGATCCCGCGGTGGCCGCCGCAGGGGAGGCAGCCGAGGAGGGTCCAGAGGCCTTCGCACCGGATGGCTGCGGGCCCTTGCCCGGATGCGTGGTGGCGGTCGAGTTCGATCCGCCCGCGGGCTGGTGGTGGGCCGTGGCCGGCGTGGTGAGCAACGTCTCGACGGAGACCGCCTTGCCCGACGCGCAGTCGACCGAACCGCCGCTCACCACGTGCCAGGTATTTCCGGTCACCTTCAGCACCGCAGCCGGGTACGAGAGTGACGCGGGAGGCTCATTCGGGGCCCCGAGGTACATCCGGATCTGCACGAGCCCGTCCCATTGGGGCGGGAAGTCCTGGACGAAGACCTTGAGCGGGTAGTCCTTGCGGGTCGCGGCGGTCATCGGGTGGCTGGTGTTGGTGTAATCCGCCGCGGCGGTGAGCTCCTCGCCGCTCCACTCCCCCGCGGCCAACCCCTTGCGCGGCTGGTAGGCGAACAACGTCGCGGTTCTCCCGCGGCCGTCGTACGGCGCTTTTGCGGCGACGGTCGAGACCGCCCGCCACGCGAACGGGGTGGCGCTGACGCTGCCGTGGGTGATCTGGTCTCCGGCCGGGTTGCAGAAACCGATCGTGCCAACCTGGCGCGGATCCGAGAACGGCACCCCGATGGCCGCCCTGGCGGGAGACGCGCCCAACAGCGCCGATCCGGCGAGCGCAACGGCGACGACGACCCGGCGGAAGCGCGCGATTCGACCCGCCAGGACGGGCGCAAGGGCGGTCATGCCGGAACCTTCTTGGGTTCGGCCGCCTCGACGTCCGCCGCACCGGCTCCACGCCTGCGCATGGTCCGGACCGCCGCGGCCACCAGCGCCAACAAGAGCAGGAGGAGGACGATCAGGGCCCACGGGACTTCCAGGAAATGGGTGCTGGCCGACACCGGCACCAACTTGGGGTCGGTGTCCCCAGGGGCGGCAACCGGCGTGACGTGCACGGTTGCCTTGCCGATGACCTGCGGCCAAACCCCGTTGACGACAACGGACTCATGCAACGCCTCGCCCGGCAGCAACAAGGGGACTCGCGCTACCTGCACCGTCTGCGAGGATCCCAAGCAACTGTGCGTGGACACCGCCTGGCGTAATCCGTATTCAACGTTTCCGCTGTTCGTCACGACGTAGCTGATCCGCACGGGCCCACGTCCGACCGGGTTGACCGTTGCGGTGTAGTCGGCGTGCAGGTTGCCGACAGTGACCCGCGGGGCGAGGGTCCCGGCGACCCGGATGAAAAGCCTCGAGCCGGTTCTCTGGTCGAGGACGATCCGCTGTCCGCTCGCGTTGGCGCCCGTCGTCTGCAGCGAGGCGACAATTCCGCCCACGTGGTCTCCGGGTGTGGCAGTGGCCGGCACGCGGACCGTGAACGGCACGACGATGTGTCCGGGCTTGCCGAGCGCCTCGGCGGGCACCCGAACGGTGGCGTACCGGGCCGGAATCGTCACCCATGAACCTGCGCCCGTAGGACGCGCGCTCGCGGGCAGGAGGCTGAAGCCGCCGGTCGTGGTGTTCAGGGCGTCGGTGGCGTACACCTGCAGCGTCAGCGGACGTCCGGAGTAGTTCACGACGGCGGCACGATCACGGACAATCGCACCACTGGTAACGCCGAAGTCGAAATCGGGACGAACACCCTCCTTGGGCAGCACCACCGGCTCAATGCCGAAGCTCACCCGATGGTCCTGCGTGGCCGCAGCGTTCGCGGGACCCGCAACAGCGACCAGTGCAATCCACGCCACCAGTCCCATGAGGGCGATGCCGAGACCCCTTGGTGCGCCACGAGTTCCGGGCATCTGGGCCGACATCACAGAATCCATCCATTCACTAAGGTTGATTGAGTTACTCAACATTGTCACCTTACAGGCTCAGATCCGCGAACGGGGTGGAGAATCGCCTCGGCGATCCCCCACCCCGTCGAACGACGCTGCGCCGCGACGACCCCGCTAGGCGATCGTGAACGTCAGCGTCGCGGTGTAGGTCCCCGCAACGGTCGAGGTCGGGGCCTTGAGTGCGAGCGTGCCGTCAACGTTGACCGATCCGTCACCATGCGCCGCGGTCGCGAACGCGTGCGGCCCGCCCTTGAGACCATCGGAACCAGTGGCGCTGGCGGAGTAGTCGCCCGCCGAGGTCACATCGGTGGTCACGACGTCCCCCGACTGAAGCGCGTTCCCCGTCAGGTACGACGGCGTCACTCCCGTGAACGACAGGTTCTGCCCGTTGATCACATTGCTGCTCGCGTTCGTGAAGTCGGTCACCGTGGCGGAGGCCGTCCAGGGCTGGTCGCCTGCTCGGGTATCCGTGATGGTGACACCGTCCAGGGGATTTGCCGCGTCGCCGAAAGGCTGCGATGCCGTGAAGAAACCGTCGCCGGGGTCGAGCGTGGCAGTCCCGAGATGGAACGGGTTGGTCGGGTCGTATGGGCTCGTGATCGTCAGCGACCCAGCAGGAATCGAGACGTCCACCGTCTGCTCGTCGGGCGTCGACAACGGACTGGTCGCCGTGAACGGCACCTGCGCCGAGGTGGACGTGTTGTCAACGGTCGAGTCCGAGGGCACGAACTGCGCGGTGATCTCGTGAGTTCCGACCGCGAACGCCGAGTAGCTGATCGACGCGTCGCCGCTGGCATCCAGCGACGACGAGCCCAGCAGCGTGGTCCCGTTGTCGAAGAACTTCACCGTCCCCGCCGCACCGACGGATGCGCTGCTGCCCGTCTTCACGACGTTCGCGTCGAGCGCGACCGCGGTGTAGGCAGGCGCGGTCGTCGGGTTGACCGACAGCGCGGTCGTCGTATCGGCGGCAGGCGCGGCGGTCACCGAGAACGACGTGGTGCCCGTCGAGGACCCGACGAACGGCGACGCAGGCGTGAACACAGCATTCAGCGCGTGCGACCCCACCGACAACGTGCTCGTCGAAATGGACGCAGTACCGCTTCCGTCGACCGTCTGCGGGGTGCCGATCGGCGTCGTACCGTCCTCGAACTGGATGGTTCCGGCACTCGCCGGACTCACCGACGCATCGAGTTCCACGGAGGTGCCGACCTGCTGCGGCGAGGTTGGCGTGGTCGACAGCGTGGTGGTCGTCGCCGTGGTGGTGGGGGCGGTGGTGTAGGCGACCGACCAGGTCGCCGACGAGCCCGTGCCACTCACGAGGATGTCCGCGGCGTCGTAGGTGGTGTTCGCCGGCTTCCCGGACGCCGAGGTCCGCAGTCGCAGCTGGTAGACGCCGCCGTACCCGTCACTGGAGGTGTCGGTGTTCGGGTAGTCCGAGATCAGGGTGGCGATCGTCAGGTCCGTGCCGCTCGAGGTGAGCAGCGGAAGAGTCGACGACGTCGACGATGGAGCCGAGGAGTTCGGGAAGGTGCTCGGACCGGCGAGTTGCTCGCCGCTCCACGCCCCCGGCGCCTGACCGTTCTTCGGCAAGTACCCGTACAGGCTCGCAACGGTGTCGCCGCTGCGGACCGTTGCCGTGCCCTGGACGTAGGCGGAGATCGGGTCGTTGACGTTACCGCCGGTCACCGTGTTACCGCTGCTGTCGAAGAACAGCAAGCCACCGACGGAGTTGGCATCCGGCTCCCACGGCGGCGGGGTCGCGGCGTTCGCGGAGCCGGAAAGCCCGAGCAAAAGGCCACCGGTCGCCGCCGCCAGCACGGCCGCGGATGCGACCGCAGCTCGAAGTCGCTTCATGGTTAGTAGATCCTTTCGGGTTGTTTACTACAGTTTTGCGCTCAGCGCAGGGCGGCGCAGAACCGGGACGGGTGGGTGCGTAAACGAGTGCGAGGAGAGATCCGGTCGGGCGAGCGCACTGACACGCCCGCCCGACCGGACGATCACAGGTCAGCCAGAGCTGACGTTTCCGAGATCGCTGTAGGAGTAGGTCAAGCCCGCCGCGGCGATATCGGCCTGACCCGAACCGGACTTGATGAACGGGCTCGAGCCCACGAACAGCGTGTTGACCCAGTTCTTCGTGCCGCCCGGTTGCCAGGCTGCGTCCGACGCGTCGGAGTTGCGGAAGATCACGTAGTACTTGATCGTCGAGCTGTAGGCGGCCGCCGCGTCAGGCGTCGTTCCGGACAGAAGCTTGATGCCAGCAGAAAGCGCCGTACCACCCGGGAACACGGTGGCCGGGTTGTGGAAGTAGGAGCTGTTCCACAGGTTCAATCGGCCCGCCGTGAACGGTACGATCGCGTCCGCCGGCGTGGCCGCGCCGGTCACCGCGGATGGGTCGTTCTGCTCGACGGTCACAACGCTGGTCGCCAGCGTCGGGGTGCTGCCGCCGTTCGCGGTCGTCAGGGCGCCGATGAAGGTCTTGTAGACCGATGACGTCGAGGCCGGAAGCTCCGGAATGATCGCGTCCGTCGAACCGCTCGAGTTGCCGGGCAGGTCGTTCCAGTGCTTGTAGGTGCCGGTGTAGATGCCGAGCAACTCGGCCGCCGAGAGCCCCGCTGGGGCGTTCGTCGTGCTGGCTGCGGCCACCTGCACCGAGTCAGTGGCGAACTGCACGACGTGCAGGAAGCCCCAACCCGCGTTCGCCGCCGCTGTCTGCTGAGCCGCGGTCGGCTGGCTGGCGCTCGCGACGTAGTTGATCGTCTCGGTCGAGCCGGTGTCAGCGAGAAGCGCCTTGATGGCGTCACCACTGCTCTGGGTGCGCTGGATCGGTGTGGTGCCCGCCCGAAGGACGTCGGTGGGGTTCAACAGAGCTGGCGAGGTCTCGGTACTGCCCTGCGCGTAGGCAGCCCGGCCATTGGCGTCGGCGGTGGCGTTGAAGTTGACCACCTTGTAGCTGTTGCCGGCCGTGTTGTAGCCGTCAACCGCAGTCGCCGAGCCGTCGGTCAGGAACTGGAGGGCGTACTGGGGGGTGTCGCCGCCAACCCCCACCACATCGGACGGGCCAGGTTGATAGTCGGCGTACGCCGGGATCGTGACGGACAGAGCCAGAGCGAGGGCGCCCGCGGTCGCGAGGCCCAGGGT
>Ga0335083_10003276_pt1 | contig 21042 bp, 15 predicted proteins | sample Lox_Sample_42_FD_206716 | JGI IMG/M metagenome (GOLD analysis project Ga0335083, IMG submission 206716) | Soil microbial communities from Loxahatchee National Wildlife Refuge, Florida, United States - Lox_Sample_4.2 | ecosystem: Environmental > Terrestrial > Soil > Wetlands | place: USA...
CTGGCCGGTGCCCAGCATTGTAGTCAGTACCGCGACGGCGGCCAAGTCGGAAGATTTTTAGAGGGCGCGGCCGCAGTGGCGGGATCCTGCAGTAGGCTGATTTTGTCGATCGTACCAACGAGTCGGCACCGGTTTCGCCAATATTTGCGAACATTTCCGCTATTGGGACGTATACATTTAAAGATCGCCATGAAGCTGTGGAATAATCTGCGCTATTCCGCACGGACCCTCCGCCGCGAACCTGTCTTTGCGATAGTCGCAGTTCTCACGATTGCGCTTGGCATTGGCGCGAACACTGCAATCTTCTCGGTTGTGGATGCCGTACTCCTGCGGCCGCTGCCCGGTCAAGATCCGCAAAAACTGGTTTCGCTGCGGGAAGTGATGCCCGCAGTGGCGCAGAAATATCCAACATTCCCGGTGAGCGCGCGTCATTTTGCGGAGTTTCGCCAGCGCGCGAAGTGCTTCGAACGTTTGTCGGCTATCGATACCACTACCGCGACGCTCTCCACCGGGCACGAACCGCTGCATCTCGACATCGCTCGTGTCTCAGCGGATTTCTTCCAAACCATCGGCGTCCTCGCGGCGGCCGGGAGGACCTTTCATGAGGGCGAAGATCAGGACGGCAACAACGGAATCGCCATCCTTACGTCGGCGTTGTGGCGGCGGCAGTTCAATTCCGACCAGGCTGTCGTGGGCCGCACGATCCGGCTGAATGGCCGGCCGGTTACGATTGTCGGCGTGCTCCCGGAGTGGTTTCAGTGCCCGAGCCTGCGAGTCATGGAAACCGGCAAGTCCGACGCCACCCGGCCTGAGTTGTTCGTCCCCCTGGTGTTTACGAAAGAAGAAATGGGCATCCTGATGGGGCGGTTCAACTACAACGTCATCGCCCGTCTCAAACCGGGGATCACGCTGCCGGCCGCTGCCGCGGACGTGAACCTGGTTGCCGGCCAGTTGGTGAAAATGTCGGGTGAAGATGTGGAATTGCGCGGATTGGTGACGCCACTGCTCGATTCCATGGTCGGCCAATCGCGCCGCGGGCTGGTGGTGCTTTTGGGCGCGGTAGGCGCGGTGCTGCTGATTGTCTGCGTCAACCTGGCGAACCTCATGCTGGCGCGGGGCGAGCGTCACGCGCGCGAGTCGGCCATCCGCACGGCTCTGGGCGCAGGCGCGCGGCGCCTGATCGCGCAGGCACTGACCGAGGCGCTGCTGCTGGCGTTCCTCGGCGGTATGCTCGGCGTGACGATTGCAGCCGGCAGCCTCAATGCCCTGGTCCGCTACGCCCCTGCCGATCTTCCGCGCGCCGATCAGGTCGGTCTGGATTCGAACGTGCTCCTGTTCGCCTTCGCCATCACCACGGCCACCGGCCTGCTGTTCGGCCTGGCGCCGGCCTGGCGCGCCGCGCGCACCGATCCGCAGAACGCCCTCAAATCCGGCGGCCGGTCCTCGACAGGATCGCGCGGCGGACAGCGGGTTCGGGGCGCGCTGGTGGCCGCGGAAGTCGGTCTCAGCACCGTCCTGCTGGTGACCGCCGGCCTCCTGATGAGCAGCTTCTTTCGCGTGATGCATAGCGATAAAGGGTTCGATGCGCCCAGCGTGTTGGCCGCCGATGTGCAGATTCCTTCGGCTCAATACAAGGAAGACGCGCAACGCAGCCGGTTCTTCGAGCGTACTCTGGCGGGAGTCGCCGCCCAACCCGGCGTGGTTTCCGCCGCAGTAGTGAGCGCCCTTCCGTTGCAAGGCGAAATCTGGATCGACGACGTTGCGGTTCCGGGAGACAGCCACAACGACTGGCAGAAGCCCACCGCCAATATCCGCTTCATCAGTCCGGATTACTTCCGCACCATGGGCATTCTGCTACGCTCCGGGCGCCCCTTTCGCGGCGATGACCGGCGGGACGTGGTGGTCGTTTCGGAGAGCCTGGCGCGGGTGCTGTGGCCGGGTCAGGATGCCACCGGGCGAAAACTCCTGGATGGTGGCGATGTGCACGAAGTCGTCGGCGTCGCGGCCGACGTGCGCGTCGAGCCCGACAAGCCTCCGGTGTTCATGGTCTACCGCCCGTACTGGGATTGGCCTTCGATACGCGCCATTCTGGTAGCGCGCGCCGCGGGCGATCCGCGGACGATTGCCGGGGCAATGCGTGCGGCGGTTCGTGGGGTCGATCCCGAAGTCCCGCTGGCGAATGTGCGGACCATGCGGGAGGTGCTGGATCAATCAGTGGCCCAGAGGCGGTTCCAGATGCGGCTTTCGGCGGCATTCGCGGCGGCCGCACTGCTTCTGGCGGCGTTGGGGATTTACGGTGTGGTCTCCTACTCCACCACGCGCCGCACCGGCGAGATCGGCCTCCGCCTGGCCTTGGGCGCGCAAGGTCACCAAATCTATCGCATGGTTCTGCGGCAGGCCATGACGCCGGTCGCGCTGGGTCTGGCGATAGGCCTTGGCGGATCTGTCGCCATCGGGCGCGTTCTGGCGGGTCTGCTCTACCAGGTGAGCCCGCGGGATCCGGAACTTCTGGCCGTGGCCGCGGCGCTGCTCGCGCTGGTTGGACTGTCGGCGGCCATTCTGCCCGCGCACCGCGCGTTGCGCACCGATCCGCTCGACGCCCTCTGCGCGGAGTGAGGTCCCTGAAAGAATTCGCTTTCCCCCCGGGACTCGGTTCGCTAATCTTGAGTAGTGTTAACAGGCCTGTACCGCTTACTGCCGCCTGAGGGCACCAAGATCGTTCTGGTCCTGTTCCTGTCGTTCCTGACGGGAGTGGAACGGGAGGAACACAAGACCGGAAATGCGCCGGCCTTTGGCGGCGTCCGCACGTATCCTCTGATCGGGCTTATCGCGTATGGTGTTTCGCTCCTTGGAGGCGGCCAGATCCTGCCGGTCCTTTTGGGCCTGGCGGTGGTGGCCGCATTCCTGCTGCTTTCCTACTACCGCAAAGTGCAATCCACGCCGTCGGCCGGCATAACATCCGAGATGTCCGCACTCACCACCTACGTGGCCGCGGCGTTGGTTTATCGCGAGCAATTCTGGATCGCGACCACCCTGACGGTCGCGAGCGTCTTTCTGCTGGAACTGAAAACGACGCTCGAAGGCTTGAGCAAGCGGATCAATTCCGAAGAGATCCTCACATTCACGAAGTTCCTGTTACTGACGGCGGTGATCCTACCGGTGGTTCCCAACCAGGATTTCGGTCCCTTCCAGATCAACCCCGCCAAGGCATGGCTGGTGGTAGTCGCCGTGAGTACGGTGTCCTATGGCAGTTACGTGATTCAAAAACTGACCAAGGGGCAGGGAGGTGTGCTTCTGGCGGCGTTGCTGGGCGGAGTCTATTCTTCCACCGTCACCACGGTGGTTTTGGCGCGTCGGGCCCCGCGCGAATGCCGGCCGCATCTGTTCGCAGGCGGAATACTGATCGCTTCGGGCATGATGTATTTGCGGCTGGCGGTCCTGGTGGCGCTCTTCAACGGCAATCTGATCGGGGCGCTGGGAATGCCGTTCGCGATTCTGGCGGCATCGGCTCTGGCGGTGGGTTGGATCTGGACGCGCCTGCCGGACGCGAGCGCGCAATCCGTGCAGCGCGAATTCGAGCCGCGGAACCCTCTGGAGTTGCGTGCGGCCGTCCTGTTCGCGGCGCTGTTTCTGGCGGTATTGGTGGCCACCCACCTGGTCGTCAACTACTTGGGGAAGGCGGGTGTCTATTCCCTGGCAGCGGTGATGGGTGTGAGCGACGTCGACCCCTTCATCATGGGGATGACGCAGGCGGGAGGCACGACCACTTCGTTGACGGTGGCGGCGGCCGCCATCCTGATCGCGGCGGCCAGCAACAATCTCGTAAAGGGCATCTACGCGTTCTCGATGTCCGATCGCAAGACCGGAATTCAGAGCCTCAGCCTGCTGGCGGCTCTGGCTGCGGCCGGACTGGCGCCGCTGGTCTGGCTGATGCGATAAGCGCGAGCGCGACCATCAACGCGGGTTGGCTGAAGGTTTGGGTGTGATCTTCAGGTTCGAGAAGTATCCCTCGGTGCCGGGCCCGATCCACAGGGCAACCCCGCCTTCGGCGGCCTCGATCTTGAGGTCATTGACGATCAGACACGGTTGATCGGCGCTGCCTACATACAAGCGCGCTTTGGCGCCATCGACGTCGATCTTGCATTTGGTCCAGATGCCCGGCTGCAAATCCACGTACGACTCGTATTTCTCGGGAGCCTCCCGGCGGAGCCGCGCGAAATCGTAGTCGGGATGGGAGCTGTATTGGACGGAGTGATTGCGCCGGACCTGATCGTCTGCGCGGCCGTTCGTGGGGCGCAGGTATATGTACTCGTATCTTCCGTCTCGCAACCGGAACGCCATGCCGATAAAACCTCTTGCGTCCGGTCCGGCATTGGCGGCAGGTTGCCCGGCCAGGTCGACTTCAATCGTTCCGTCTTTGAAGACGGCGCCCTTCACCACGGCGTACGAGGATCCGTTCGCCGCAGCGGCCGCGGCGATGAGCCGCACCGCCTTCTTACCCTGGTAGTCAGCATCGGATATCGACACGTTGTGCGCGTCCAACTGTCGCGCGGTCTGAGCCCAGGTTGGTAACGACGCCAGTGAGCCCAAATAAAGCAGGAGCCGTACGATGCGCATACCTTCATGTCACCACGAAACTGGCCGTGCTTTTTTTCTTCCCGGACAATCGAGGCTCTGGTAGACTGACCGGGATGGAGAATCCGCGCCCCCACGACATCACGCGCCGCCTGTTGCTGCAGGCGCTGGGCGCTGCCGCCCTGGTTGGACGAACCCAGGCGCAATCGAAGCCCGCCTACTCCGATCGGGCCGTCCGGCTGGTTCGCGAGTCGCTGGTGATCGACATGCTGAACCAGTTTCTGTACCGCAACGATCTTCGGACCGAACTGCGCCAGTGGCTTAGCAAACCTGGGGCGTTTACCGCGTCCGATTTCCAGCGCTTTGCCGATTCCGGCATCAACGCCATCAACTTTGGCGAGGGCGCCGGGGCATACGATGAAGCCATCCGCCTCCTTGCCGATTGGAACAGCTTCATCGCCCAGTACCCCGACTGGCTGCTGCGAATCGGCGCCGCCTCCGATTTCGATAAGGCCAAATCGTCGCACCGCTATGGCATCCTCTTCGGTTTCCAGGATGCCTCGCACTTCCGGCGTCCGGCCGACGTGGATACGTTCTACGGCCTGGGACAGCGCGTCTCGCAGTTGACCTACAATTTCCGCAACCTGGTGGGCAATGGAGCCTTCGAGCCGCACGACGACGGCATCAGCGAATTCGGCGCCACCATTGTCGAGCGCATGAACCACGTCGGCATGGCCGTCGATTGCGGCCATGCCGGCGACCGCACCATGCTGGACGCCTTCGAGATTTCCAAAGCGCCCGTCATCATCTCTCACGGAAACTGCCGCGCCCTCAACCCCGGCCACCCGCGCTGCGTCACCGACGAGGCCATCAGCCGCTTGGCCAAATCCGGCGGGGTCATAGGCGTCAATTTCATCAGCTTCATGGTGAAAGACCATGAGCCGACCAATGTGGACGATGTCATCGACCACATCGATCATGTCGCCCACCTGGTAGGCATTGAACACGTCGGCATCGGCAGCGATTTTGGCCTGGAGAGCAATGATTTCGCTCCGCCCGAGGTTCTGGCCAATATCCTGCAAAAAGCTGATAAGCGCTACCGCGTCCACCATCGCGAAGCCGTCGGGGACCTGGCCGGGGAAAAGCGCATCTACGTCCTGACCGATGCGCTGATCCGGCGTGGATACACCGACGAACACATCCGGCTGATCCTGGGTGGAAACTGGCGGCGCGTGCTGGACAAGATCTGGAGATCGGCCGCGGGCTGATTTTCAGCGCTGGTAGACCACGCCGCCTTTGACCACGGCCGCGATGCCGGTGGTGCGGCGGATGTCGCCCGATGGATCTTCGCGCAGGATCACCAGGTCCGCCACTTTCCCGGGCGCGACCGTACCGTACGATTGCTCCACGCCGATCGCGCGCGCTCCCTGCCAGGTGGCGGCCGAGATGGACTCCAGCGGCGTCAGGCCGCACTCGTCCACCAGCATCTGCATTTCGCGGTGAATATTTGGAGCGGCGTCGCGCCCGGGATTGCCAAAATTGTCGGTCCCAGCCACCAGCGCCACGCCGAGTTGGTAAGCGCGGCGCGTCACGGCAACAGTCCACAGCCAGACCGGATCGTCGGGGCTGCGTTTACCGGCGTTGGTGATGAAGAGCGTCTCATCGAGCTGCGTACCTTTGGATTTCATCAGACCCAGAAGATGCGTCATCATCGCGCCATCCACCGGAGTCTTCGAAAAGTCGATCCCCAATCCGCGGCGGGCCGCTTCGTAGGAAGGCACCGGCGGATCAATCCCTTCCGCGCCCAGATACACGCTGTGTGACACCACGTCGACACCGGCTTCGACCACCTCGCTGGGCCTGGCCGGGAAAATCGACGAATGGCTCCAGACGCGCAAGCCCTGGCGGTGCGCTTCGGCCGTGACTCGCGCCACCAGGGTCGCGGGAAGATCGGCATAGATTTTCAGGCCGGTGGCGCCGGTCGCTTTTCCAGCAGCGATGATCGCCGGCATGTCCGATTCGGGGGTGAGAGCACGCATCCAGGCGACTTCTCCCGCCACGCCGCCATGCGACGATGCCTTCGGCCGCGGATCGGCGAACCACTGCGGCCCGGCCACCAGAGTGGAATAGTAGATCCGCGGCGATGTCTGGCCGGCTTCTTTGGATCTGTTCGCCAGTTCTGCCAGCACGATATCGTCCCCGCCCATATCGCGCACCGAGGTCACGCCGCCCAACAGCCCGAACTCCAGCGTGCGGGCGATCTGCGCGTCGTTTCCGGGTCCCGAGGTCAGATGGACATGCGCATCGATCAGGCCCGGAATGACGGTCATGCCGTGCAGGTTCCAGATTACGGCTCCCGCCGGCGGCGCCCCGTCCGGCGGGAACTCCACGGCTTCGATTCGGTCGCCGGCGATCACGATTCGAGCATGCGGCCGGGCGGCGGATCCCGTGCCGTCGATGAGGTTGACGTCGTTCAGCACCAGCAGCGGTGCCGGTCCGCGGCCGGGTTGAGCCGCCGCAATGACGGCCAGGAGCAGGGCAAGCAGGAGAATCCTTCGGAGCATGGGAACCAAAGTATAGCCCAGTGAGCGGGTTGAGAGAAACACGATGGGGCGGCGCGAGCTGCCTGTCGAACCCGGACGACGGTGCGAGCGGTCGCGGCGGGCGGCCAGGCGGGTCCACAACCCGTCGGCGGCTGGCAATCGGACCCACATATGCGGGGGCTATGGGGTTGCGAAATAGCCGGGTTACGGTGAGTGAAATACGATAGGCAACATCTATTCGGTCATGGATGTCCGCTATTATGGAGCCATGCAATTCGTGGTTGGACTTCGCTGTGTCTTCTGCGGCCGGAAATACGCCGCCGGCACAGCCGAAACGTGCCCTGTATGCGGGGTTGGGGGCATTCTGGATGTCGAGTTTGACTATCCTGCGATCTCCCGAGTCTTCACGCGCCGTAGTCTGGAGCGCCGCCGCGAATTGTCCCATTGGAGATACCGTGAATTGTTACCCGTGCGGGCGAATCCGGTCCTGCCGGCCTTGTCGGTTGGATGGACGCCGCTGACGGCGGCGCCGCGGCTCGGACGCCACATCGGGTTGCCCAGCCTCATCGTAAAGGATGATGGCCGCAATGCGACCGGCTCCATGAAAGATCGCGCGAGCGCGCTGGGAGTCGTCAAGGCCAGGGAGAAGCGTCGAAAGGTGATCGCCTGCGCGAGCACCGGCAACGCCGCGTCTTCCTGTGCGGGTATGGCCGCGTCGCTCGGGCTCCGCAGCGTCATCTTCGTGCCGCAACGGGCGCCGGAGCCGAAGGTGACGCAGCTTCTGATTTTTGGCGCTACCGTGCTGCGGGTCCGCGGCAGTTATGAAGAGGCGTTTCAGCTCTCTCAGCGAGCTTGCGGCCGATGGGGCTGGTACAACCGCAATTGCGCCGTGAACCCGTACCTGGTGGACGGCAAGAAGACCGTGGCGCTCGAAATCGCCGAACAGCTTGGGTGGGAGACGCCGGAATGGGTGTCGGTATCGGTGGGCGATGGTTGCACCATTGCGGGCGTCTGGAAGGCGTTTCGAGAATTGAAAGAAATCGGCATCATCGCGCGAACGCCCCGCTTATTGGGTGTTCAGGCCGAGGGTGCGGCGCCGGTCACCGCGGCATTCCGCGAGAAGAAGCCGCTCCGACCGGTAGAGCCCCGCAGCATCGCCGATAGCATCGCCGTCGGAGTGCCGCGAAATTGGAAGAAGGCCGTGCTGGCAGTCGAAGAGGCCGGCGGCGCCATGATCAACGTCTCGGACGATGAGATTCTGGACGCCATTCGATACACCGGACAACTCGCCGGAATTTTCGCCGAGCCGGCGGCGGCAGCGGCGGTCGCCGGGCTTCGCCGGGCTGTCGCCGAAGGGGTTGTCGGCCGGCGCGCACGCGCGGTGGCGATTATCACCGGAAACGGCCTCAAGGATGTGCAATCGGCGCGGCAGGCGGCCGGACAGCCGTTCGACATCGCTCCATCCGGCGAAGGGCTGGAGGAGATTCTCTCCCGCCAGGACTTGCTGCCGTGACGCCGTCCACGCTGCTGGTTCGCGACATCCACACGCTGGTGACTATGGATGGGCGCAATCGCGTGTTGCACGGCGCATTCCTTTTCGCCGAGCAGGGTCAGATCCGGCGCATCGGCGTGCGCGGAACGCCACCGCGGGCCGATCGCGTGATCGACGGACGGCATGCTGTCGTCATTCCGGGCCTGGTCAACACGCACCACCACCTCTATCAGACTCTGACGCGCGCGTATGCCCCGGCAGCCAATGCGGAGCTGTTCGAATGGCTGCGCGTGCTGTATCCCATCTGGGCGCGGATCGATGAGGAATCTCTGTACGTGGCGGCGTTGGCAGGAATGGCGGAACTCCTGCTTTCGGGCTGTACGACAACCAGCGATCACCACTACCTCTTCCCGCGCGGCCAAAACCGGCTGATCGACGCGGAGATCGCCGCCGCGCGGCGGATCGGCATCCGGTTTCATGCCACGCGGGGGAGCATGAGCGTGGGTGAGAGCAAGGGCGGATTGCCGCCGGATTCGGTCGTGCAATCGGAGGACGTCATTCTTGCCGATTGCGACCGTCTCATCTCCCGATATCATGACCCGTCGCCGGGCGCGATGGTGCGGATCGCGCTGGCGCCCTGCTCTCCGTTCTCAGTCTCGCCGCGGCTCATGCGTGAAAGCGCCGAGTTGGCGGTGCAACGCGGAGCCCGCTTGCATACGCATCTGGCCGAAACCCGCGACGAAGAGAAATACTGCCTGGAGCGCTTCGGCAAACGTCCGCTCGAACTGCTCGATGAGGTGGGATGGCTTTGCCCCGATACCTGGCTGGCCCACGGCATCTTTTTCAATCGCCGGGAAGTCACGCGGCTCGGAAAGGCGCGGACCGGCATTGCGCACTGCCCGACATCCAATATGCGCTTGGGGTCGGGCTGCGCGCCGGTTCTGGCGCTGCGCGGCGCCGGTTGTCCGGTCGGGCTTGGAGTGGACGGCAGCGCCTCCAACGACAGTTCGCATATGCTGGCGGAAGCGCGCCAGGCGTTACTGCTGCAGCGCCTGATTCACGGTGCCGCGGGGATGACGGTTCAGGACGCTCTGCGAATTGCGACGGTCGAAGGCGCTCGCTGTCTGGGTCGCGATGACATCGGCAGCCTGGAAGCTGGGAAGAGGGCGGACTTCGCCATGATCGACCTTCGGGATGTTGGATTCAGCGGCGCCGGCGATGTGCTTTCGGCAGTGCTGCTCTGCGCGCCCGCACGTGCCAGCGTTTTAGCCGTTGAGGGCAACGTAGTGGTCGAGGGCGGGGAACTGCGGACCATCGCCTTGGATCGTTTGATCCGGCGTCACGCCCAGGCTTCGCGGCGGATGCTCACCGGCAGGCGATCCTAAGCCTCCTGATACTGCCGCGATCGGCAACCAGGCGTGTGAAAACTTGTTTCAGATCTGTAACACCTGTTATATTCCGGACAGGTAGAGGTTTCCCGTCCTCGTGCGGGAGACGCAGGGGTCGGGGTCCCCCTCGTATGTTCGATCAAGTCGAGCAGTATCATAGGGCTGCCAGTGTCGCCGAAGCCCTCCGCCTGCTTCAAACCGGTAAAGGAAGAGCGCGTGTTGTGGCCGGCTGCACGGATTTCGCGCTGCAATCCGACGACTCCGTCCGGATACTCATTGACATCACTCGCGCGGGGCTCAGCTATCTCCGCTCGAAAGACGGATGGCTCTCGATTGGCGCTACCACGACGATGGCGGACCTGGAAGAGTCCTCCGCGGTGCGGAACCTGGCCGGAGGCATCCTGGCCCGTGCGGCGGCAAGCTGCGGGTCGGTGCAGATCCGCAACGTCGCCACGATCGGGGGCAATATGGCGCATGGCTCTCCAGCGGCCGACCTGGCTCCTCCTCTGGTGGCGCTGGACGCCGTGATGGTCGTGGTGTCCCCTGCGGGCCGCCAACGGATCGGAGTTGGCGATTATCTGGCGAAGACAAAAGCGCCGAACGCGCTTTTGGCGGAGATTCGAATACCCGACGGGCCTTCCGGAAAGCGCTGCGGTTGGTCGTTCCAAAAGCTGGGACGGACCGCGGTGGATATCTCGCTTGTCAGTGCCGCCGCGGGGCTGGAAGTGGATGCCCGCGGAAAGGTGAAGTGGGCGCGCATTGCGCTCGGCGCGGTCGCACCGATGGCCATGCGCGCGGACGAAACCGAAAAGCTCATAACCGGTCGCATTCTGGATCGAGGTCTGTTGGATGAGGCCGGCCTTGCAGTCAGGCGCGAGATCGGTCCGATCTCCGACCAGCGTGCCTCAGCCGACTACCGGCGCGAGATGAGCGGAGTGTTGGTCCGGCGGGCGCTGCAAGAGTGCGCCAGCCAATCGGGGTGGCCCCTATGAAAAGTCTGGAACTGCACCTTACCGTCAACGGCGAAGAAAAATGCTGGGCTATTGCGCCCGGCGACCTGCTGCTCGACGTACTGCGCCGCGAGGGCTACTACGGCGTCAAGCGCGGCTGTGAAACCGGTGAATGTGGCGCTTGCACCGTGCTTCTGAATGGAAAAGCCGTGAACTCCTGCATGATGTTCGCGGGTCATGCCGAGGGCGCGCAGGTGATGACGATCGAAGGACTCGGGAACGGAACCAAATTGCACCCGCTCCAGGAAGCCTTCCTCGATCATGGGGCTGTGCAGTGCGGATTCTGCACACCCGGCATGATACTCGGCGCCAAGGCCTTGCTCGACCGGCATCCGGATGCCGGAGAGAACCTCGTTCGTGAAACCATGGCCGGGCACCTATGCCGGTGCACGGGATATCGCAAAGCCGTGGAAGCAGTGCTCGCCGTGAGCACCCCGCCACGCAAGGTCCGCAAGCAAACAGCGGGAGGAAAGCGATGAGCGAGCGGCAAGTAGTCGGCGAGAGTGTCCGCCGCGTGGACGGCATCAAGCTGGTGACCGGCGCGCCCGCTTTCACGGACGATATCCACATTCCCGGGATGCTGTACGGCAAGATTCTGGCCAGCCCGCATGCCCACGCGCGCATCGTTCGAATCGACGTCTCGAAAGCACGGGCGCTCCCGGGTGTCCATGCGGTGCTCACCCACCGCGACGTGCCGCGCGTGCCCCACACGACCGCGGGACAGGCGTGGCCGGAGCCTTCGCCGTACGACACGTACCTGCTGGATAACAAGGTTCGATTCGTGGGCGACCGGGTGGCCGCGGTGGCGGGCGAGAGCCGGGCGATCGCGGAACGCGCGCTGCGCCTGATCGAAGTGGAATACGACGTGTTACCCGCGGTGCTCGAAATCGAAGAGGCTATGGCTCCGGGTGCGCCGGTGATCCACGATGAGCCCGATTCGACCAAAATTTACGATCGAAACCGCAACATCGCCGGCCACCTGCTCCGCGAAATCGGCAATGTGGACGAAGGCTTTCGCGAGGCCGGCCTGATTGTCGAACGCGAATTTCGGACGCACCGGCAGCAGCACGCGATGCTCGAGCCACACGTGACCATTTGCTGGCTGGACACCGACAACCGCCTGGTCATCCGCAGCAGCACCCAGGTGCCCTACCACTGCCGGCGCCAGGTAGCGATGATTCTGCAGATGCCGGTCGGCCGTGTGCATGTGATCAAACCGCGAATCGGCGGCGGTTTCGGCGGCAAGCAGGAGATGCTGCTGGAGGACATCTGCGGCGCCCTGGCGTTGGCGGCCAGGCGTCCGGTGAAGATCGAATACACGCGCGAAGAGGAATTTTACATGGCGCGATCCCGCCATCCGCAAATCCTGCGACTGAAAATGGGCGTGAAGCGCGACGGAACCGTCATTGCGAGCCATATGCGCGTGCTGGCCACAACCGGCGCCTATGGATCGCATTCCACCACCGTGCAGGGCAACACCGGCAGCAAGGTGCTGCCGCTTTATCGCGCGGATCACTTGCGCTTCGAATGCGACGTCGTTTACACCAACACGCCGGTGGCCGGAGCATTTCGCGGCTACGGTTGTCCGCAAGGGTTCTTCGCCCAGGAAACGCTGGTTGACGAAATTGCCGAACAGTTGGGCATCGATCCGGTTCAGTTCCACCACGCCAACATGATCCGCTTGGGGGATATCGACCGGCTTTCAGCTCAGCTCGGCGAGGGCAAAGAAGGGTTGCCGCGTGTGATCCGCAGTTGCGGTCTCCCCGAATGCGTGGACAAGGCCGCGGCGGCCGCCGACTGGAGCAAAAAGCGGAAGGCGAAGCCGGCAAAGGGACGGCTGCGCCGGGGCATCGGGATGGCCTGCACGATGCAGGGCAGCGGCATTGCCGGCCTCGATTGGGCTTCGGCATTTCTCAAGATGAACGAGGACGGCTCTTTTTACCTGCAGGTTGGAGCGTCGGATGTCGGCGCCGGAGCCGATACCGTGCTCTCGCAAATCGCCGCCGAAACGCTCGGAGTGACGCTCGACAAAATCGTGATCACTTCCGGCGATACCGACACCACGCCATTCGATGTGGGAGCTTATGCGTCGAGCACGACCATCATCTCCGGTGGCGCGGTAAAGAAGGCGGCGGAGAAAGTGCGCGTCCAGGTCTTGGAAGTCGCCTCAAAACTGCTGGGCCAACCACCGGAGAATCTGGACTGCGGCGGCAACCAGGTATTCACAAAATGCGAATGCCGGCAGACGATCGGCATGGCCGACATCGCGCTGCACGCTCTTTATAAAGAGAAATTCCAGATCATGGATGGCGCGTCGCATTTCAATACCGACAGCCCGCCGCCATTTTGCGCCACGTTCGCGGAAGTGGAGGTGGACGTCGAAACGGGTCAGGTGAAGGTGCTCCATCTGGCGACGGCAGTCGACCCGGGGACGGCGATCAACCCGAAGTTGGCCGAAGGCCAGGTTGAAGGAGCCGTGACACAGGGGATGGGTTTTGCGTTGACCGAAGAACTGATGTTGGATAACGCCGGCCGGCCCTTGAACGCAAATTTCCTGGACTACAAGATTTTCTCCGCCAAGGATATGCCGAAACTTACCACGATCCTGGTGCAAACCGATGAGCCGCTCGGGCCGTACGGCGCCAAGTCCATTTCGGAAGTTCCCATCAACGGCCCAGCACCGGCAATTGCGAATGCCATCTACGACGCCGTCGGTTTGCGGATCCGCAAATTGCCAATCCGGCCGGAAGACGTGCTCAGAGCGCTGCGAGAAAAGGAAATGGAGGTCGCCCAATGAACGTCGGCAACAAGATTAACGCAGAGGAGCTCGCCCGGCTCGCCCAGTTGTACGAAGGGGATATGGTGAAATTCCTGCGCGACCTGATCGCCATCCCGGCGGAGAGCTGTCACGAAGGTCCGGTAATTGGCCGCATCCGCCAGGAAATGGAGAAGGTCGGCTTCGATGAAGTGCGGATCGATCCCATGGGCAACATCCTCGGCCGGCTCGGATCGGGCCGCACGGTCATCATGATGGATTCCCACACGGACACCGTCGGAGTCGGCGATCCGCGCGAGTGGAGCTGGGATCCCTACCAGGGGAAAGTGGAGAACGGCTACATCTATGGCCGCGGCGCATGCGACCAGCGCGCCGGCATGGCGAGCATGGTCTATGCCGGAAAGCTGATCAAGGAACTGGGACTCGGGGGCGACTACACTTTGTGGGTCGTCGGCTCCGTCCAGGAGGAAGACTGCGACGGTCTGCCCTGGCTCTACATCCTCAAGGAAGATGGCATCCGGCCCGATTGCGTGGTCATCACGGAGCCTAGCCGGCTGCGGATCTATCGCGGCCACCGGGGCCGCATGGAAATTGAAGTCCACTTGCGAGGCGTCTCCTGCCATGCCAGCGCGCCGGAGCGGGGCGACAACCCGATCTACAAAATGAGCCGCGTGGTGGCCGAGGTTGAGAAGTTGAACGCCCGGCTCCTGGCCGATCCCTTTCTCGGAAAGGGCAGCATAGCCGTCACCGAGATCCGGTCGCTCTCGCCGTCACTCTGCGCCGTGCCGGGCGCCTGTTCGATTCACCTCGACCGCCGTCTGACGGCCGGGGAAACCAAGGAGAGCGCCGTGACTGAGGTGCGAGCGCTGCCCGGCGCTGAAAACGCCGAAATCGAAATCCTGAATTACGAGACACCGAGCTATACCGGCTTGCGCTATCCGATGGAGAAATACTATCCAACCTGGGTTCTGGAAGAGTCGCATCCACTGGCGCAGGCGGCCATTGCCACCTACCAATCGTTATGGAACGCGGAACCTGTGGTCGACAAATGGACGTTCAGCACCAATGGCGTCGGCTCCATGGGCCTGATGGGAGTTCCCACGATCGGCTTCGGGCCAGGCGAAGAAGAGGTGGCCCACAGCGTCGGCGAGCGCGTGCCGATCGAGCACCTGGTTAAGGCAGCGCAGTTCTACGCAGCCTTCCCGCTGACTTTCACAGCGATCCGAAACTCCAATGGCTGAGTTGACCCCGGTTCCGCTACCGCTTCTTTTGCGGCGGGCCTTCCGCGAGTATCGGCAGGAGGGCAAGATCCTCGACCTGCCCGCGGACAAGTGCTTCCGTGGCTTGCCCGGGCTGGATCTCTCGGTTCTGTTTCATGGCCATCGCGCATCCACCCCTCTCGGTCCCGCGGCCGGCCCCCACGGTCAATTGGCGCAAAATATCGCTCTGTCCTGGCTGGGCGGGTGCCGCATCATCGAACTGAAAACCGTTCAGATTCTCGATGAGTTGAAAATCCCGGGTCCGTGCATCGATGTGGCCAATGTCGGCTACAACGTGGAATGGTCCCAGGAACTCACCCTGGAGCAATCCTTGCGGGAGTATGTCTCGGCCGCCATGCTGGTGGAAATCCTGAGGGATTCCCGCCTTCTCGGCGACGAAGTTCCCACGGATACGGTGTTCGACATGAGCGTCGGCTACAACCTCGACGGTATCCGCTCGCCGCGTGTGCGCCACTGGATCGAGTCGATGAAGAACGCCGGCGCCGTCATTGACGAGCTTCGGAAGGGCCTGACCGGCGAGTGGTCCCGCTATCGCGACCTGCCGTTCCCGGAGTGCGTCAGTGACACTGTGAGCCTTTCGACGTTCCATGGCTGCCCGGCGAACGAGATCGAGGGCATCGTCACGTTCCTCCTCCAGGACCTCGGTTGCCACGTCTGCATCAAGCTGAATCCGACCCTCCTCGGGGAGCAGGAGACCGCGCACCTGCTGCATGAGGTTCTCGGATACCGCGAAATTCAACTGCATCTGCCGGCTTTCCACAACGATTTGCAGTGGGACGAAGCGCTCGACCTGATTCCCCGGCTGCAGCGGACGGCGCAGTCGGCCGGACGGAGTCTGTCCGTCAAGTTCAGCAACACGCTCGTCGTAAAGAACCATAAAACGGTGTTCCGCGACGAGCTGATGTACATGTCGGGCCCGCCGCTGCACGTGCTGGCGATGAATCTGGTGGACAGGTTTCGTGCCCGCATCGGCGGATCTTTGCCGATCTCGTTCTCGGGCGGCATCGACGCGCACAACGTGGCTCGCGCCGTGGCCATGAACCTGGTGCCGGTGACCACCTGTACCGACCTGCTGCGCCCCGGCGGCTACGCGCGGCTGGCCCGCTATTTCGAGAAACTCGGCGAGGAGATGCGGACGGTGGGAGCGGCCAGCATTGCGGAGTTCGTAATGCGCTACCGAGGGCATGGCGGAACCGTGGAATCCGCCGGCCTGCTGAACACACCCGAATTGGTGGCGGAAGCCAACGCCAATCCACGCTACCGTTGGGAGCGCAACCACGGAGTGCCGCGCAAGATCGGCTCGACGCTGTGGCTCTTCGACTGCGTCACCTGCGACAAGTGCATCCCGGTCTGTCCGAATGACGCCAACTTCGCGTACGAAACGGCCCCCGCTGCCATCGAATACGACAATTTCGAGTTGGCGGGCAGCGAGATTCGCCGCGTCCCGGGCGGGATTCTGCGGACGATGAAGGCGCTCCAGTTCGCCAACTATGCCGATGCCTGCAACGATTGCGGCAATTGTGACATCTTCTGTCCCGAGGACGGGGGGCCGCAGGCCACCAAGCCGCGCTTTTTCGGCAGTCTGGAAACCTACAATCGCGATCGGCAAGACAACCGGTTCTTCATCGATTGGAGCCGCTTCACGATCTATGGCACGATCGGCGGGCATTCCTATTCGCTCGCGATGGACCGCGCGCGGGACCTCGCGAGTTTTGATGGGAGCGATGCCCGAATCGAGATTCGTTTGAGCGACGGCCAACCGATCGCGTGGGTTTGCAAACCCGGAGTCCGGGAAGGCCAGGTAACTCTAGACATGCTGCCCTATCTCAAACTCAAATTGCTGATCGAATCGGTCGGCGATGCGCGACGCGTGCACTTCGCCAATGTCGCGAAACCCCAGGAGGTTCAGGCTATCCATGACGTCAACGGTTGAACTAAGGAAAGCTTTATTTGCCGGCCGCGATTGGATCACCACGCAGGAATGGTCGAATGACGAACTTGATGTCATGCTGGATGTCGCCGTCGACCTCAAGCGCCGCTTCAAAGGCCGCATTCCGCACCGCTATCTGCCCGACAAGACCATCTTCCTGATGTTCTTCGACAAGTCCACGCGGACGCGGAACTCGTTCGAAGCCGGCATCACCCAACTCGGTGGCCATGCGCACTTTCTCACAGCCGACGTGATGCAGGTCTCGCATGGCGAAAGCGCCAAGGACACGGGAATCATTCTCTCGAGCTATGGGCATGGGATCGCTATCCGGCATGATCTGATCCCCGGGGAAGGCAACACCTACATGCGCGAGGTCGCGCGCTGGGCCGCGGCGCCGGTCATCAATATGCAATGCGATGTCGACCACCCGTGTCAGACCCTGGCGGACCTGATGACGATCCGGGAACTGCGGGGCCGCGGCGCGCGCAAGCTGAAAGTCGCGGTGACCTGGGCCTATGCGCCGAGTTATGCCAAACCGCTCTCCGTGCCGCAAGGCCTCATCATGTTACTGCCGCGTTTCGGCATGGATGTGGTGCTGGCGCATCCGCCCGAATATGGGCTCATGCCCGGTACCGTGGCGGCGGCGCGCGCCAACGCGGCATCGCACGGCGGTAGTTTCCAGATCGTCGATTCCATGGACGAGGCCTTTCGGGACGCGGACGTGGTGATCCCCAAAAGCTGGGGCTGCATGGACACCATGGGCGACAATCCGGCGGAGTCGCTGCGCATCGCCAAACAATACACCCACTGGATCTGCAACTCTGACCGGCTCAAACTAGCCCGGCCGGACGTGCTTTACATGCATCCCCTGCCGGCCGATCGGGGCAACGAAGTGACCGACGAGGTGATCGACGGCCCGAATTCGGTGGTCTATCAGGAAGCCGAGAACCGTCTGCACACGGCCAAGGCCATCATGGCGTTGACCATGGCGGATGAAGCGGTGCCTTACGAGGCATGAGCGGCTGGTATGGCTGAAACCTTGGTGATCGCGCTCGGCGGTAACGCCATCACTCTTCCCGGAGAAATCGGGACCATCCCGCAGCAGTTTGAACACACAGCGGAGACCCTGAGGTGCATGCTTCCGCTGTTCCGCGGCGATGACCGGATCGTAATCACACACGGCAACGGCCCGCAGATCGGGAACATTCTCATCCGCGTGGAGGAAGGCGAGCGGCGCGTTCCGCGGCTTCCGATGGATACCTGCGTGAGCGATTCCCAGGGCGGCATGGGCTACATGATCCAACGGCTCGCGACTGAATTGTTCCGCCGGGAAGGTATTGCGCGCGGCGCCGTCACCGTGATCACGCAGGTCCTGGTGGACGAAAACGACCCCGACCGGCAGGATCCGAGTAAACCGGTGGGCTCCTGGTACACACTAGAGGAAGCCGAACGTGTGCGCGCGGAAAAGCCCAACTGGGTGGTCCGCGAAGTGGAGCCCGGACGTTTCCGGCGTCTGGTTTCTTCGCCCAAGCCGCTGCGCATTCTGGAAGAAGCGGCTATCGCGCGTTTGATCGAAGCAGGCATGGTGGTGATTGCCTGCGGCGGGGGCGGGATACCGGTGGCGTGGGAGGACGACCGCCTGGTAGGTGTAGAGGGCGTAATCGATAAGGATCTCGCCAGCAGTCTCCTGGCGCGCGATCTCGGCGCGCACAAACTCATTATCGTGACGTCTGTGGAGCGTGTTGCAGTGCAGTTCGGCCGCCCCGGACAGAGATGGCTCGACAGGTTTCCGCTCGCGGAAGCCAGGGACTACCTGGCGCGCGGCGAATTCCCGGTCGGCTCGATGGGACCGAAGATCGAAGCGGCGATCGCTTTCGTCGAAAACGGAGGAGACGAGTGCATTATCACCTCGACTCAGAACATAGTCCGCGCGGCGCGCGGTGAGACCGGCACTCACGTTGTGGCATCATGATCGTCACCAACGCCCGCATTGTCACTTTCGATAACGCTAATCGTGTGATCGATTCGGGTAGCGTGGAAGTCCTACCGGACGGAACCTTTGGCGTGGTAGAGAGTGGCCGTCGGCGCGGAAACGGGGTGGTCGATGCGGGCGGACGGCTGCTGATGCCCGCGCTCATCAACTGCCACTCGCATCTGTATAGCACGCTGGCGCGAGGCATGGTTCTTCCAGGACCGGCGCCTTCGAATTTCGAAGAGATCTTGCGCCGATTGTGGTGGCGGTTGGATCAGGCGTTGACAATTGAGGATGTGTACTGCAGCGCTCTGGTCGGGCTGGTGGATTCCGCGAAATGCGGCGTCGGAACCGTGATCGACCACCATTCCAGCCCGGGCGCATGCGCCAAGAGCCTGGATGCCGTAGAAGCTGCCTTCCACAAGTTGGGACTGCGCGGCGCCACGTGCTACGAGACCAGCGATCGAAACGGTCGGCCAGCGGCGCGGGAGGCCGTCCGGGAAAATATCCGGTTCGCGGAGAAACGCCGGAGCGCACTGGTTGGCGCCGCGTTCGGTCTGCACGCATCCTTCACGCTGAGCGACCGCACCTTGCGTGCCTGCCTCGAGGCCAATCAGTCAGGGCAATCGCCGTTTCACGTGCACGTCGCCGAGGACGCGTCCGACGCCGGCGCGGTCCGCCGCCTGGTTCAGGCTGGAATGTTAGGCGAGCGATCCCTGGCGGCGCATTGCGTCCACATCACGGCTGCGGAGAGACGAATGCTGGCGCGCCGGGGCGTAAGTGTCGTCCATAATCCTCAATCGAACTGCAACAACGCCGTGGGAATCGCGGGACTTGCGGAGATGATTCGGGCGGGCGTAATCGTCGGGCTCGGATCCGACGGCTATTCGCCGCGGATGTGGGATGAATTCAAGACTGCATTTCACCTGCAGAAACTCAAGGTGCGCGATCCTCGCGCCGGATCCGCGGAAGCGTTTGCCGCGGCGTTTCTGAACAACCGCAGGATCCTCGCGAAGTTATGGGGCCTCACGATTGGCCGTATCGAAAGCGGTGCGGCGTCGGATTTCGTCCTGATGGACTACTTCCCGCCCACACCGATTCACGCGCAGAATCTGTTCGGCCATCTGCTCTTCGGCATCGCCAACCAGCCGGTCGAGAGCCTGGTAGTGAACGGCAGGTTCGTCGTGCGCGGAAGCCGGTGTGTGACGGTCGATGAACGTCGGTTGGCGCAGAAAGCTGTGGCGCGAGCGAAATCTTTGTGGGCAAGAATCTAGAAGGAGAAGCATGAAAGCTGCCATTGCCGGTCCGACATATAAAGAAATGCTGCACCCCGAGCTCCTGCCGGGCGCGGTTCGTCGCGCGGCGCTGGAGGCGGCCGCACACGAGCTCGATCCGCTGAATCTCTTCAATATTACGTGGCGCGCGGACAACGGGACCATCCGCCACGTGCTGCTGCCGAAAGAGTTGACGGGAGTGGAAGCCAACATCATTGTGCTGGTGGGCCGGCATTTCCCCTCGGGCAGCCACAAGGTCGGTCCAGCCTACTGCACCCTGATGGAAGGGGAACTGGCCGGCGAAATCTCTCCCGAGCAGAACACCATCATCGGGCCTTCCACTGGGAATTTCGGCATCGGCACGGCATACATTTCCCACCTCAAAGGATATCCGGCGGTAGTGATCATGCCGAAACAGATGAGCCGCGAGCGATACGATCGCATACGGCAGTACGGGGGCTCTCTGGACCTGACGCCCGGTTCAGAGAGCGACGTCATTCTGGTTCTGGAAAGGACCGAGCACTACAAGAAGGACTCTCGCAACAAGATATTGGCGCAGTTTGAATTGCTCCCCAACTACCGCTTTCATCGTTACGTGACCGGCCGCAGCGCGATCGAGGCCGCGGCGGGGTATGGGAATGGCAGGATTGCCGCCTTTGTGTCCGCCCCGGGTTCGGCGGGGACGCTTGCGGCGGCCGACGAGATCAATGCGGCGTTTCCCGATAGCGTGGCCTGCGCGCTGGAACCAAAGGAATGTTCGACCCTCTTCAACAACGGCCGCGGAACCCACCGCATCGAAGGC
>Ga0335083_10003278_pt1 | contig 21040 bp, 23 predicted proteins | sample Lox_Sample_42_FD_206716 | JGI IMG/M metagenome (GOLD analysis project Ga0335083, IMG submission 206716) | Soil microbial communities from Loxahatchee National Wildlife Refuge, Florida, United States - Lox_Sample_4.2 | ecosystem: Environmental > Terrestrial > Soil > Wetlands | place: USA...
GCTTGATACGGATAGCGAGTTTTACTTCTTCTTCGGGACTGATTAACTCTACTTTTCCGATTTCCTGCAGATACTTTTCCAAGCTCTGTGATTCACGGTTAGTTATACTCTTCGTGATCTTGAGTTGACGCATACTCATAGGCAGGGCATTTTAAAGGGTTTTTTAGGTTTAAGAGGTTTTGAAATATAGATATCTGAAAAACGAATAAATGATAGTTTTCTTGTTGCCGGCCAAACAACTCAAATTGGTAATTCGTAAAGAGCAATATACTCATAAAACTGTGATAATCCAAATCTATTTTCCATAAATAATTGGTTGTCAATCAATTTTATACTAATAACCCCAATCACATCCGATTTTTCCCATATAAAAAATGATTTAAAAAAAATTTTGAGGCTTCAAATATTTCTCTATTATTGCAGGAATCCTCTGAAATTTTTTAATAGATAAAAATTGGTGGAAGATTGACCGGCAAAAATTGAGGTATTTGTGATGAGAGGCTTGCCGGAATGATTGGTAACAAGATTCAATTGATTTGTAGATGAACAAGAAACAACTTTTTACATTAGAGTATCCGGTGAAATGTTCGCCCTCTATTCTATATGATTTTTTAAGTACCCCTGCCGGTTTGCAGGAATGGTTTGCAGACAGAGTAGATGAAAGAGATAACGTTTTCAGTTTTTCCTGGAATGGTTCTACTGACAGGGCAGAGGTCCTCGAAAGCGAAATAGAAAAATTTATTCGCTTCCATTGGTCCGATGCGCCCAAAGAAGAATTCTTTGAATTTCGCATCGAAAAATCTGAAGTGACCAACCAAACTATTCTGGTTATACGGGATTTTGCCGATAAAAAAGATATCAAAGATCAGAGCCAGTTATGGAACTACCAGGTAAAAGATCTTTTTCATCGCTTGGGAAACTAAATCATTGGAGAGATTGAATTTTATTTTATCGACTGTGTGATTATTTTGAACAAGTGAAATAATTTTTCTCCGGCTTCATTCCATTGATTCAATTCCATCTTTGCGGAAAGTTTCAGAAAACTATTTTCGGAAAAAATTATTTCCAATTGCTCTTCACTTGTCTCGTGCAACAGCAGATAGTCGTCTTCATGCATTGCATGTTGCCATTCATCTTTGGAGATACCAACATAAAAATTATTCTCAGCAAGAAAAGAAATATTTTTTTTGATCTGTTTGATAAATGATGCTTTATAAACTCCTTTTAGATGTAATGTGACACTGAAATAATGTGCCCACCAGAACAATGTGCGTATGGCAAAAATATTTTCTTTTGTAAAAAATCTCGGATAGTCCAACACGATATAAGGAAGGCCCCTGTAATTTTCGCCTTTTGAAATTTTGGGTGAAGTTTGTTCCACTTCTTTTGGTAACTCAAAGCGATTCAATTCATCCCTCATCTGATAAGAAAGGTGTCCAAACAAATCGCAAATTTTCCGGATAATCATATTCTTTGTTAAAATCCAGGATGCATTTTCCGCCAATACTAATTCCTCTGGCGAAAACATTATTTTTGTATCATTCATACACTAAAGATATTTATCATTTTAGTAAATCATGCCCCTGGTCAAACAGCTGGATAAACTTATTATAAAAGCATTCATCGGCCCATTTATTGCCACTTTCTTTATCACCTTGTTTGTTTTGGTTTTACAATTTTTCTGGCTTTATATTGATGATATCGTAGGCAAGGGTTTGGATATGCTGACCATCGGAAGATTTATTATGTATGTATGTGCCACATTGGTTCCGCTGGCATTGCCTTTAGCCGTGCTCCTTTCTTCTATCATGACCTTCGGCAATCTGGGAGAAACTTTTGAATTGGTTGCCATTAAATCGGCGGGCATTCCATTGCTCCGTTTCATGCGTCCTTTGTTATATGCTTCTGTATTGATTTGTGGGATCGCTTTTCTTTTCAATAATTATATCATTCCGGTTGCAGAGCTTAAAATGCAAACAATGAAATATGATATCATTGTATCAAAACCCGCATTCGATATTAAGGAAGGCGTTTTTTATGACAGGATCGACGGGTACGTTATCAAGATTGGAAAAAAAGATAAGGATGGAGCCAATATCCATGATGTATTGGTCTATCAGAAAAACTACAATTTGCTGCAGGATAATCTGATTGTTGCCGAAAAAGGCAGGATGACAATTACGCCGGATAAAAAATTTCTTGAATTCGATTTACAAAATGGGTGGAATTACCAGGAAAAAGGGCCGCACAATACAACAAATACAGAGTTCATACGGATGGGTTTTAAAGATTATAAAAAAGTATTTGATCTGAGTTCATTCAAGCTAAACAAAACAGATGACAGCGCTTTTAAAAATAATTACCAGATGCTGGATATGCGTCAATTGCAAATCATGATTGATTCTCTTGAAAAAACATCCGAAGGATACCGGAAACGAATCGAACCAGATATGAAATTACATATACGAACCTTGAAATATCTTGATTCTTCCTGGAAAGATGTAAAGACGGCACAGGTCCCAAAAGCAGATTCATTTAGTAAATTGCTTCCGGATAGCGCAAGGCAATATGTGTTTGAAAGATCGATTACTACGATCAACTCGATCCGGTCATCGCTGGAGCAATCTGCTCTTTTATATGCCAATGAACAACAAAACCTCCGCCTGCACCTGATGGCCTGGCATGAAAAGCTGACTATGTCTGTTGCATGCCTCGTCTTATTTTTGATCGGAGCGCCGCTTGGTTCCATTATCCGCAAAGGTGGAATTGGTATGCCGCTGGTTTTTGCAGTTATCTTTTTTGTAATTTTCTTCCTGTTAAACAATTTCGGGCGAAAATTCGTAAAACAGGATGTCATGCAACCAACCACTGGAATGTGGATGGCAACCTATGTATTACTTCCAGTTGGTTTCTTTCTTACTTACAAAGCATTGCACGATTCACAGTTGTTTAACAAAGAATTTTATTACCGGCTATTCAGAAGATTCAGAACTGCAACGAAGAATTAAAAGCAATCATTTCTACCCACACTGCTCACTTTTCTTCGTTCCCTATTTCTGATTACTTTTGTCCGAAATTTTTTTCATTGGAACAAGGCAAGGAAAATCTGAAGCTTCAGCAATCGATTGTTACTACTGCATTGATTCTTTTTGTACTCAAAATTTTTGCCTGGTTCATCACAAGATCTGTCGCTATTCTTACAGATGCATTGGAATCCACGGTAAATGTAATCTCAGGCATCACAGGACTATATAGTTTATATATTGCCGCGAAGCCCCGCGACGAGAATCATCCTTACGGTCATGGAAAAGCCGAATTTCTTTCTGCGGCGGTAGAAGGAATTTTGATGATGATGGCAAGTGTTTTTATCATCTATGAAGCTGCTTATCATTTGATATATCCACATCCTTTACAAAAGCTTGATTATGGTATTGTTCTCATTGCTATTTCAGCCATCATTAATTTTTGGATGGGTTACAGAGCTATTCAAAAAGGGAAAAAAAATAATTCCCTGGCATTGGAAGCCAGTGGCCGCCATTTGCAATCTGATACTTATTCAACCATTGCGGTCGCAATTGGATTATCATTAATTTTTTTGACTAAAATTCAACAGATAGACAGCATCATGGCTATCCTCATTTCACTGGTCATTATTTTCACCGGATATAAAATCACTAGAAAATCCATTGCCGGGATCATGGATGAGGCAGATAGAAAAATACTCAGCAGAATGATAGATTTATTAAATCAACATCGTAATCCGAACTGGATAGATATTCATAATCTGAGAGTCATAAAATTCGGAAGCGTTTTGCATGTGGATTGCCACTTAACAGTTCCCTGGTATCTGAATATCCGCGAACTGCATATTGAAATTGACAATCTGCAGCAACTCATTACAAATGAATTCGGAGAATCCATTGAGTTTTTTGTGCACACAGATGACTGCGGGGATTCCAGTTGTTCTATCTGTCTCAAACAGGATTGCAAGGTCCGTAAATATCCGTTTACAAAAAAGATTGAATGGCGGTTGGATACTCTTATTCCAAACCGAAAACATGAATTGTCCTCTTCAGGTCAATAAAAAAATTGAAGATTATTTTTTCAAATCTGAACAGCACTCTTACAAAACATATTATATTCGTTTCCCAACAGGATTTTTAAAACATTAAATTTTACATATGCAGATCTGGAAAGATTATCAGGAAAAAAATAAAAAACGCTTCCTGGATGAGTTGCTGGAATTATTGAGAACTCCTTCTATCAGCGCAAGAAGCGAACATAAAGAGGATATGACAAATTGTGCAGAGGCAGTTAAAAAAAGGTTGCTCGATGCAGGGGCCGATAAAGCCGCGGTATATTCCACCGAAGGACATCCTGTTGTATATGCTGAAAAAATTGTGGATGCCAAAAAACCAACTGTGTTGGTCTATGGGCATTATGATGTTCAGCCGCCCGATCCGCTTGAGTTATGGCATAGCGGACCTTTTGAACCAGTAATAAAAGATGGAAAAATTTATGCCCGGGGATCTGCGGACGATAAGGGTCAGTTTTATATGCATGTGAAAGCATTGGAAACAATGGTTCAAACCAATTCATTAAGCTGTAATATTAAATTTATCATTGAAGGAGAAGAAGAAATCGGGTCGCCTCATTTGCCTGCATTCATCGTTTCACATAAAGATTTACTGAAAGCTGATGTCGTACTAATCAGTGATTCATCGATGATCAGTATGGAAAACCCATCGATTGAGATTGGCGTCCGCGGCCTGGCTTATATCCAGGTCGAAGTCACAGGCCCCAACCGAGATCTACATAGCGGCGTTTATGGAGGAGCGGTAGCCAATCCTATCACCATACTTTCAAAAATGATTGCATCCTGTCACGATGCAAACAATCATATCACAATTCCCGGATTTTATGATGAGGTAGTTGAACCTTCCAATGATGAGAGAAAATTATTGGCAAAAGCTCCATTTAGCGAGGAAGAATATAAAAAAGATCTTGGCATAAAATCGGTGTGGGGTGAAAAAGGATTTACTACCAATGAAAGAACAGGTATTCGTCCAACACTGGAAATAAATGGCATTTGGGGAGGTTATACAGCAGAGGGAGCTAAAACTGTCTTGCCTTCAAAGGCCTTCGCAAAAATTTCGGCAAGGCTGGTTCCTAATCAGTCATCAAAAAAGATAACAGAAAAACTAATAAATTATTTCTGCAGCATTGCTCCGGATGGAGTAACTGTAAAAGCAGAAGACCTCCACGGTGGAGAGCCTTATATGACTCCCATCGGTTCAAAAGCATATCAAGCTGCAGAAAAAGCTATCGAAACTACTTTTGGCAAAAAGCCAATTCCCGTTCGTGGAGGAGGCAGCATTCCAATCTCTGCCTTGTTTGAAAAAGAATTGGGAATTAAAATTGTTTTCATGGGTTTTGGCCTTGATAGTGATAATCTCCATTCCCCAAATGAAAAATTTGAACTGGTGAATTTTTACAAAGGGATTGAGACGATTCCTTATTTTCATAAGTATTTTTCTGAAATGTGAGAGATGCGAATGGTCAATGGTGAATGGTGAATGGTGAATAAGTACTTATTGTATCTTTAAAGTTTGTATCAATTCTTTGACCTTTGACCTTTGACCTTTGACCTTTGACCTTTGACCTTTGACCTTTGACCTTTGACCTTTGACGCTTCTCGTCTTAATTTTGCTTATGCCTGAAAAAGAGAAACTCCGTCTTGATAAATATCTCTGGGCGATTCGTTTGTTTAAAACCAGAACGGCATCAGCTCAAGCCTGTGATAAAGGAAAAATAAAATATAAAGGAGAACAGGCCAAATCATCCAAACAAGTGCATATCGGAGACGAATATGAAGTAAAAACCGAAGCTAAAAGATGGCGTATCAAAGTAACGGGCCTGTTACATCACCGCGTTCAGTATACTGAAGCAATTAAGTATTATATTGACATCACTCCTGCCGATGAAATAGAAAGATTGCAATTCCAGACGGCCAGTTTTCATACCGGTAAAAGATTAAGTAAAGTAGGAAGACCTACAAAAAAACAAAGAAGAGATTTGGATGAGTTCATGGAAGAATAAAGATTAATATGCGGATTGCTAATCTGCGAATTTGCAAATTATTTTCGTGATGAATGCTTTATTCTCCAATCCGCACATTAGCAAATACGCAAATTCATTTCATCTATCTTTGTCCAATGCAGATAGATATTATCACTGTTTTGCCCGAATTGCTGGAAAGTCCATTCGCTCATTCTATCCTTAAAAGGGCCGAAGAAAAAAACCTGCTGACGATACAGGTTCATCCATTGAGACAATGGGCAGTGAATGAATATGGACAGGTGGATGATTATCAATATGGAGGAGGAGCAGGTATGGTGATGATGTGTGAACCCATCGCAAAAGCAATTGAAAGCCTATCTAAAAACAGGCAATATGATGAAATTATTTATATGACTCCAGATGGAGAGAGGCTGAATCAGAAAATGGCAAATGCTCTTTCGCTGAAAAATAATTTATTGATTATTTGTGGCCATTATAAGGGAATTGATGAGCGTATCCGGGAACATTTTATTACAAAAGAAATTTCAATTGGAGATTATGTATTGAGCGGAGGTGAGTTACCCGCTGCAATTCTTGCAGATGCAATCGGAAGATTGATTCCGGGTGTTTTGAATGATGAAACTTCTGCTCTTTTTGATTCTTTTCAGGACAATTTGCTGGCTCCGCCGGTTTATACAAGACCTGCTGATTTCCGGGGATGGAAAGTGCCCGAAGTATTACTGAGTGGGGACCCAAAAAAAATAGATGAATGGAGAAATGATCAGGCAATTAAAAGAACGCAGGAAAGAAGATCCGATCTTGTCAGCGACTGATATTGAAAATTTATTGTCCTTTTCAGATTTTTTGAACGTAGATGAATTCTGCAAACCCCAGAAGATCCCAGAAAATATTACCGATTGGTTTTTCCCCTTTGAGCCAATGCCCAAGAATACGAAAAGGCATCGCCATAATAAAATACCAGTTTCTTCGCGTTCCACTATCAATCACTTTACAACCGGAATCGTCAAATATTTTTTTCAACTCAGCGACAGAATATAAACGTACATGTGTGTCATCATCATAAAAATTCAGCGTTCCTTTCATGGCAGGAAGCCTGGTGCTTTTCTCTCCCGGGTATTCCACATACATATAACCTCCCGATTTTAATTTAGGTATTATTTTTTTGATGACTTCATCTCCATTGTACAAATGTTCAATCACATGGACCATCCATATCCCGTCAAAAAAATTATCCGGGATCAAATGAAAATCCAGTTTAGTAAGATCCATCTCAAAAAAATCCTTCATCACATCAAAATCTTCCTTACTATTATTGTAATCCTTGCTCAGGTCAACCCCATAATATGAACACAGAGGAAAAAGGAAATTCATTTTGGACGCTGAATGATTCCCGGCCCCCACATCAAGCAGGTTAAATGGTCTTTTGTCAAATGATTTTTTTAGAAAAAGAAATTTGGAATTTCTGCCTCTGACAAATTTTTGTAAACCCATATTATGTTCATCCGGATAAATAAGCAGCAAGATATAACTTTAAAAAAAATGCCGGAAAATCTCCGGCATATAAATAAAACGAGTTTTCAAATGATTATTTGGGCATATCGAAAATCTTCGGATCGATATCCTTATTGATATCGACTTTTTTATTCGTAATATTTACAGTCAGTCCCTGTGGTAAGCTTATAGATTGCTCCATGGCCATAACATATCCGAAATCCGTTTTCTTATAATTTGAAAAACCAATGGCGGTTTCTATCGATTGTCCATTGGCATTAACTGTGCTTACTGCTTTGACGATATAATAAGTCGATGGATCAATATAATAAGTAACTAATGCGCTATCCTTCGTTGTTAGTTTTATTTTATATGCTTTTTTAACGCTGTCGGCATCTTCCTGTCCTTGCAGTTCTACTTTATTTCCTTTTGCAGCATAATCCAGCAAAGGTCCGCCTACCTGAAACTGTGCCTGGCTGCCCCGCAGTTGGTCCTGGGGGAGTGCTTCAGGACTCGACTGGCCTGCTAAAGGATTAAATCCCCATCCGCCTTTATCAGTTACACACTGAATGATCTTCTGTCCATTAAAATCCGTTTCTGACTTAACTCCTTTTCCATTGATGATATAAGTCACACTGGCGCCCTCATTACCCATTACCTCTACTGTACTTTCAACATAAATTGTTTTTATACTATTGAGTTTATCTTTACCGCCGATGGCAGTAATATGTTTATTGATAATGTCATCAAGTGACTGAGCACGCAATCCAGCGGTGACAGCCAATACAAAACAAAATAATAACCCTGATTTGATTGTTTTCATTTTAAATTTTTTGAGTTTATATTTTTGTAGTAGATTATTTTGGATTCCTTAATAAAATAAGATCCGGAAATTGTTCAATAAAAATTGCAAGAATTTAGTGAGTTGAAAAAAATAGAACTATGAATGTACGGATTAAAAGTAATGTGGTAGATATTTTATCTGAAAAAATTTATCCTGCAGAACTGGTTGCCGAAAATGGCAGGATTCAGTCTATCAAACCCATTTCGTCCGAAACAGATCTTCCTTCTACTTATATTCTCCCCGGTTTTATTGATGCCCATGTACATATCGAGAGCTCGATGCTAATCCCATCGGAATTTGCACGCCTAGCAGTTGTTCATGGTACTGTAGCCACTGTCAGCGATCCCCATGAAATCGCAAATGTATGCGGTATCCCCGGTATAGAATTCATGATCGAAAACAGCAAAACCGTCCCATTCAGGATTTATTTCGGAGCGCCGAGCTGCGTGCCCGCAACTGTATTTGAAACAGCAGGTGCACAACTCGATTCGAACGAAGTTGGATCTTTATTAAAAAGACCAGAAATAAAATACCTTAGCGAAATGATGAATTTTCCCGGCGTATTGAATGGAGATGAAGAAGTGATGAAAAAAATCAATTCAGCGCAGAGAGAAGGAAAACCGATTGACGGACATGCACCGGGGTTAAGAGGAGAACTGGCAAAAAAATATATTCAGGCCGGCGGGAATGGGAAGGTAGTAATCAGTACGGATCACGAATGTTTTACTGCGGAAGAAGCGATGGATAAACTAAAATGGGGTATGAAAATTATCATCCGCGAAGGCAGCGCCGCAAAAAATTTTGATGCATTGGTTGACCTCCTGCATGACCATGCTGATCAAATCATGTTTTGCAGCGACGATAAACATCCAGACAGTCTGGTGGAAGGTCATATCAACCAGCTTTGTGCAAGAGCAGTAACAAAGAGAATCAATTTGTTTAAGATTTTAAAAGCTGCCTGTGTAAATCCTGTATTACATTATAAACTTGATTCCGGACTTTTAAGAGAAAATGATTCTGCGGATTTTATAATTGTTAAGAGCCTGGAAAATTTTGAAGTGTTGCAAACATATGTGAAAGGAATACTTGTTTCTGAAAATGGACGAACCCTGATTGCTTCATCACCTGTTAAGAAACCATCTATCAATCATTTCAATTGCGCTAAAAAAAAGATAAGTGATTTCATCTTTCCTGGTCCTTCCAACGCCGGGGGTTTGTTGCAAAATGTCCCTGTTATCGAAGCTTTGAACGGGCAACTCATTACAAATAAAACAATGGGTTCAGTAAAAATAAAAAACGGACAACTTGAGAGTAATATAGAAAATGATATATTGAAAATCGTAGTGGTCAACCGTTATCAAAATGTTCCCATCGCAAAGGCTTTCATTAAAAATTTCGGGCTGAAAAAAGGCGCGATTGCTTCTTCGGTTGCCCATGACAGCCATAATATTGTTGCCGTAGGTGCAGATGATGAAAGTCTCTGCAGAGCGGTTAATCTTATTATCGAAGAAAAAGGCGGTGTCAGCTGCGTAAGTGAAAAGGATGAACTGGTATTAAGCCTGCCTGTTGGAGGACTCATGAGCTGCGAAGACGGATATAAAGTTGCCGAAGCATATACTGCTATTGATGCTATGGCAAAAAAAACAGGATCGGGATTATCAGCTCCTTTTATGACGCTTTCCTTTATGGCATTGCTGGTGATTCCCCATCTCAAGCTAAGTGATCTCGGATTGTTTGATGGTGATGAATTCAAGTTCGTATGACTTAATACTGATAATTCAAAACTGGCATTGATTATTAAAAATTGTCCTCAACATTCAAAGATCTATATTAATAAGCAATGCTCGGTACACACTTAGGAAGATTTCAAACATTGAATATTCTCCGGAAGGCAATAACACATTATTGAACATTTACAGTGAGAATTTTCACCGGCAAAACCCCAATGTTTACCGCTCCTGCCGCTTTTGTTACCTAAATAGACTTGAATACTTGTCTTGGCCATTGTAGTTTTGATATAAATAAATTTCAAATGGATACAAACACTGGCGATAAAGATAAACAGGTTGGACGAAGTCACAGTCGTGTGTGGGTTGCACTGACCCTGATGGTTGTGGGTAGTGTGCTGATTTTACAACAACTGGGATTTTCATTCCCTGACTGGCTAATCAGTTGGCAGGTATTGCTGATCGTTATTGGAATTTTCATGGGCTTTAATCATGGATTCCGTGGAGGTGCCTGGGCGATTATGATTCTTGTTGGGGGTTTCTTCCTGATCGATGATATAATGCCTTCCCTTTCTTTTCACCGTTTTATCTGGCCTTTTGCAATTTTAGCTGTGGGACTTATGTTGCTTGTTAGGCCCCGCCGCCATTATTGGGGACATGACTGGCGCCAATGGAGAAGGGATATGAAGGATTCGGGACGATGGGGCAATCAATGGAAAGATTATAAAGAGAAAAATGAAAATTTTTACCAGACTTCTGAAAATTATATTGATGCAACAACAGTATTCGGAGGCGTTCATAAAACAATCGTATCGAAAGACTTTAAAGGGGGAGATATAACAGTTTTTATGGGAGGAACTGAAATTAATCTCAGTCAGGCCGATATCAATGGAGTAGCAAGGCTCGATATTACCCAGATCATGGGAGGAACTAAATTGATTGTTCCCGCACATTGGGAAGTAAGATCACAAATGACCTCCGTATTCGGAAATATTGAAGATAAGAGAACGGAAAATAGAAACACCAATCCCGATAAAGTATTGATCATCGATGGCACTTCCGTATTCGGAGGCATTGAAATCAGGAATTTTTAAACTGTCCAAATATATAACTATTACCAATAAGCGCTGATAAAATCTATTGCTATGAACTGGTATTTAGCCAAACTTATATTCAGAATTATTTGTGGCCAGGGCCACCACACGCCCCAGTTTGATGAACAATTGCGATTGATAAAAGCATCGAACGAATTGGAAGCTTTTGAGAAGGCTACAATTATTGGGGAAAAGGAAGAAGACGAATTTTTCAATCAACAGGATAAACTGGTTCAGTGGAAGTTTATCAATATTTCAGAATTATACAAATTAAGCGGTTTGCTTGACGGAGCCGAGTTGTATTCGAAAATTCAGGAAACCGATAATGCTGATTTATATATTGAGCTGACTCACAAAAAAGCTGCTCATATCCGGTTAAACAGTACCCATAAATTTTTAGAGATTTTATAAACCTTTTTCTCTTGGTAAAATCGCCTCTTTCAGTCAGGAAATTCAGGTATGCTTTTTTTACGTGGTGGTTGGTATGGGCCAGCGCACATGCGATTTTATTAATGAATTTTGGAATCTCTCTTAAAATTGCTTTTCTGGATAGTGTTGCTATGAACCTGCAATTGTTGGCCTGTTGCTGGATGGTAAGCAATATTTTTCGGTTCTATCTTCCACAAAAAGAATTGTATTGGTATATTCTGTTCCTAAGCCTTTTTTTGAGCGGACTGATATTACCAGGCATCAGACTAACAGTAAAACCGTTCTTAACGGGAGATGATAATGCAGAAACATATTTAGCATTTTTATCCAAATCGTATTGGGTCAGATTTGGTGTATCCTTTCTGCTCATAGGCTGCATGACCATTATCAGTGTATTATGGTATACATTGGAAGAAGAACAGGAAAACCAGAAACGCAAAAGCGACGCGGAACGGTTGGCAAAAGAAGCAGAGTTGTATAAATTAAGGCAGCAACTTCAACCTCATTTTTTATTTAACAGCCTGAATTCGATCAGTGCATTGGTTGGATCACAACCGGCTGAAGCAAGAAAAATGATTCAGCAGCTTTCGGATTTTTTACGCGGCACTTTAAAAAAAGAAGAACAGCAATGGGTAAAACTGGAAGAAGAATTACAGTCATTGGAACTATATCTTGAAATTGAAAAAGTTCGTTTCGGTTATAGATTAACGACAGATATTGAAAAGGAAGAAGCATGTAACGATATGAAACTACCACCCATGTTGCTGCAGCCAATCGTCGAAAATGCAATAAAATTCGGGTTGTATGATACGACCGATGCCGTTACTATCCATATTAAAGCTTCGGTATTGAATAATCATTTGCAGATCATGGTTCAGAATCCATATGATCCCGAAACATCTTACCCCAAACAGGGAACGGGTTTTGGTTTGAATTCTGTAAAACGGAGGCTGTACCTTTTGTTTGCAAGGAACGATTTGTTAGAAACCAAAACAGAGGACCATTTATTTACCATTTTCATTAAAATACCTCAAAAAAAATGAAGGCAATCATAATTGACGATGAACCATTGGCAAGATCCATTGTAAAAGAATATCTGCAGAATTATCCTCAAATCGAATTGATGAAAGAATGTAATGATGGCTTCGAAGGAATAAAAGCAATTCAGCAGGAATCTCCGGATGTGATTTTCCTTGATGTGCAGATGCCTAAGATCAATGGCTTTGAGATGCTGGAATTGGTGGAACAGCCGCCTGCAGTAATTTTTACTACTGCATTCGATGAATATGCCATCAAAGCATTCGAAAGTCACGCAGTGGATTATTTGCTAAAACCTTTCAGCAAAGAGAGATTTGATAAAGCAATACAAAAATTATTAGATCAGGGTGGCGCACAGGTTTCAAAAACGAATACAAAGGAACTGCTGGAAACCGTATCACAATCTCCGGCACAACATCTACGCGTTGTTGTGAAGACTGCAGGCAAGATCAAAATCATTCCGGTTGAAGAAATAAATTACCTGGAAGCTGCCGATGATTATGTAAAAATTCATACCAGGGAAGGTTCTTTTCTAAAAAATAAAACGATGTCTCATTTTGAGCAGGTGTTGGATTCTCATCAATTTGTTCGTACGCATCGATCCTATATACTAAATATTCAGCAGGTAACTCGTATCGATCCTTATGAAAAAGATAGCCATATTGCCCAGTTAAAATCCGGTGCCAGAATACCCGTCAGCAAAACAGGATATGTGAAATTGAAATCGGTCTTGGGATTGTAGGGTTTTTTTCGCCCAGAGCTAACGGAGGAAAAGAGTTAATTCTCCTTTTTTCCGTTAGCTCCGAGCGATTATATCTGCTGTCCTATCCAAACAGCTCCACCGATGCTGTTTCTGGTGGCTCCGGTTACAGAAGACAAAACATTATTTTCTTCTCTCCAGCGCAAAACACCAATCAATCCTATGATCAGTGCTTCTTTATAGTCAATTAAAGTTTTTTCCGGTATAACCAGTTCAACATGCAAAGGATCTAAGAATTTTTTTAATCTTTCCGCTAAAAAAATATTATGTGCACCTCCCCCGGTAGCCAAAAGCTTATAACCTTCTTTTAAAATTTCCGATCCTGTGATCAGCTGGTAAACTGAATTTTTAACCTGTGTGCAAATATGTTCAACATAAGTTCTAAGTGAATCGTGTACATCATACCCGGCATTTTGTATCGCCGGATACAACTGATCAGTTCCAAAATCATTTGCAAGAGATTTCGGAAACGGCAAACTATAATATTCAAAATGATTTAATGTCTCTAACAAATCTGGTTTAACCAATCCTTTTGCAGCCATTTCTCCATTTTCATCGAATGATTTTCCTTCTTTGCTGGCAAGCATATTCAATATTCTGTTAGCAGGGCAAATATCAAATGCTACAAAACTTTTGGAATCAACGGAAGAATACGGAGATGCAGAAATATTTGCAATCCCGCCGAGATTCAGAAAAAAATCATATCCTCCCAATAATAATTTTTCACCAATCGGTACGATCGGAGCACCCTGACCTCCAAGTGCAATATCCATTGCCCTTAGATCACTGATTACATTGATACTCGTTTCGGCAGCAATTGCAGCACCATCTCCTAACTGGGAAGTCATTTTCTTTTGTGGTATGTGAAAAGTCGTGTGTCCATGAGATGCAATCAGCTGCACCTGGTAATGCAGATTATTCTCCTCGATGAACCGGTTTACCTGCTGCCCCAAAAAATGTCCGTATGATGCATGCAATAGCTGATATTCCTTTGCAGAGAGATCAGTGGCTGTTGTCAATGCTTTTATCCATTCCGGGGTATAAGGATAACATTCAGATTTAACTATTTCATATGTCCATTTACCTGCGTTTTCCTGCAAATGTGAATAAACGATATCCAATCCATCCAATGAACTTCCACTCATTAAACCAATAACTTTGTAAACCATCGAAAAGAATTTTAGATTACAAATTTTAGATTTTAGATTTGTCCGGGCTTATTTTCGAATTTCGGATTTTTAATTTTGATTTGTATGGTTATTAATTTAAGCCATCAGTATTCTTTATTAAGTGACTGGGTAAGCGAACTGCGGGATGAACAGGTCCAGCAGGATCGTATGCGTTTTCGCCGCAACCTGGAACGCATCGGTGAAGTTGCTGCTTACGAAATCAGCAAACACATGATGTATGAATCGAAGGAAATACAAACGCCTCTTGGATCGGTTGTTTGTAAGGTATTGAAAGAACAGCCTGTCCTGGCTACGATTCTTCGTGCGGGATTACCCTTACACCAGGGTCTTCTTAATTTTTTTGATAAAGCGGATAATGCGTTTATTTCAGCATATCGTAAGCATGACCGTGACGGCTCTTTTGAAATAAGTCTGGATTATGTTTCAAGTCCTGACCTGGAAAATAGAATTGTAATTATATCAGATCCAATGCTGGCAACAGGATCATCTTTGGTAAAGACAATCCAATTTCTTCGGGAAGAAGGGCATCCGAGCGAGATTCATATTGTAACAGCTATTGCTTGTACGGTTGGTATTGAATATGTAAAAAGAAGTGAACCTGCTTGCAAAATATGGAGCGGAGCTATTGACGATGAATTGACTGCCAAGGGGTATATTGTACCGGGACTGGGTGACGCAGGCGATCTGGCTTTCGGGGCCAAGGTACAGATGTAATCCATATAGCAATAATTACCTGCAAATCCTTTTATTAGTCCGGGTTTTTTTCTTATTTTCACCACAATTAATCTTACAATCCACCTATGAAATGAAACAATTTGGCAATTTCCTCCTTACAATAACCGGCAATTGATCCCCTTTCATTCTAAAATATAGGCTTGGATCATGTATTGTTTGTGAACCGAAACCATGAGTTTATGAAAAAAGTTGGTAGTATATTAGTCATTTGTTTCTCTATATTTTTTCAAGATTCTGTACTTGCCCAGGATCCCGCTTTTTCCCAATTCTTTGCATCCCCCCTTTCATTAAATCCTGCTCTTACTGGTAAATTCAATGGGGTAGTGCGTGTGGCCGGGAATTATCGAAACCAGTGGCCCGCTATCAATAATGCATTTATAACTTCGACAATATCTGTGGATGGTGGCATTTTAAAAAACCGTTTGCCTGAAACAGATGTGTGGGGAGTGGGATTGATGGCAATGACTGATAAAACGGCCAATGGCATTTTGTCGAGCAATTATATTTCTCTTTCTACTGCATATCATAAAAGTCTTGATGAAAACGGATGGAATCAGATTGGCATCGGCTTCCAGGGCACATACGCCAACAAGAGGCTGGATGGAACCAAACTTAATTTTGAAGATGAATTGGATCAGCAGGGTGGATGGACCATTCCCAGTCAGGAAACCATCGACGGTCACCAGGTGAACCTGGATTATTTTGATATGAATGTTGGGATTTTGTATAATGGTTCTTCCAACGGAGATAATAATTTTTATATGGGTGCATCCTTATACCATATAACGCGGCCAAAAGAATCCTTTACCGGCAATTCATATTATGTCTTACATCCGAGGCTCACGTTGCATGGCGGTTACTCCTTCCCGTTATCTCCCGACAATACCACCAATTACCTTCATTTCAGTGGTTTGTACAGCCTGCAGGCTAATGCAGTAGATGCAATGCTGGGAGGCGCCTGGTCTGTCAATGTAAATAATAATACGACGAATCCTATCAATTTTTACGCCGGGAGCTGGCTTCGGTTCAGCAACCTGACGGATGCCATCATACCATATATCGGTCTTGATTTCGGAGGATTTACATTAGGGCTCTCCTATGATGTAAATATTTCTTCCTTAAAATCAGCTTCTGAAAGTATGGGCGGGATTGAGGTTTCTCTTATTTACATCAAACTGCCCTCCGATGGCAGGAAGCCTATCCCCTGTCCGAAATTTTAATTTTTTCTAATAAATAAAATAAGATCCATGTCCGATGGTGGTTGATCGCCTGAGAAATATAACGGCTGACAGTCAATAGCTGGCCCAGTAATCAACGCTTTTTTCCACTCACATATTTATTTCCGTTGACAATAAACCTGTATAATAATTTAGCATCTTCTCCTGCATAGTCTACGCCAATCCTGGTTGTAATACCAATATTTTTTTTAGCCAATTTAAATTCATCTTCTGCAATAAAAACAATATCTCCCAACAAAGAGACTCCGGTATGAGATGTGTTCAATCCGAGTGCTTTTGAAACGTTTCCTGGCCCTTTTGTTAAAGTATAGTCTGATTTTTTCTTGCCTGTTCTTTTGAGCATCATATCAATCCCCTCCAAAGGTTCGAGCGCCCTGATGAGAATTGCATGAGGAATATCTTTTTTATTGGTAACTACATTGAATAAATAATGAATGCCATAACACAAATACACATATACCGTTCCGGCATCCTGATACATCACTTCTGTCCTCGCAGTCCTTCTGCCATCATATGCATGAGACGCTTTGTCGATGATCCCGGCATAAGCTTCTGTTTCCACAATTCTTCCGGCCGTTGTGATTCCGTCAAATCTTGTTACTACAATTTTGCCTAATAAATCCTTTGCAACCCGAACCACGTCGTTCCGGTTATAAAAAGAATGGTCTAATTTTTTTATTTTGCTCATATTGTTTATTGCGAAAGGTCAAATGTGAGAAGTGAAACTTGAAATAAAATTGAATCATAATTAATTTCAGTGAAAACTATTTCTATACTCATGATTCATGTCTCAAGTTTGACGTTTACCCTTTCACGTTTGTCGTCTTTTGCTGAATCAGCTTTTTTCATGTAGGTTTGACAAACAATCCCTGTCCCTGCCGGCAAATAAACTAAAAACTGAATTAAAACTGTTGTTTTGCTTAAGGAAATTGTAATTGCCATCCAGTCCTATTACAAGGCGCATCAATTTATCCGCAAACATCTGCTGTGGAAATGGATCATTATACCAGGAATACTTTATATGATCCTTTTTTGCATCGGGATGTATTTTTTCTGGAATTCGGCTGAGAAAGCTACAACTTATCTGAGTGAAGTAATAGGTATTGAAAACTGGTTACATCGCCAACATAGCGCTGCGCTGAGTTTTCTATTTGTCATGGGTGGTATTATGGTGAGATTGACCCTGGTCTTTTTCTATTTCTCTCTGTTTAAATACCTGTTTCTCATCATCGGTTCACCTGTCTTTTCTTATCTCAGTGAAAAAACAGAATCTATTATCGAGAATAAAAAGATCCCTTTCAATTTTTCCCAGATGCTGAAAGATATGGCGAGAGGTATTCGCCTGGCACTCCGTAATTGTCTATGGCAAACGGTATATATTGTTTCAATTCTGATTCTTTCTTTTATACCGCTGGTGGGATGGATTACTCCCGTAATTTCAGGTCTCGTGGAATGTTATTATTATGGTTTTTCCATGCTTGATTATAGCTGTGAACGACACAAATTATCTGCGGCAGAAAGTATTGCTTTCATTGGCAAACGGCGTGGACTGGCCATGGGAAACGGGCTGGCATTTTATCTTATGCATTTCATTCCTTTTGTAGGATGGGTATTGGCTCCTTCCTATGCAGTAGTTGCAGCTACTATCAGTTTATATCATCAGACCCTGGAATAAGTGAACACTAACGCTAAAGTATACCTGATCCCAAGTTTTATTCAGGAAGATGCTCCACAAACTCTTCCTGCTTATATTATCGATGCAGTCAAAGAATGCCAGTCTTTTTTTGTAGAAAATGAGCGAAGCGCCCGGCGTTATCTCAAAACTATTTGGAAAGAAATCGTGATTGATCAATACGAATGGTTTTCCATCCATGAAAACGAGGGCAAACTAAAAAATGAATTCATCGGACAATTGAAAAAAGGAAAGATCATTGGCATTATCAGTGAAGCCGGCTGTCCCGGCGTTGCTGATCCCGGTCAAATCCTGGTAGCAGCTGCACAGGAATCAGGCTTTCCCGTTCATCCACTGGTAGGACCCAGCTCGATCCTGCTTTCACTGATGGCAAGTGGTATGAATGGCCAGCAATTTCAATTTGTCGGTTATCTTCCAATTGATCATACACAACGGATAAAAAAAATAAGGGAACTGGAAAATGAATCCGGCAAAAAAAAATGCACCCAGATATTTATTGAAACTCCCTACCGCAATAATCAATTAGTGGATGCGATCATCGAAACCTGTAAACCTGAAACCAGGTTGTGTATTGCAGTTGATATAACCGGAAAAGAAGAAAATATCCGGACAAAAACAATTACGAACTGGAAAAAACAAATACCGGATATCAATAAAAAACCTGCAATCTTTTTGTTGCAGGCCCAATAAGGAAAATTTTTATTAATTAGTAACCCCGTTTCCCGGCTTTACATCCTGCATGGAAACAATACTATCGACCACATATTGAGTAATTCCCCGCCATGGCAATGCGCCCAAATATTGCTGATAATGCAATTCAAATTGCTTGCCGCTGTTTGCCATTAATTTTTGGGCGACCAATTCGCTCTCAACAGAAAACTTGAATTCATTGGATTGAATCGTGCCACTCGTGCCTTTATAACCGGCCTGAATCAATTTGCCTTCATAAGTTTTAAACATAAATCCTTTCTTCTCAAAATAATTCAATTGACCTGCCTTTACACCTTCTGCAAACACCCAATAAAAATGATAGTAAACAAAAATCGCAAGTGCAACTATTATTACGATGATTGTTATCCTAAAAAATTTTTTCATACACTATCGTTTTAAGACTATTTAAATACAATTTTTATAAACCGTATTTATCAACAAGATAAATCAAAGCAGCCATATTTATGGCGCCTAACTCCAATTCCCGTTTATTTACATTTTCGAAAACATCACTCACAGCATGATGATAATCAAAATACCTCTGGGAATCAGGAATCAATTCTCCCACAGGTATTCCCAATTTTTCATTCAAGGGTTCAACGTCTGCACCTCCGCCACCGGATTCAAATTCATATACGCCATATTCCTGTAACAATGGTATCCATGAACGAACTTTATCTAATTTATCCTTTGATACTTTTATACTAAATCCGCGTGGTGTAAATCCTCCCGCATCGCTTTCAAGAGCAAAAACATGTTTTTCGTTTTTACTCTTCGCTTCATCTGCATATTTCTTAGAACCACGCCCTTTGTTTTCTTCGTCAGTAAACAAGACTATACGAATTGTGTGTTTGGGTTTATATCCAATTGCCTTAAATGCTCTTAAAATTTCAATGGACTGAACACATCCGGCGCCATCATCGCTTGCTCCTTCAGCAGGATCCCATGAATCAAGATGTCCTCCCACAGTAATAAACTGATCGGGAAATTCGGAACCTTTGATTTCTCCGATTACATTATAACCAACTGTATCAGGCAGCGTATGCGCATCTGTTTTTAAGAAAATCGTTACCGTTTTGTTTTGCTCAATTGACGATGCAAGTTTATCTGCATCCCATAGTCCCACAGCCAGGGCCGGAATTTTCGGGAATGAATCATTATAAATCATCGCTCCCGTATGCGGATTATTATCAACTGAATGTGTCATCGACCTGACAATAACCGCCACTGCTCCATATTTGGCAGCGCGGCTGGGCCCGTCTACACGGTATCGGACTGCATCAGAATAAGAACGAAAAGTTTGTATAAATGTGGGATTGAATTTATAATTATAAAATACAATCTTTCCTTTTAATTCATTTTTCTTTTGTTCCAGCTCTTCAAAAGAATTTATCAGTATTGCAGTAGCCGTAATTCCTTTTTGAGTTGTACCAACAGAATTTCCCAGTGCCAGCACATTTAATGAAGTTTTTTTATTGTTTATGATAAATTTTGCTTCTGCCTTCCCGCCCCTTACCCAATGCGGAATTTTGCATTCCTGCAAATACACTTTATCGGCACCGGCATCCTGCAAAGCCTGCTGACCCCATTCTTCCGCTTTATAGGTTTGAGGTGTTCCAGATAAACGGGGACCAACGGTCTTAGTCAGAGTACGAAGGTTATTGTAAGCTCTTCCATTTATCAAAATCTCATTAGCAATTTGTCTTATCAGCAATGAATCCTCCTGCGCAAAAACAATCGTAGAAAATAAAAGAACGGAAACTGTAAACAATAAACGAATCATGGATGTTATTTTTTGCTAAGATAATTTAATAAGACCGAAAGTCGGAAAAGTCCGGAACTCCGGGGGTCGGAAATCAGGATTCATTTATAAAAAATATTGTTTCAGGCTTCCTGACTTTTCTGACTTTCGGTCTTGTTTAATTACCTTCGATCTCTAATAAAAAAGATTATGCGGATAGGAATTGTTTGTTATCCCACCTTCGGGGGAAGTGGTGTTTTGGCAACGG
>Ga0335083_10003279_pt1 | contig 21039 bp, 21 predicted proteins | sample Lox_Sample_42_FD_206716 | JGI IMG/M metagenome (GOLD analysis project Ga0335083, IMG submission 206716) | Soil microbial communities from Loxahatchee National Wildlife Refuge, Florida, United States - Lox_Sample_4.2 | ecosystem: Environmental > Terrestrial > Soil > Wetlands | place: USA...
GGCGGTGAAGCCCTGCAGCCGCAGCGCCGAGAGCAGCGTCGGATAGACCAGGCTCACCGGCACGGGTCGTGCCGAAACGATGTTGATGGTGCCCTTGACCTTGGGGTCGAGCACGAAGTTGCGGCCGGTCATCTCTGCGACCGCCTTGACCACCGCTTCGATGTCGGCGTTGACGAAATTGAGCGTGACCGACTCTTCCGCGGCCAGTGCCGGGGCGGCCCACAGCCAGCCCGCTATCAATAGAGCGCCAGGGAGGCGCGTGTTGAGCATGAGGTCGCCGGTTAAGAGAAGCGCTGCGCACGCCATTAACCGCCACTACCGTCCACGGCGCCGCGGGGTGGGGAATGATAGCATGGGCCTTCCCGAGACCCCGCCCGAAGGCCCGCCGCCATCTGCCTGAATCCATTGGCCCGGGCCAGTCCATCTAAGCTCCAAATGCGTCCATCCTGGGAGAACCCGATGCCTTGTACCGTCGCCGCCCGACGCGCCTCGTCCCTGGACCTCGCTTCCGCCGTCGTCGCGCTTGCGGTTGTGCTCACGTGCCTGGCGCCAGCCGCCCGCGGAGCCGACACGGTGTCGAAGGTGACACCGGATGCCTCGGTCACGATCACCACCTCCCCGCCGGCGATCCACATCGAGACAGCCACGCAGGCGAAGAAGGACGAGACAACCGACGACACGAGCGCGACGGCGACGAAGCGCGGCAAGGCGCACGTGACGATCGACAGCGATGACGAGGATTTCGACGCCTTCAGCGGCGCAGTTCGGAAGAACCCGTGGATCATCGGACTGGTGTTCCTCGTAGTCGGATCGATCTTTCTGACGCCGCTGGTCCTGCTCATCGGCATCATCTGGTACAAGCTGCGCAAGACCCGCCTACAGAACGAGGCGATGCTCAGGCTTGCCGAAAAGGGCGTCGTTTCTCCGGCGCAGGCTGCCGACGCGCTCGCCGCCGGCGCCTCCCCGGCGAGCGTTGCGCCGCAGATCTACCAGCAGGCGGTCGCGCTGCGCAAGCGCGTCATGTGGTCGGATCTGCGCAAGGGCGTCATCCTGTCGATGCTCGGCGCTGCGTTCTGCCTCTATTGGATCGTCGCCGGCGGCGAAGTGAGCTGGGTCGGTCTGATCCTGCTGTTCATCGGCATCGCCTACATCGCGCTGTGGTGGCTGGAGGGGCGCCATCTCGACCAGGCGGGCGCGGCCCGTACCGGCAACGGCACCCCGGGCGCGGGGGGAGACGTCCCGGGATCGAGCGGACCTTGAGAGTCTTCGGCGGCAGCGACTTATGTCGGTCCCGGCGGTCAGCGACGCGCAACTCATCGCGCGCGTGCTGGTCCAGGACGATCGCCATGCCTTCGGCGAGCTGGTGCGTCGCCATCAATCGACGGTTCGTGCGTGCCTGCGCAAGCTCACGGCCGGCAACGCGGCGCTCTCGGACGACCTGGCTCAGGAGACGTTCCTGCTCGCTTACCGGAACCTCAAATCGTTTCGCCAGGAAGCGAAGTTCTCGACCTGGCTCTATCGCATTGCCTACAACGTCTTCCTGGCCGACGCGCGCAAGATGAAAGAGGCTCCCTTGTCCGACGACGCCGATCTCGATGCGCTATCCGCCGAGCAGCACGAAGAGCAAAGGCCGGTCGCCCGCGCGGCGACGCTCAAGATCGATCTCGAGCGGGCGATGGCGGTGCTGTCCGAGGCGGAACGTGCCGCGATCATCCAGTGCTATCATAACGATCTGTCCCACGAGGAAGCCGCATTGGTGCTTGGCTGCCCGGTCGGCACGGTCAAGACTCACGTGCTGCGGGCCAAGCAGAAGCTCAAGGCACGGCTTCGCGCGTGGGCGCCAGCGAGATGAATACGCAAGACGCGATGGATGACGATTGGCTGGAGCAGGCGCTTCGCGCAGACGCGCGCGATCACGCCGCTTCTCACTTGCCGGACGACGGCTTCACCGTACGCGTCCTCGGGCAACTGCCGCGGCCCGCAGCGCTGCCTGCTTGGCGGCGTCCGGTGCTCTGGGCGCTATGGGCGATCGTTGCCGTCGCGGTCATCGCGGCCCTGCCGATCTGGTTCGAAGATGTGTTCAGCAGCATCGCGGCCGTCTTTATCGGGCAGCGGATCAGACTCTCCGATGTGGCAGTGCTGTTGACGCTGCTCGCCAGCCTGAGCTGGAGCGCGCTCTTCTTCGCCGCGCGGACTGAATAGGTCGGAATCGCATCTCTCGAATTGCACCTGCGCGACAAAGAAAAGGCCGCCTCAGGCGGCCTTTTCATTTCCCGAGCGCGCTCGCCGCCCGCACTACTGCAACTTGAAAGAGAGCGGAACCTCGCCGATCCACTTGTCGCCGCTCGCCTGGAACTTGCACTGCGAGAGGGCGCCGATTACCGCGCGATCAAAGATCTTCGGCGGTTCAGCCTTGATGATTTTCACGTCGGTGACATTGCCCTTTTCGTCCACGTACAAGTGCGCCGTGACCTCGCCCTCGATGTTCCGGCGGATCGCTTCGCCAGGCATCGATGGTGAGCAGTCGTTCAGGAAGCTTGGATTGCGAACCACGGCGGGCTTCGGCGGCGGCGGCGCCGGCGGCGCGGGCGGGGCGATCACAGGCGGGGCCGGAGGTGGCGTGGGCGCGACCGCAGCGATCACCGGTTCCTGTGGCACGGTCGGAACTGGGACGTCCGGCGGCGGCACATAGGGCATCTCAGGCGGCGGCACTTTCGGAATCTCGATCTTCTTCGGTGGCGGTGGCGGCGGGGGCGGCGGCGCCTTGATCTCCTCGACGATGGTGGCGGTGAGCGGCTTCTTGATCACCTCGATCGCCTTTTTCCCCAGCCCCGTGACCAGCGCGTAGACCACGAGGGCATGCACGAGAATGACCGCCGTGATACCGACCAGGTGGCGGGTGGGATCCCTCTGTTGCCGTGCGAAATCCATGTGCGCTATGACTCCCTTTTCCCGGCCGCCGTTCCGCGCTCCCGACTCGTCAATCCGAGATGAACTGCTCGCTGCCGACGATGCCGATCTTGGTCAGCCCCAGACGCTGCGCGGAAGCCATCACCCCGGCAGCCACGCCGTACTTCGATGCCTTGTCGGGCCGGAGGTGAACCTCGGGCTGCGGGTTCTGCGCCGCCGCGGCGGTGATCTTCGCCTCGAGCGTGGCGCGGTCGGGTACGACCTCGCCGTTCCAGTAGGTCGTTCCGTTAGCGTCGATGTCGATCTTCACGATCTGCGGCAAGATCACCGGCGGCGGTGGATTGCCCACCGGCATGTTGAGATTCACCGCGTGCAGCTGGATCGGCAGCGTGATGATCAGCATCACGAGCAGCACCAGCATCACGTCGATCAGCGGCGTGGTGTTGATGTCGATCATCACGTCGGGGTCGCCCGAGCCACCGCCCGCACCCACATTCATGGCCATGACGAAATCCTCGAGAAAACGTTGTCGATCTGCATCTCAACCGCCGCCCTTCGGAGGTGGCTCGGTGATGAAGCCGACCTTGGCGATGCCCGCCCGCTGCGCGGCGTAGATGATCCGCCCGACGCCCTCGTACTGCGCATTGGCGTCGCCACGAATCTGAATCTCGGGCTGGGGCGTAAGCACCGAGATCTTCTTCAGGCGATCGATGAGCTGTGCCGTCGACTGGATGCGAAGGTCGTTCCAGTAGATGCGGCCGCCTTGATCGACCGACAGGACGATGTTCTCAGGCTTGGTTTCGCGAATCTCGTTGCGCTCCTTCGGGAGCTGCACCGGGATCGAGGTCGTGACGACGGGAATCGTGATCAGAAAGATGATCAGCAGCACCAGCATCACGTCGACGAGCGGCGTGGTGTTGATTGCCGAGACGACTTCCTCGTCGTCGACCGAGGGGCCTACGCCCATCGCCATGGCTTATCCTCGCGCGCCAGCGGGTGCCGCCGTCTTCGGGGCGCTCAGAAGGACCGCATGCAGATCGGCGCCGAAGCCGCGCACCTGATCCATGGCGACCTTGTTGCGCCGGATGAGCCAGTTGTATCCCAGCACGGCCGGCACCGCGACAGCAAGACCCAGCGCGGTCATGATCAGTGCTTCACCGACCGGTCCTGCCACCTTGTCGATCGAGGCCTGTCCGGCGATGCCGATCGCGGTGAGCGCGTGATAGATCCCCCACACCGTGCCGAACAGTCCGACGAAGGGCGCCGTCGAGCCGACGGTGGCGAGAAACGCGAGCCCGTCCTGCATCCGGCTTTGCACGTTCTCGATCGCGCGCTGGATCGACATGCTCACCCAGGTGTTGAGGTCGACGTTGCCCAGCAATCCGGTATGTGTAGTCGAGGCTTCGAGCCCCGACTCGGCCATGAAGCGGAACGGGCTGCTCTTCTTGAGGCCCTCGGCGCCTTGGCGCACCGAGGGCGCGCGCCAGAAGCTCTTTTCGGCGGCGCGAGCCTGAGCATTCATTCTCGCCTGCTCGTAAACCTTGGTGATGATGACGTACCAGCTTCCCATCGACATGATGACGAGGATGCCCAGCGTGATGCGCGCGACGATGTCGCCGCCCTTCCACAGGGCTTCTAGGCCGTACGGGTTGTCGACGACCTCTGTTGCCTTGGTGGCCGCGGCCGGTGCGGCCGGCGCCGCAGGCGCGGCAGCAGGCTCAGGCGAAGCAGCCGGCTGAGCCTGTTGCGCCAGCGCCGTTTGCGGCACTCCGAGTGAGCCCGCAGCCATCAGCAGGGCCGCGGCCAATCCGGCCAGACGGATCATTTTCAACATGTTGTCTCCACAGAGATGGTTGTTTCAGTCAGAGAGCTGGCTCAGCGCCCGCCGCGCCCGTCGAGTGCCCATCGCACCCGGCCGCCACCGCGCGAAGCAACAAAGCTGCGAATGCGGGCCGGGTTCTCGAAATACGTCGGGCGCCGCGAATCGGATCCGCTCCGGTGCTCCGGAACTCCGCCGCTAACGCCACTTTGGCCCAACCGCGCAAACGCCCAAACGCATTGGCCCCGTCGTGGAGACGGGGCCAAGCCTCTCATCAGAAAGTCGCCAGATTCTACACAAACGCTTCGAAAAGTCCACTCGGAACGGCGTGCTTGCCGCTTGTCCACTGGCTTCCCCTGCGGTTCGTCGCGCCGCGCAAACCTTTGTTCGCCGAAACCGGCGTTTCGTCGCGCGCGTCTTGAGGCCCTCGGGCGGTCTGCCTAGGATGCAGGCCATATCGAACCCGTGAAACCGTGAATCCGGATCGTCGATTTGCTGCATCCAAGGGACATAGCTCAATCAAGAACCAAGAGGAGAAGACCATGAACCGCTACAGCGTTACCACTCCCCGAGCCGCCGTCGGTGCAGCCGCGCTCGCCGCCTCCGCGCTCATCATCGGCTTGTCCGTGATCGCGCCGGCCAGAATGCAACCGGCGTCGACCGACGTGCGCGCCCAGTCAGTCGCCTCGACGCCGGTAGCTTTGGCGCGGATCGAAGTCTGCGCCGACCGCAAAGCGGCGCTGGTTTCCGTCGACAGCAAGGACGCTCCGGCAAGGCCCGAGCAACAGATCTGACCCGCACCGCAGCGCTCGAACCCGGGCGTACCGCCGTGCGGTTCGGCCATCGCCCGGACTACTTCACCAAGGGGATCGTCGAGGCAATGTCGTAGGCTTGCATCGCGCGAATTTTCGACTCGAGCTGCAGGTAGCGCGCCGCCTTCGCGGCCGGCATGATCGTGCGCCCCGGGACCGGCCTGATCAAACGGTTGTGCAGCGTGCGCCGCGCCTTGATCTCCTGCTCGTCGGCCAGGATCAACTCGTTGGCAAGCGTCTTGGCGTAAAGATCGGACACCGGCCGGTCCGTCATGACAACCGCTTCGACGACCACCGCCCGCCGGCGATTCGCTACGTCAAGGTCGCGCTGATAGGCATCGTAGACGGGCCAGAATTTCTTCGCCTCGGCGGGCGTGAGCTTCAGCACCGAGGCCACGTAGGCTTTCTTGTCCGCGCGAACCGCCTGGCGCAACGCATCCATGTCGGTCACGTCGGCGATCTTGTCTTCGGCCCATACCGACGACGCGGCGGTCATCAAAACGGCGGCAACAAAGACAGTTGCGGCCAGCTTCTTGAGCATCGTTCTCCCCTTGATGTTGAGTAGGCTCGTCCGAGACCAGCGCGTCTTTTTAGCACATTTTCCGTCGCGGGAGGGGTGGCGGATTTGCTATCCTTCCATGCCAGCCGTTAACGAGTGCACCGCAGTCCGGCGCCACCAATCAGATCGCCAGCCTTCATGTCCAGCCTGCCCGATGATGCGCGCGCGCTCGCCCAAGTCGGCGTCGATGCGCTGCAACGCGGCGACGCGCGCAAAGCGCGTGAGTCCTTCGAGCAGATGGTGCGTGCCGGCGAGAGCGGCGCCATGGGCTATCTCGGACTCGCCTACGCCTGCCGGCGCTTGGGTGACCATCCGGCAGCGCTGTACGCTCTCGACAAGGTGCTGGCGCTCGAGCCGCGCAACCCTCGTGCGCTGATACTCAAGGCCGACTGCCTAGCCGACATGGGCGATTCTCGTGCCGCGTCGGCCTTCTACCAGTTCGCGATCCAGACGACTCCTCCCGACCTTGATGTGCCCGCCGATCTGCGCAGCGAGCTGGCCCGGGCGCAGGCGATGTGTGATCGCTACACCGAAAGGTTCGAAGCGTTTCTCGTCCAGCGGCTGGCCGGCCACGACCTCCACGGGAACAGGGCCGGCCGCTTCCGCCAGTCGCTCGAGATCCTGCTTGGAAAGAAGAAGATCTATTTTCAGCAGCCCCACACCTTCTTCTTCCCCGAACTCCCGCAGGTCCAGTTCTACGATCGGAGCGAGTTTCCATGGCTGGACAAGGTCGAGGCCGCCACGGCAGACATCCGCGCGGAACTGATCGAAATAATGAAGGACGGCTCCGCCTTCACCCCGTACGTTCAGCGAGACCCGACTCGTCCGCGCAAGGAGCAGGACGGGCTCACGGACAATCCGGAGTGGGGTGCGTTCTACTTCTGGAAGGACGGTGAGATCGTGCCGCAACACGCCGCGCGCTGCCCTCGCACGATGGCGGCGCTGGCTGAGGTTCCGCTCACCGAGGTGAAGAACCGTTCGCCTTCGGTCCTCTTCTCGCTCCTCAGACCCGGGGCGCGCATCCCGCCCCACTCGGGGCTCGTCAACACCCGCCTCATCTGCCACCTGCCGCTCATCGTCCCGCACGACTGCGGCTTCCGTGTGGGCAATGATATTCGCCAACCGGTCGAGGGCAAGGCCTGGGTCTTCGACGACACGATCGAGCACGAAGCCTGGAACCGCAGCGATCGAACCAGGGTAATCCTCCTCTTCGAAATCTGGCGCCCGGAGCTCACCGCTGAGGAACGCGCGCTCGTGTGCGCAATGTTCGAGGCGATCGACGCCTACACCGGGCAGAAACCCATCTGGAGCATCTGACCCGTGCGTATTCCCGCTGCCCTCGCCTTATTCGCCCTGCTTGCCACCGGCCCCGCGCATGCCGACTCCGTGCGTGACGCGTTGCTCGAGATCGCCAAGTGCGCCGACATCGCAGATGCGGCCGAACGGCTGAAATGCTTCGATGCGGCGGTGCCCGGCGCCAAGAACGCTCTCGCGACGCCGCCTCCGAAGGAAGAGCGCAGCATCCTGGATTGGTTCGGGTTCACGCGTCCCGACAAGCCGGTGCTGAAGACCGAAGATTTCGGGAAGCCTCCCGCGCCACCCGAGGAACCCAAGGAACTCACCGAGATAAGGGCCACGGTGCTTGAATTCGCAAAGACGCCGTACGGCAAGGCCCTGTTCGTCCTCGACAACGGACAGGTCTGGAAGCAGCTCGACGCCGACAGCACCAACGTGCGCGAAGCGCCGGCAGGCACCCCGATGAAAGTGATGATCGAAGTCGGCTTTCTCGGAAGCTATAACCTCACGATCGATGGCCGGAACGGTCTGATCAAGGTCAGCCGCGTGAAGTGACGCCAGCCTGCAATTCCTTCACGCTGTTCGTGGCCCATTGCCGAGCCAGCGCATCCATCCAGAATTGGTTGGAAACGCTCGTCGTGTAGTTGTAGACAGGCTTGATCTCGCGCGCCGTTCTGCGATCGACGAAGCGGGCGACGAGCGCCCCCGAAACCGCGTCGCGCGCTTCGAGCACCAGCGTTGCATCTGCGGTATCCGTGCTGAACAGTCTCGTCGGACCTGCGGCGGGCACGTCCGGCGCATTGAGGAAGACGTCGTTGACGTTGACCGTCAGCCGTAGCACGCCGGGGCCCGGCGCCGCGGCGACTTCATAACCCTGCGTCCTGAATACGTCGGTGAAGACACGGCCCATTCCCGCAGCCATGTCATCGGTGATGCGCCTCTCGTCGTCCTGGCTGAGCCAGCGCGAGACGTCTCGCGTGCGGTTGAGGCTCTTGAGCCAACCCTTCTGGAATGCAACCTGCGGCTGGTCGATGATAACCTTGCGATACCCGGCAAAGTCGGTGTTCGGACGCACGTAGACCTCGTCGAAGTTCTTGGACAGCCAGGCAGCGAGTCCGTCGGGTGCCGACGGCGCCGTGGCCTGGGCCTGGGACGTGGCCGCGAAAGCGATCCCGAGCAGTACAGTGCAAACGACGGCAAGCGTACGAAAGCTCATGGCCAGTCTCCTTTCGTTCCTCACAGAATCCCTTCAGTAGAACCGTTATCGTACGCTCATTATTCCCGTACGGGCCGCTTGCATGAGTGTACAAGCCCCTTCCCTGGGTAATGCTTTCCTTGCCCGATTGGCGCACTCGCCCGACGTATATCCGCAAAAACTCGACCTCGTCCGAGAGGCGGTGCTGCTGGTCCTGCTCAATGCGAACGCGTATCGGGACGCGAGCTTCCTCGACGACCGCATCCTGGGACCGCTCACGCAGGCGGCCTGGGTTCCGGCCGGTCGCCTCGTCGAGGCTTCGCGACTGACCGGAAACACGCGTCCGGTCCACTTCATCTTCCATACCGGCCATGTCGGCTCGACGCTGGTGAGCCGGCTCCTGGACGAGACGGGCGCAGTGCTGTCGCTGCGAGAACCGCTCCCGCTGAGAACCCTTGCCGAAGCATACGACGAGCTGGGCCGCCCGGACGCGCTTCTGAGCCAAGCGCATTTCGAAATCCTGGTCGCGATGTTGATGCGCTTATGGGGCCGCGGCTACGAAGGGACGCGCAGCTGCGTGGTCAAGGCGACCAGCAGCGCGGGGCGAGTCGCCGTGCCGCTCCTCGCGGCCAATCCGGGCGCGCGCGCCATCTACATGAACGTCCGCCCAGAGACGTATCTCGCCACGCTTCTGGGCGGAGAAAATTCTCACATCGACCTGCGCGGACACGCGCCGGAGCGAATGCGGCGGTTACAGCATTGCAGCGCTGCAGGCCTCGCTCCCGTGCTGTCGCTCGGCGAATTGGCGGCAATGAGCTGGCTCGCGGAATCCTGGACGCAGCGCGAAGCCATGAGGCGCTTTCCCGATCGAGTCCTCGGCCTGGACTTCGATGAGTTCCTGGCTGCCGTCGCCGCCGGTATGCATCGAGTCCTCGGTCATTTCGGGCTGCCGCGTGACGCCAGTTTCGATTGCAGTCCTGCCCTCGCACGCTATTCCAAGGCGCCCGAGTACGCTTACACCCCGGAGGTCCGAGCGGAAGTCCTGCGCGACTCGCGCCGCCACAACCGCGAAGAAATCTCCAAAGGCATGAAATGGCTCGAAGCCCGGGCGCAAGCCGAGCAGACGTTCGCCGAGATCGTGAAGGACGCGAGCGTCGAGGAAGCGAAACGCCACTAGGGCGTCGACCACATGCGAATCAGATTCTGCCGCACGACATCGAGCCGGACGCGGCTTTCCCACTTCATGGAGAGTCCTTCGAGCGCGGCGATCTCGTTGAGCTCGTAGACCTGCGTGCGCCGGTGCTCGTCGGCGATATGACTCTCGATGAATGTGATCGACACGAGGCGCTGACCGGAACGAACCGGCATGACCTCATGCAGCGTCGTCGATGGGTAGACAATCGCCTCGCCCGGCGATCCCTTGAACGGGACCGCAACGCTGCCGATTTCGATCGACAGCTCACCACCCTCGTAACTCCTAGGGTCGTTGATGAACACTGTGCAGGAAAGATCAGACCGTATGTAGGAGTTGCCGACCTGGATCAGCGCCGAATCCGCGTGTCCTCCGTAGCGCATGCCGGGCTCGTACCGGCAGAGCAGCGGCGGCGCGACGTGTCTGGGCATGGCGAAATCGACGAACTCGCGCGAGCGCGCGAGCGCGGCGCTCACGATCTGAACCGACTCGGCGTATTTCGGATCGGCATAATCCGCCTGCAGATTGTCTTTGGTCGTGTTGGCCGGGTTCGACGCCCGGCCGTCGACGAATCGGATTTCGCGGCTGAGCGCAGCAAGCCGCGCGGCCTCGAGGGCCGTGAGAAGGTTTTCGATTTTCAGAAACACAGCTCGCCCCATCCTTCGTAGGCACAGAGCGCGAATCCTACACTCGGTCCCGGGGCGTTCCCAGTGGGACGCTCCGCTTGCGCGGTCCGGGGACGGCATCACCGCGCCGGTATAATTGCGCCCGCCCGGTCGATGCCTTGTCGGCGTGATCGGCGGGCGGCCGCCTCGGAGGACGTTGCGCAGTGGATCTCACCGAACACGCCGTACGCTCGCGCATCGCGAGTCTCACGTCGTTTTCACAGGCCTCCGATTTCGTTCTTGATCCCGGACGGCCCGTCGGCCGGTCGCGGATGTTCGACCCGGACGTGAGCCCGTACTGCTTCGATCTCGAAGCGCGCGAGCTCTACTGCGTCTCGACCCCCGACATCTCGGGAGCGACTTTCTTCTATCAGGCGCAGCGACAACACGCTCGCTCCGTGATCAAGGTGCCGTTCGAGGCCCTGCCCGAGCCGGTCGCCTCGCCGACCCTGATCTTTTCGATCGGCCGCTGCGGCTCGACGCTGCTGCACAAGGCCTTCGAAGCCGCCGGCGTGCGCACGGTTTCGGAGCCAGATTACTTCACTCAGGCCGCGCTCCACAGGTCGGCTGACGACGCTCTGCGCAGTGCCATTGGACGGGCAACACAGCTACTGCCGTACCAGGTCATCAAGCTCCGCGCCGAGTGCAACAATGCGCCGCTGCTGATCGCCGGAGGCTTCCGCGCGCCCAGCGTGATGTTCGTCCTTCGGGCTGCGATCGACTGGGCCGATTCCGCGCGCCGGGTTTCGAGTCATCCAATGCCCAGCGGCATCGCCGCGCTGCTGCACGCCCTTGTCGGAGGGCTGGACGCTCTGACGCGGTACTACCCTGTCCGCGTCTGCTACTACGAGGATTTTCGGGACCTGAGCCCGGACTACGTCAACACGCTCCTCGCATGGATGGGGAGCGATGCCCGCCTTGGCACGGCGGCGGCGGCAGAGCTCGCCCGCAGGGACGCGCAGGAAGGAAGCATCATGTCCCGCGCGTCGGTTGGAGACGCGGCGGACGATCCTGCTTTTCGAGAGGCCTTCCGCAAGGAGTGGGACAAGGTGCGGCCGGTGGCGCTGATCGAACGGCTTGGCCTGCGAGGGTTGTGACAGAATCCAGCATGGAAACACTCAGCGTGCCCCAAGCGATGCAACACGCGCTGCTCGCCTGCCAGCGCGGCGAATGGGCTCATGCGGAGCGCTTGTGCCGGCTGGTGCTTGATGTCCAGGCCGACCACTACGAGGCGCTGTACGTGCTGGGAATCATCGCAGGACGGGCCGGACGGGCACAGGATGCAGCCGATCTCATGGCGCGAGCGCTGTCGGTCAACCCCGCCAGTCCCGATGCCCACTACAATCGCGGCGTCGCGCTGGGCGAGCTCAAGCGGACCTCCGAAGCGCTGGACAGCTACGACCGGGCCATCGCGCTCAAGCCCGGTTACGCAGACGCTCATTACAACCGCGGCAACGCGCTGTACGAGCTCGAACGTCACTCGGAAGCGCTGCGGGCCTACGAGCGCGCCCTTGCGATCGAGCCCGGCTACGCCGAAGCGCACAACAATCGTGGCATCGTGCTCAATCACCTCGGGAGTCATGCGGAGGCGCTGGAGAGCTACCAGCAGGCTATTGCGCTCAGACCTGACTATGCAAGCGCCTGGAACCATCGGGGGGTCGCACTCCTCGAGCTCAATCGTCTCGAAGAAGCGCTGGCAAGTCACGACCGCGCGATCGCAATCAATCCGGATTACGTGGAGGCCTTCAGCAATCGCGGGAACGTGTTGATCGACCTCGATCGCGCGGCGGAGGCGCTCTCGTGCCTCGAGCGCGCCGTCGCGCTGAAGCCCGACCATGCGGAAGCCTGGTACAACCGCGGCAACGCGTTGCGCGAGCTGCACCGGCATGGCGAGGCGGTGGCGAGTTACGAGCGTGCGCTGGCGCTCCGGCCCGATTACGCTGCCGCGCACTGGAACCTCGCCGACTGCTGTCTCCTCCTCGGCGACTTTGCGCGCGGCTGGGAGGAATACGAGTGGCGCTGGAAACTGCCACAGCGCGAGCAACGCAGGCGGGATTTCGTGCAGCCGCCGTGGCGGCGGGGCCAGCCGGCTGCAGGGAAGACGGTGCTGCTGCACAGCGAGCTCGGCCTCGGCGACACGCTGCTCTTCTGCCGCTACGCCGGAGAAGTCGCGAAGCTTGGTGCGAAGGTCGTGCTGGAAGTGCAACCGTCCTTGCTGACGCTGCTCGCCGATCTCGAGGGTGTGACCGAGATACTGCCCCGGGGCGCTCCATTGCCCGCATTCGATAGCCACTGCCCGCTGCTCAGCCTGCCGCTGGCGTTCAAGACCGACCTGTCCAACATTCCGGCGGTCATGCCGTACGTCCACAGCGATCCTGCGCGCGTGGCTGCGTGGCGGGAGCGCCTGGGTCCAAAGACCAGACCGCGGGTGGGTCTGGTGTGGAGCGGAAGCGCCGCCCTCAAGAACGACAAGCGCAGCATGGCGCTGGCGGAGATGCTGCCGCTCCTCGCGAACGTGCGCGTCGAGTGGATCAGCCTCCAGAAGGACGTGCCGGCAGCGGACATGGGTCTGCTGGCGTCGCGTGCCGATCTTCGTCACGTGGGCGACGAGCTGAACGACTTTGCCGCCACGGCAGCGGTGGTCGAGTTGATGGACCTCGTGGTGACGGTGGACACGAGCGTCGCAAACCTGGCCGGCGCGATGGGCAAGCCGGTGTGGATACTGCTGCCGTTCAATCCGCACGACTGGCGGTGGATGCTGGATCGGGAGGACAGCCCCTGGTATCCGACGGCGCGCCTGTTCCGGCAGCCCGCCCCGGGTGATTGGGCGGGCGTCGTTCGGCGAGTGGCCGAAGAGCTCGCGCGCCGATTCGACAAGGTTCATTGAAGCTTAGCGAGGCCGAGAGCCGCCGCACTTAGCCGAAAGGCCCCATGCAGAATTTCCAGGATGCAGCACAGGAAATCGACGCTCTCGAAGCCGCCGCCGTAGGAGCGGCGCAGGCGGGACGGGAACAGGAGGCACTGCGTCTGTGGAGCCGCATTCTGGCCATCGATCCCAACCACATGCGGACGCTCACGGCGCTCGGGCAGCGAGCCTTCCGCCAAGGCGACATGCAGGGGGCCCGTACGGCGTTCCAGCGCATCGTCGACATCGATGGATCGGATGCCCAGCAGTGGATCCATCTGGCGGTGACCTGCCGCAACCTGACCGAGCAGGAGACCGAAGAGAAGGCGATCCAGCGCGCGCTGAGCCTCGATCCGACCGATCTCGTGGGGCTGATTCTTCGTGCCGATCTGCTCGAGCGGCAGGGGAAAACGCACGAGGCCGCCGTCGCTCACGGCCGGGTCGCGACCGTCTCTCCCCCGCTCGACCGGCTGCGTCCCGAGCTGAGACCGGCGGTTGCGCGGGCAATGGCGCACATGGACGACTACAACAAGCGCTACGGAGCCTTCCTGGACGAGTATCTGGCGTCTCGCTTCGCGGAGCTGGCCGGGGAGAACCTGAAGCGGTTCCGCGACTCGGTCGACATCATGGTCGGACGCAAGAGGCGCTTCGATTCACAGTCGCTGATCTATCACTATCCCCATTTGGCGCCGATCGAATTCTTCGACCGCGCTGAATTTCCCTGGCTCGATCCGATCGAGGCCGCCACCGACGCGATCCGAGAGGAATTCCTGGCGATCCTTCGCGCCGACCAGGGCTTCACGCCGTACATCGAGTATCCGCCGAACGTCCCGCACAACCAGTGGGCGGAGCTGAACCGTTCGCTTCGCTGGAGCGCCTTTCATCTCTACAAGATGGGGCAGCTCGTCGAACAGAACACGGCGCAGTGCCCGCAGACGATGCAGGCGCTTGCCGGCGCGCCCCAGCCCGATCAGCCGGGCCGGACTCCAACGGCTATGTTCTCCCTGCTCAAGCCGAAGACGCGAATCCCGGCGTACACGGGTGTCACCAACGTGCGGCTCGTGACGCACCTGCCGCTCATCATCCCGGAAGGCTGCGGATTCCGGGTGGGGAACGACACCCGTCAGTGGGTCCCGGGGCGGGCATGGGTGTTCGACGACACCATCGAGCACGAAGCCTGGAACGACAGCGACGAGCTGCGGGTGGTGCTGATCTTCGACATCTGGCACCCGCAGCTCACAGGGGCAGAGCGCGCCATGATCACGGCGCTCACCACGGGCATCAACGCCTTTACGGGCGGCTCCGGAGGTTTCGAGGCTTAGCCTCCGAAAGAAAAACGGCGAGCCGAAGCTCGCCGTCGATCTGCCGCTTGGACCCGGTCAGAATTTCGCCTGAACGTTCAGGAAGAAGTTCCGCCCGAGCGTATCGTAGAGCTGCGGGAAGGTATTCCCGTTCCAGAACGGGAGCTGCCCGATGCCGTTCTCGGAAATCGGCGGGTCGCGGTCGGTAATGTTGTTCACCCCGGCGAGGACGCTGAAATTCTTGTTGATGATCCACTGGCCGAAGATGTCGAGGTAGCTCCGCTCCCCAAGGTGGGCGTTCTTGGCCGGGCAGTCGGTGCCCGCAAAGTCCTGCGCCGCCGACGAGCACGAATCGAGGTCCATTGAGTTGACGTAGCGCCACTTGCCGCCGATGTTCCAGCTCCATGGGGTGTTCCAGACCGCCTGCACCGTGGAGCGCCAAGTCGGCACCGCCGGGGTGCAGGTATTCCCGAACAGCCCGGCGCAGTCGTAGGACCCGCCTCCGGGAATCGGCTGTACGACGAACTGATTCACCCACGTTCCGAGGAAACTGAAGCCAAGACTCCCGTATTTCTCGAACGGCCACGTATAGTTGGCGGTAAAGTCGATGCCGTCGGTCTTGTAGCTCCCGAGATTCTGGTTGAGACCGGAGACGAAGCCGCCGCCGACCCAGAGCGCGCCGAAGTTCGGGTCGCGATGGACGAGGCCGCAGTTCGCGCCGGTGGTCAGACACTGGGTCAGGGTCGTGGAGGGGGCAACCACGCCCACGACGTTGTCGACCTTGATGTGCCAGTAGTCGATGGTGGCGCTGAAGTTGGCAATCGGGTTGGTGAGCACGAGGCCGAGGGTGTAGCTCTTCGAGTCCTCGGGATTGAGCGACGGGTTGCCGCCCTGCAGGTAGTTGTACTGTCCCGCCGGGCTATCGAGAAGCCCACTCCCGTACTGGGCGGGCTTGAGCCCTGAACGCAGGCATTGGGCCAGCGTGGCGGTCATCGTCGGTCCGCAGGGATCCGCGCTCAGGTTGAAGAGATTGAGCCCTTGGGCCTGGAACAGCTCGATGACGTTGGGCGCGCGGGTGGCCTTCTGGTAGGTGCCGCGCAGCCTCGCCTGCTTGATAGGCTGCCACTCCATACCGATACCGTAGGTATTGGTCGGGCCCGTGCTGTAGTTCGAGTAGCGATAGCTCGCGTTGAAGTTGAGCTGATCCGCCCAGGACGCGCCCTCGACGATGGGCACCCGGACTTCGGCGAAAGCCTCGTTCACCGTGTACTGGCCGTTGATCGGAAGCGTGGCACCGCCCTGGCCCGTCAACGTGGGAACGGAGAAGGCCTCGTCCACGGTCAGGTCAACCTTCTCGGTGCGGTGCTCGATCCCGGCCGCCACGCCGACGCCGGTCTTCGCCCATGGCATCCTCCAGCCGTAAGCCTGGCCGAGGTCGGAGCTGACGTGCAGCCCCACCACGTTCTGGAACGTATCGCCGCTCTGGAATCCCGGCGTCGCCAGGTAGTTGAGGGCCGCCTGCGTCACGCCGCCGATGTGAAAGATGTCCCACGGCACGCAGTTCGGGTCGGTGCCGTCGAGCTTCGAGGCGCACACCGGCTGGCCCGTGCCCGGATCCGTGACGACGTTCGTGGCCTTCGTGACGCGCGGACCCGAGAAGTCGTTCAGGTACTTGTCGTTGAAGACGACCTTGCCCGATTGCCACCACGCATCGTAATCCCACTTCCCGTCCAGGAAATCGCCCTTCGCACCGATCACGATGCGGTAGTCCGTGTGCTCGCGCACGTCCTGGCGCCCGCCGCCCTCGATGTCGCGGCGGCCGATGAAAATGTCGGCGGAGCCGCCCGCCGGGATGCCCATGGCGGTCTTGAACGACTGCGACAGCAGCGGATTGTTGTCGTTGAGCGTGAACGTGACAGGATTCCCCCCGTAGAAGGCGCCGCTCGGCGCGATCTGCAGCACCGTCTTCTCGTCCATGAAATCGAATTCGGTGTACACGCGGACGTTGGGGAAGGCGTCGTAGTGGGCGAAGAAATTGGCGAGGTAGCGCTCGTCGGGCACCTGGAAGTAGTTGTAGGGACCGAAGTTGAACTGGTCGAGGTTCGAGCTGAACGGCCGCACGTTGCCCGCGGCATCGGCGATCGTGAAGCTGCTGCCCGTGGTCAGATTGGTGAAGCGCCCTGGATAGGAGGTCGATGAGCCCCCGCAGTTGAACGCAGTGCCGTCACCGCTCAGGCCCGCCGCGCAGGCGCTGAAATCGTACTTGGATTGCGTTATCGGTTGCAGCTTCTTGTACTCGAAGTAGACGGTGGCGTTGCCCTTGCCGCCGCTGAAGTTGCTGCCGAGAATGAAGCTGAAATCCTGAGCCTGGGGCGTACTGGAGATATTGACGTCGCCGGGGACGTGAAACTGCGACGGGTTGAGCAGCGCGCGCTGCGCCACCGCCGAGGAAACCCCCGAGGCGTCGTGCTGGTCGTGCTGGTACCAGTTGCCGTTCCACTGAAACTGAACGCCCTCGAAGTGGTCGTTCATGATGAAGTTCACCACCCCGGCCACCGCATCCGAGCCGTAAACCGCGGACGCCCCGCCGGTCAGCACCTCCACGCGCTGGATGAGCGGCGCCGGTATCGCGTTGAGGTCGGTCGGGTAGTTCGTCGGGTCGCCCGCAGGCAGCCGGCGGCCGTCGATCAGCACCAGCGTGCGGCTGGCGCCGAGACCCCGGAGGTTCACGGTCGCCGTGCCGGTGGCGCCGTTCGACTCGTTGCTCCCCAAGTCGGCAAACACCGAAGGAAGCTGATTGAGGACCTCGGAAATGCTCGTGAGGCCGGTGATGGCGATGTCCTGCTGAGTCAGAATGTTGACCGGGCTCTCGCTCTCCAAGGTCTGCAGCGGAATCCGCGAGCCGGTGACGGTGATCTTCTGGACTTTTTCGACCGGTGGAGTTTGGCCATAGGCCATAGGCACCGCCAGGCTCACGGCCGCTCCGGTGGTTATCGTCTTGATGGCAAGCGATAGCCTCTTTCTTTGCATCCGCTTCATTGTGACCCCCAGAAAAAAAGATGCCGCGATGGAGAGAGAACTGATCTTGTTCGCGTTCAGGCCGTCACACATTACCGCGGCGCCGAATCCAGGGGCAACGAGAATGCGCTGCCGGTACAATGTCGAGCCAGGAATTGTTGCATTTTGGCAACGGTGCTTCCTGGCGGTTGCTCGGGGCAATCGGGGGCCAATCATGCGCGCAAATTCATGGCGCAACGCAACATGAACACGGCTGCCGATCGAATGATCTCGACGCGATTGTTCTCGATCCGACCGGCGCGGCGCGAAGACGTCGGCGTCCTGCTCATGCTGATCCGTGCGCTGGCGGAGTTCGAGAAGCTGGCGCATTTGTGCATTGCAAAGGAGGCGGATCTGGAAGCTGCGCTCTTCGGTCCGCGGCCAGCAGCCGAGGCCCTGATCGCGGAGAGAGGCGCCGAGGTTGCTGGATTCGCACTGTTTTTTCATAACTTTTCTACCTTCCTCGGACGCCGCGGGATCTGGTTGGAGGATCTTTTCGTGCTCCCCGCCCACCGCGGCCAGGGCTGCGCCAAGGCGCTGCTGCGCGCGCTTGCGGGCATCGCCCTCGAGCGCGGCTGCGGCCGGTTCGAATGGTCGGTGCTGGACTGGAACACGAAAGCGATCCACTTCTATCAGGCGCTCGGGGCAACCGTGCTGCCCGACTGGCGCATCGTCCGCGTCACCGGACCGGCGCTTGCCGCCCTCGCCGCGCATCCGGAGGACGACAACGCAAGCCCGTGAAGGCATAGAATCGTTCTCGGTATATGACGCAATGAATAGAGCGCTACCCGGACTGCTGGTCGCGGCATTTCTTCTTGCCGCGTGCGCGACCGCGCCCGTGACTAGCCCTCCCCAGGGCCTGTTCAACGATCAGCTGTTTCGGGCGCCGTCCGAGCGCATCAGCGCCGACGACATATTCGCGGTGAGCCCGGACATGAAGCATTACCTCGAGACGGAGATCGCGGTCCAGATCCGCATCAAGGGCGCCCAGCAGGCGCTGTACGACGCGCTCTACGCCAAGCGGCAGCTTGTCCTCGATTACGATGCGGAGAAGACGCGAAACGCCGCGGAGGCCTTCGCTGCGCGCAGCGGCAACTGCCTTTCGCTCGTGATCATGACCGCTGCCTTCGCCAAGGAGCTGGGGCTGCCGGTCCGCTACCAGAGCGCTTATGCAGACGAGACCTGGAGCCGCGAGCGCGACGCTTATTTCTTCATTGGTCACGTCAACATCAGCCTCGGAAGGAGACCGGAGTTCGGGTTCGGAAACCGGGGTGTGGACCACATGACGATCGATTTCATCCCGCCGCTCGAGATGCGCGCGTTGCGCACACAGGACGTCGAAGAGCGGACCATCGTCGCCATGTACATGAACAACCGGGCAGCCGAAACGCTGATAGAGGGGCAACTCGACGACGCCTACGCGTGGGCGCGCGCAGCCATCGCCCAGGATCCGGGGTTCGTTAACGGCTATAACACGCTGGGGATCATCTACCAGAGACATGGCAATCTGGTCGAAGCGGAGAAAGCGCTTTCCTATGCGCTTGCGCAGGATTCAGCCAACACGCGGGTGATGTCGAATCTGGCAGCGGTGTTGAGCGCCCTCGGCCGCGCTGCGGAGTCGGCCGCGCTCTCCCGCAGGCTCGAACAGATCGAGCCCGATCCCCCGTTCTCCTATTTCAACGAGGGCAAGATAGCGTTGCAGAACGGGGACTTCACGGCGGCAAGAGATCTCTTCATCAGGGAAATCAATCGCGCACCTTATTACCACGAATTCCACTTCTGGCTCGCTGTCGCTTACCTCGGCCTGGGCGAGGTCGAGCAGGCGCGCAGGCAGCTCTCCGTGGCGATGGAATACAGCACGACCCGCAAGGAGCGCGAACTCTACGCCACGAAGCTGGACCGGATCAAATCGAGCCGGACCGAGTAGAGGTGCGCGCTGCGCGAGCTGGTTTCACGCCGGAGGGCGCAGATAGTCGCCTTGGTATCCTTGCGTCCCGTAATACTCCCCCACGGCGGAGACGACCGAGCTCACGAGCTCCCGCTCCGCGTGACTCAGAAACGGACTCCAGACGTCGAAGATAAGCACCGCGCGCGGCACGTCGCTGTCATTCCAGACTTCATGCTCGATCGAGTCGTCGAAGACCAGCGCCTCGCCGAGGCGCCACTCGCGCCGCTCGCCGCCGACCCTGAAGCCGCATCCCGGTGGAATGATCAGCGGCAGGTGTACGGTAAGGCGTGTATTGTGGACACCGGTGTGCGGCGGAATGCGGGTCCTGGCGTCGACGATCGAGAATAGAGCCGACGGGCCGCAACCCGGAACGATCCAGCGCGGCGCCGCTTCGAGTGCCGCGACAGTTCGCGGGCACCGTGCGATGTGCTCTTCGAACGCGACGCCCTCGCGCCAGAGGAAGTAAACTCCCCACCGGCGCGAGTGATTCAGCTCCCGCCACTGGTCTATCGGCTGACTTTCCGCGATGGCGACGTAAGGCTCCAAGGTCGCCGAGCCGTCGGCAAGGAGATTCACGAGCTCCGCCCGGATGTCGTTGGTGGCGGCCTCGATCGAGGCGAGCCATGGAAAGTCGGCGCGTTCGTAGAACTCGATCGCGGGCAGTTGCGGAAAGAACATGAAGCTCGGCTGCTGACGATAAATGCGCTCTTTCTGAAGCAGCGTTGCGAGGCACCGGTCGAAGCGGCCAAGGCGCTCACCGGCGTGGCGCGCGCGAAGATCTTTCAACCGCGTCTCGACGAACGACTCGAGCGAGCGGTTGTTCGCATCGATGGTCTGCTGGGCATGCTGCAGGACCGGACGCATGGCCGGTGGAGGCTCGACACCCGGCGGAATCAATTGCAGCGCAATGCGGTAGACCGCAGCGGCCGCCCGCGGCTGGCCCCGCAGTTCATGCAGCGAAGCTTTCTGCAGTAGCGCCCGCAGGTTGCGCGGATCGAGCGCGAGCGCCTTGTCGAGCGCCACCATCTCCTCGTCGGGCCGATCGAGTGCGCGCAATGCTGCAGCGAGGCTCGTCCACAGTGATGGATGCGACGAGTCGGTCTTGACGGCTTGCTCGAGCAACTCGTGCGCCTCGATCGGGTTGCCAGCCTGGAGCAACCGCCGTCCCTTCTCGGCCAGAACCAGCGGATGTTGCGGGGCTTCAAGCTGAGCTTGCTGTAGCAGGCGCTCCGCATCGAGCGTCTGTCCGCGATCAAAGGCCTGCGCCGACGACTCGATCAATTGCAGGATGCGACGACTGTTACCTACCGTGAATGTGGTTGCGCTCAACCAAAGCTCCTACGAGTTTCCGTGGTGCCAGCCCTTGGGGATCGCGGAAAG
>Ga0335083_10003280_pt1 | contig 21039 bp, 19 predicted proteins | sample Lox_Sample_42_FD_206716 | JGI IMG/M metagenome (GOLD analysis project Ga0335083, IMG submission 206716) | Soil microbial communities from Loxahatchee National Wildlife Refuge, Florida, United States - Lox_Sample_4.2 | ecosystem: Environmental > Terrestrial > Soil > Wetlands | place: USA...
ACCCGGAGCTGGCGGGCGACGGTGATGGACATGCCGGACATGATGATGTCCGTCCGACCGTCTACCAGCGCCGGAATCTGGTCCTCCCAACTGACCTCCACAAATTTTATGGGCCGGCCCAATTCCTTGCCCAAAGCCGTCGCAAAATCAACCTCCACACCGGACAGCTTGCCGCCTTCCTTGAATATCATCGGTGGAAAGTTAGGGGTCACTCCCACTCGGAGCGGGGGGGGTTCCGCCTCCGGGCCACCCCGGGCCGAAAGGAGGGATAAAGCCATCGATAGAATGACAAGGAGCCATCGGGTTTTCATGCTGGAATGCGTTTCATGGTTTGATTTATAGCCCATTGCTGGGTTCTTGTCTCCTCCGAATTGCCTGGTGGCGCGCTTAGTCCGGCCCTGCGCCAGAACCAGCCTCCGGCAGGGCATTGGCCGGTTCTCTCCTGGAAACGGCAGCAAAACCTGTCTCAGGATTTCCAATTCATAAACCGCCGGCTAACTTCATCCAGGAGTTTTTGATACGGACGGCTGCACAGGTTGGACAGCTTGATTTCATCCCCGCCCATTTGGCTTCAGCGCCCGCGTCATACTACGAAACCTGGACGACGGGATGGTTATTCATTCCCTTGAGGTCCGTGCCGGGCCGGCTGGCTGCTCGCGGCCGTTCGTGCCCCATAGGATGGTTTGTTCAGTTGATTAGCACGCTTGTAAACCCATGGGCCCCGGTCGGAGTCCACCGGAGCCACCATGGATTTTCTTTTCAAATCCAGTTTCCTTTTCGCACCGGGGTTTTACGGCGTCTGGACCTCGATTTTTGAGATGACCGAGCTGGTGGCGTCGCAACCCAGCGCAAGTTGCATGGCCCGCGCCACTTGTTCATAGGATGAGGCTGTGCCTTTCAACGTGACTTCTCCTTGTTCGGCGTCCACTTTGATCGCGGCCTTCGAGGCTAGGGGATCGGCGGCAATCTTGGCTTTTACCAGGTCGTCGAGGAGGTTATCCGCGATAACCGGGCCGGAAGCCGGTTTGGACATAAACGCCTGCCCTCCCTGTTCCATTTGGGTCTTCACTGTATCGGCGGAGCGTTGGAGAGCCCGTGCATCGAGGGCGTCAACCGCCTTGGTGTAGACGGCTTGATTTTGGATTTTGCTGGCCAGCGGTCCGTCACGAACTATCCAGTAGCCGCCGGTCCCGAGAAACACACCCAGCAGAAAAACAATGATGTACTTCCTCATGACCTATCAGGTTTGAACTTTTGACGATTATTGGGAAGGGGCGTTGGTTGTCGACGCAGGAGCCGGTGCGGAAGTGGACATGGCGACCCCGAGTTCCCGGAATTCCGACGTAAGTTTGTCCACGGCCGTATTCAACTCGGCGCCATGCTTGTTGGCTGTGTCGGCCGCCCCTTTCACGGACGCAACCCCACCCATCGTCAAATCGTTGCCCAATGCCGTCTGGATGTCCTTCACGTTGGACATGAAAGGCTTAAAGCTCATTTGGACCTCGGTATAGCTCTTTCTGATGTCCGTGAATTCTTTCTGCACGGCGTTTTTCCGTTCGGCACTCTGGGCTTTGATATCTTCATTTTTGATCTGGGCCAACTGTTCGTCCCAGGCTTTGAAGTAGTCACTGCCTTTCTCCCGCATATCCGCGACCCGGTCCCTTACATCCTGGGCTGCCGACTGGAGGTCATCCACGGAGGAACTGAACTTTTTGTATTTAGGCACCAGATCACCCTGGGAAGTGTTGACCAGATCATTCATGGACGTCAGCACGGCATCAATTTTCACTTTGCCGGCGGCAATTTTGTTGGCGGCATCGGTGATACTGACGCTGGTGGCGGCGCCTTTCTCATAATTGCTGGACGCACAACCGACCAGGGTGGTAAGCGCGGCGGCGAGGGCAAGTTGGGAGATGACGTTTATGGTATTGGATGTTTTCATAGGTTTATTGTGGGATGGTTCCATTTGGCTTGCGTTGAGACGGTATTGATAATTCAGGGTCTTTACGATTTAAATCGGGGCAGGATCGTACCTTTGCAGGAACGGTTCGCGATGGCTTAATGCCATTTAAACTGCAGTCGAGTAAACCTGCACAAACGTCTGCATTTGAATTCATTATTCTCGTTTGCACACTGCCTCCGAACCTGGTCAACAATTACTTGTGTTCCACGGTCTTGTCCACACTATTTTGGCGCAAGTTTCGCCGGTACCCCCTGTAATCGATCGGCACAGCTGTTTTCAATATGGCGTCCCCGCCCGGAATTGAACTGGGATACGCGGTTTAGGAAACCGCTGCTCTATCCATTTGAGCTACGGGGACTGCCTGAATTTGAATGGTCTGCAAAAATGAACACGCGGCCGGCACCGACTGGACTTGTCACGGTTCATTGAACATGTATTTCACACGATTGCGCCACAGGCAAGCCCGTTTGCGAGTGTCTTTAAACGAGTGAACCGCGTGGGGAACGTCATCACCCGTAAGCCGGAGAGGTCACGGGCGGCAAGTTTGTCTAGCGCGCGTTGGATTTGCCCCGCGCACCGTTGGCATCGCCACCGAGGGCTTCGGCTTCCTGCAATTTCAATTGCAGAAGCTGAATATTTTCGCGCAGGCCTTCGGCCAGCTTCTTCTGTTTGTCCCGCAATTCAGCATCGCGCGTGGCCTGGCTCTCGCGCAAACCGCGCAGTTCTAGGTTCAGCGCCTCCCTGGCGGCGACCAAATTTTGATGCTCCCCTTCCAAGCGCGTCCGTTTGGCGGTTTCCTGTTCCAGGCCGGCCTTGGCGCGTTCCAATTCTGCAACGGCTTGTTGCATGCGATCATTCAATTCCTTGATCTCTTGCCGGGACTTCGCCGCTGCCTGCTGTTCGGCTGCGAATTTGTTCTGCAATTCGTCGCGCGATTGCTGCATGCCGGTCAATTCCTTCTCCAACCGGGCGTTTTGAGCTTCCTTTTCCTTGAAAGCGGCTTCGGCTGCGCCGGACGCGGCCTTGGCGCGTTCCATGTCCGCAACTCCTTGTTGCAGTCGACCGTTCAGTTCCTTGATCTCCTGCTGCAACTTTTCGGCGGTCTGTTGTCCGGCCGTGAATTTGTTCTGAAGGTCCTCCCGGGCCTGTTGCAGCCCGGCCAGTTCCTTCTCCAATTGGCCGCACCACGCTTCCTTTTCCTTGAAAGCAGATTCGGCCGCACTGGATGCAGCCTTGGTCTTGTTCACTTGTTCGCGCAGCTCCGATTCCAGACTGGTATGTTGGGCGGATTGTTGTTCCCAGGTGGTCTTGGCGCGTTCCATTTCCGCAACACCCTGTTGCAGTCGATTGTTCAGTTCCTTGATCTCGTGCTGCAATTTCTCAGTGGTCTGTTGCCCGGCCGTGAATTTGTTCTGAAGGTCCTCCCGGGCCTGTTGCAGTCCGGCCAGTTCCTTTTCCAGTTGGCCATATCGCGCTTCCTTTTCCTTGAAAGCAGTTTCAGCCGCGCTGGACGCCGCCTTGGCCTTGTTCACTTGTTCGCGCAACTCCGACTCCACACGGGTATGTTGGGCGGATTGTTGTTCCCAGGTGGTCTTGGCACGTTCCAATTCCGTAGTGCTTTGACGCACGCGTTCCTGGAGTTCCTTAATCTCCCCCTGAGATTTCGCGGCGGTTTGTTGCTCGGCGGCCAGTTTGCTTTGAAGTTCATCCTTGGCCTTTCGCAATCCGGCCAGTTCCTCCTCCAACCGGCCGCAATGCAAATCCTTTTCCTTGAGCACGGCTTCCGACTGCCCGATCAATGCCTTCGCCGCATTCAGCTGTTCGCGCCACTGTGACTCGATTTTCGTTCGTTCCGCCGATTCCTGTTCGAGACCGGCCTTGGCTTGCTCCAGTGCCGCCGTGCTCTGGCGCAGGCGCTCCTGAATGCCATTGTCAGGCGTTCCGCCATTATCCCGCGGACTGGCCGGGGCAGATTTCGGCGGAGCTGCAGGCCGGGAGCTGGCGGGCGGCGCCGGTTTGGGTTCGGGAGGTGGCGCCAATCGCGAGGGAGGTTCCGGTGCCGGTATTTCAGGGGAGATCTGCCGGTCGTTTTTGGTCTTGGCCGCGGGGTGCGGCGTCTGGGAGGAACCGTTGATTGCCGCGGGACGGGTCTGCGGCAGTGGCTCAGAAGAACCTTGCGCGCGCGTTTTAATTAAATTGATGGCCACTTTCAACGCCAGTTCCACGGGAGAAACCGGCTTGCAGACGAAATCATTGCCCCCGCTGAGCACGCTCTGCTTGCGATTGTCAAAACTGCTGAAAGCCGTGACAAAAATGACCGGCGTCTTCTTGCAATGGGGCAAACGGCGCATCTTTTCACAGAGATCAAAACCGGTCATGCCGGGCATGTTGACGTCCAGGACCACGAGCTCGTATTCGGACGATTCCAACAAGCGCAACGCCTCGCTCGGGTCTTTGACGCCATCGGCGTCGAAATTGGCCCGCTTCAAAGAAGTCACATTGACGTGATTGCAGACCGTGTCGTCATCCACGACCAGCACCTTGGCGTGGATAGCCGGCCCGGCGGAATAACCGTCTTTCGCCTTCAACAAACCGTCGAGACAATCCACCGCCTGGGCGATGGTTTGCAATACCGAGGGAGTCACCGCCGAAGGTTTGTCTTTGATTCCGGACAGCAACGCGTCAAAAGTATTCATCAAGAGGGCGACGCGGGGGCAGCCGGCCTGGGTGGCGCCGGTATTTAACAAATGTACCCGCTGATGCAAGCCCGCCAGATGGCCCCCGCCGGCTTCCGAATCGGGGGATTTGATGTACCCCATGCTGTGTTCGCGAAGCTTCGGCATAATGGTCGGGGCTTCGGCCAGAAAATCCGCCAGCGGTTTTGGAATTTTGCCATCCGCATCCGAACCGGGAGCCGGTACGATATCCCGAAGGTCTTCCTTGCTTTCCCCGCCACCCTTCCGGGCGGCCACCGTCCTGGCCGACGACATCTTGTTCGCCTCAACCACCACGAGTTCGGGGGTTGCGGCCAGGGTTTCCTGAATGGTGTCGAGCAACTTGGAAAAGGTGCAATCACTTTTGAGCAGGCGCCGGGTGCCTTGTGCCAGCGGGCTGTCCGGCGGCACTTCGGTCAGGGGAGCGTTGGAAAAAATGATGACCGGAACCGTGGTCAGGCGCGGATCGGCCTGCATGAATTTGAGCACGTCGGCGCCGCACACCTTGGGCAGCATTAAATCGAGCAGGACCAGATCGGGGGCGCGTTCGGAAAGAATATCGAGAGCCACCTGCCCATCCGGCGCGCATTCCATATGAAATCCTTCGCGCTCCAGACGCTTCTGGTACATGGTCTGTGAAACCGGGTCGTTCTCAACAAGGAGAATCGTTTTGACACTCATCATGATTCTTTAATGCGTTTCGGTATACCCCACTCTGCGACGAGCGTACAACCTGGCAATGTATTCGCGGATTTAAGCCGGCGCAGACACAGCTGTTATTCCCGTTTCCGCTAACGATGTTAGAGCACCGCGCGTGCCAAAAAAGGCGGGTTTTATTCGTGTTTGTTGACGGATCACCCTTCGTTGGAACCGTTTCAAGAATTTCTGGTTGGGGGTGCTTCCAGGCCGCAAGAACCGGCACGTCAAAGAGTTTTGATTTGCGGCACCCTGCGGCCAGGGCGGCATGAAAGGTGCTGAAAGTTCACATCCGTAACGACTTTTCACAGCAAAGTTTTTTTAACCGGAGCGAAAGACACGCTATGCAAACAACCAGCAGAAAAAACGAAAAGAAATATCAAAATCGGAAGACGATCGGTGCGTTTGACACCGCATCCCTCCGCGAACAAATCGAATCCCGCGCCCACGAAATATACCTATCCCGCGGCGCCGAACCAGGCCATGAGTTGGATGACTGGTTGCAGGCCGAGCGTGAAATCATGGGGTGGGTGTAGCACCCGGAGCGGCGGATCCGAATCGACCGTACCCGGCGCGCGCGAAGTGGTTGAACCTCCGCGCGAAGCAAACTTTCCGCCGAAGGACGGTCTCCGAGTCAGCCCTTGCGCACGGCCGACAGGTGTTCTTCGATGGCCGCGGCGATCGTGTTGACGTTAAGGATGACTTTACGTGCAGTTTCGGGGTCGGGAATTTTCAGGCCGTAATTCTTATCGAGCGCGACCACCACCTGGAGCGCGTCTACGGAATCCAGCCCCAGCCCGCCGGGGCCGAAAAGCGGCTGGTCATCGTTGATCTCGTCCGCTGTGTTCTGCAGCATGAGGTTTTCCACCAGCATGCATTTGATTTGCCTTTTGAGTTCCGTTGAATTGCTCATTAAAAATCCACCGTCGATTTCAAGAGCCGAGCCTGTAAGTTAACCCGCTTCAACGCAAGTCATAAATCAGGCTGCCACCACCCGCCCGCCGCATCACTGCCGGCAGGTAGCCGGCCCGGATGCCTGAGTGCCGATTCCACCCCGTGAGGGCGCGGATAAGTCAATCATGGCGCAATCCGGCCCGGCCCGGTCTCAGCGGGGCGTGGTTGACCTCCATCTAGGGTATTTCAGGCCAGTCCCTTGCTCCCGGCCGTGCGGATTCATTTTGACGGTGGGCGATTCCTCGCGTAGCGTCTCAGCTGCTATTTTCGCAAATTGTCATGATTGGGCTCATAAAATTGATCTTCGGGTCGCGGAATGAACGCGAACTGAGAAAATTCTGGCCGGTGGTCCGCCAAATCAACGAGTTGGAGGCCGGACTCCAAAAGCTGTCCGACGACGAGCTGCGCCAGAAGACAACCGATTGGAAGGCGCGCCTGGCGCCAATTCAGGATAGAAAGGAACTCGCCGGCGCGCTGGACGAGATTTTGCCCGAGGCGTTTGCCGTCGTCAAAAATGCCTGCCGCCGCCTGACCGAGCGCAAGGCGGAAGTGGTGGTGCGCGGCCATCCCGTGGTGTGGGAGATGATTCCTTTCGACGTCCAGCTCATTGGCGGCATGGCGCTGCACAAGGGAAAGATCGCTGAAATGGCCACCGGCGAAGGCAAAACGCTCGTGGCCACCATGCCGATTTATCTCAATGCGCTGACCGGCCGCGGAGTCCATGTGGTGACAGTGAACGATTACCTAGCGGCGCGCGACTCGGAATGGATGGGAGCAATTTACAAATTTCTCGGCCTCACCGTCGGCTGCATCCTGCATGACCAACCGCCGGCACTTCGCCGCGAGCAATATTATTGCGACATCGCCTATGGCACGAATGCCGAATTTGGTTTCGATTATCTGCGCGACAACGGCATGGCGGTACGCAAGGAGGACCAGGTCCAACGCGGGCATCATTTTGCGATTGTGGATGAGGTGGACTCCATCCTCATCGACGAGGCGCGCACGCCGCTCATCATCAGCGGCCCGTCCCTGCACACTTATGACGAGCAATACGCGCAATGGCGGCCGACGGTCGAGTCGCTCGTCCACGCGCAGGAGCGGCTCTGCGGCCGGTTTTTGTCCGAGGCCGGGTCGTTGCTGAAGAAATTGAACCCGGCCGACGGTTCCAACGTGCCGGATGGCGCGGCGCTGGAAAATGAAATTGGCCGGCTGCTGTTTCGGGTCAAAACCGGCCAGCCGAAATCCGAGGATTTGCTGAAACTGTTGGAAAATCCCGAAAACCTGCGGCTGATGAACCAAGCGGAACTGGATTTGCACCGGGATCAGAAAAAAGTGGACCTTTACCGGGAAAAGGAGGAGTTGCTGTTTGCCATTGATGAAAAAAGTCATGAGGCCGATCTCACCGAAAAGGGCCGCAATGTCGTCAGTCCCCAGGATCCGGAAGCCTTTGTGCTGCCGGATTTGACGACTCTCCTGCACGAAATTGACACGGGCCCGGAGACCGACCCGCGCAAACGCATGGAGGCTAAAACCCGGTTGCAGCAGGATTTCGAGACGAAGGCCCAGAAAATCCACGCCATCTCGCAATTGCTCCGGGCGTACAGCATTTACCAAAAAGACGTGGAGTACGTCGTGCAGGATAACAAGGTGATCATCGTGGACGAGCACACCGGCAGGCTCATGACCGGCCGCCGCTGGAGCGACGGGTTGCACCAGGCCGTGGAAGCCAAGGAAGGCGTCGAGATCGAACGCGAAACCCAGACGCTCGCGACCATCACCATTCAGAATTATTTCCGCCTTTACCAGAAACTCGCCGGCATGACCGGCACCGCCGAGACCGAGGCCACGGAATTTCTCGACATCTACAAACTCGGCGTGCTGACGATTCCGACCAACCAGCCGAACATCCGCAAAGACACGCACGATTCGGTCTATAAAACCAAGCGCGAGAAATTCAACGCCGTCGTTGCCGAAATCAAGGAACTGCACGCGCAGGGCCGGCCCATCCTGGTCGGCACCGTCAGTGTGGAAACCAGTGAAATGCTGTCGCGGATGTTGAAGCGCGATGGCTTGATTCATTCCGTTCTGAATGCGAAATACCACCAGCAGGAGGCCGAAATCGTCTCGCGTGCCGGACAGAAAGGCGCCATTACGATTGCCACCAACATGGCCGGCCGCGGTACGGACATCAAGCTGGGTCCGGGCGTGACGGAAGTGGGCGGCCTGCACGTGCTCGGCACCGAACGCCACGAGTCACGGCGCATTGACCGGCAGTTGCGCGGCCGTTGTTCGCGCCAGGGCGACCCCGGTTCGTCGCACTTTTTCATTTCGCTGGAGGACGATTTGATGCGGCTCTTCGGTTCCGATCGCATTGTAAAAATGATGGAAAGAATGGGTCTCGAGGAAGGCCAGGAATTGTCCCATCCGCTCCTCAACCGTTCCATCCAGCAGGCGCAAAAGCGCGTCGAGCAGCACAATTTTCAGATCCGCAAGCGCACGCTCGAATACGACGACGTAATGAACAAGCAGCGCGAGGTCATCTACGGCTTCCGCAATGAAATCATCAACGCCGCGGACGTTCGCGACCGCCTCATGGACATCATCGAGGAGGTCGTCATCCTGAAAGTCGAGCAATTTACCGACACCCGCTCCGAACCGGCCGAATGGAAGGTGCGGCAACTGGCCGACTGGGTGAATTTAAATTTTCCGCTCGGCATGCCCGAGGGTGAAATCGTCAAGGCCGCGGAATCCGGCAGGGAAACGCCCGTGTCCGGGTCGATGTACGATGGTCTCAACCCGGCACAATTTGCCGTCTGCAATTTCATCAGCGAGAAAATCCGCGACGCGTATGAAGTTAAGATCAGTTTCGAGGACCCGGCGAAGCTTGCGGTGGTCGAGCGATACACGATTCTAAGTGCGATTGACAAGCTTTGGCAGGAACACCTTTATGAGATGGACAGCCTGCGCTACAGCATCGGCCTGCGCGGGTACGGTCAGCGTGACCCGCTCATCGAATACAAGGCCGAGGCCTACAAAATTTTCGACGAGCTGATGGTCAACGTCAAAACCGAGATCTGCCACAACATCTTTCGCAGCGCGTCCTCCCTGATGGCGTTTGAAAACTTCCTGCGGAACGTTCCCCGGCAAACGCTGCACCAGTCGGCCAGCGCCTTTGGCGGCGGCGCGGCCGGAGCGCCTTCCGGTGAGGCACCCGCCTCCCGTTCCAGTGACGTGGTCAGCGAAGCCGCGGCGGCGGCGGAAAAAGCCAAACCGGTCCGCACCGGGCCCAAGGTGGGCCGGAACGATCCCTGTCCCTGCGGCAGCGGCAAGAAATTCAAGCACTGTTGCGGCCGCTAAGATTTATAATGTGCGATTTACGAGTCTGCGGGCTATTCGGCAAGACTGTTCGATGTCGCGAAGCGTCTTGGAGTGCGGCAGTCCTCTGCCGCTTTTCCTGCGACGGTCCACAGATTCACGCCTGTTCTAAAGCGCCAGAGGGCTGGCGCAGTCCCAAACCTTGCGGCAGTCGTCGAAGCTCCGCCGAACTTTAATCCGAAGTAAAAACTTGCCTCCAGTCCGCCTGCTGCTAAATTGCAAATGACTTGCAATTAACATTATCTTAGAATTATGAAGCCGTCATTCAGCTCGAAACGGCCGGTCGCAATCGAAGGTTTGCCGCCGAAATTGACGTTCCTCGCTCTCTGTCTGCTCGCTTGTCTGGTGGCTGGTTGCGGCAAAAAAGAAGCGGCCAAATCGGAAGCGGCCAAAGTGAGCATTGTCGCCGCCGAAAACTTTTATGGAGGCGTGGCGCGGCAGATCGCCGGGAACTCAGCGGAAGTCACCAGCATTTTAAGCAATCCCAACCAGGACCCGCACGAATTCACCACCGATGCGGCGACGGCAAGGGCCGTGGCGGATGCAGACATCGTGATTTACAACGGCCTTGGTTACGACGACTGGATGAACAAGTTGCTCGGCGTTCAAGGCAAGCCCAGGCGAATCGTTATCCGGGTCGCCGACTTGATTGGAGCCAAAGCCGACGATAATCCGCACATCTGGTATGATCCGCGAACGATGCCCGTGCTGGCGGTAAAACTCACGCAAATTTTGAAACAACCGGAGAACCTCGCTGCCTTTCAACAAGAAATGAGCGCCGTCACCTCAAAAATCGCCGAAATCAAGTCGGCTTACAGTGGAACGGTCGTCACGGCCACGGAGCCGGTGTTTGGCTACATGGCCAGCGCGCTGGGTTTCAAAATGGAGAACTACAGCTTTCAGCTTGCTGTGATGAACGATACTGAAATCAGCTTCCAACAGGCATCTGATTTCGAGAAAAACCTGCATGACAAATCAATGAAAATTCTTTTTTATAACAGTCAGGTCACCGACCCGGTGACTCAACGCGAGCGGGAAACCGCCAAAAAACTCGGTGTGGCCGTCGTGGGCGTCACGGAAACGCAGCCGCCCGACGCCAAAAATTATGCGGATTGGATGCTCGCGGAATTAAACCAGGTCGAGGCCGTTTTGGAGACAAAACATTGACACCCGCGCTTTCCATAACGAACGCCTGCGTGCGTCTCGGCGGGCGAGACATTTTGCGGGGGGTGAATTCGGAAATTGCAGTGGGCGAATTCGTCGGCGTCTTTGGGCCGAACGGCGCGGGCAAATCCACCCTCATGCGATGCATTCTCGGTCTCACGCCGCTTTGTTCGGGGTCCATCTCCGTATTTGGAGAACCCCCCGGACGAGCAAACAATATCATTGGCTATCTGCCGCAATCACGAGCCAGCCTTGAAAGCACGGCTTTGACCGCGCGCTCGCTGATCAATGCGGTGGAGGGCGGAAATCGTTGGGGAATGCCGTGGAACAGTCGGACGGCACGCCGCGAAGTCGAGCGGGTCATTGAACTTGCAGGCACGGAAGAATGTGCCGATCGCCCTTTCTCCGTGCTGTCCGGCGGGGAAAAACAGCGCGTGGCGCTGGCTCAAGCCCTGCTCGGCAAGCCGCGCCTGCTCATTCTCGACGAGCCGCTGGCCAGCCTTGACCCGCGAAATCAAATGCGGATGGTTGAGTCCATTGCTCAAATCAAGGCCACAACCGGAGCCACGATTCTTTTTATTGCGCACGATGTCAATCCGCTCCTCGGAGTGATGGATCGCATGATTTACCTCGCGGGCGGCGGGGCGGTCATCGGCTCGACGGACGAGGTTGTTTCCAGCGCAACGTTGAGCAAACTCTACGGCGCTGAAATCAACGTCGTTCGCGCCGAAGGAAAAATATTCATCGTTGCTGCCGAGGGCAACGTCACGGAGGCCGCGCACCATGATTGAACAAATTCATTACTATTTCTCCTACGACTTCGTGCGCAACGCGTTCATCGCCGGTTCGCTGGCTGCAGTCTTGGGCGCGGTGGTCGGTTATTTTGTGGTCATCCGCAAAGCCAGTTTCGCCGCCCACGCTTTGGCGCATGTCGGATTTACCGGGGCGACGGGAGCCGCTTTGTTCGCCTTAAGCCCGCTGGAGGGAATGCTGGTCATTTCCGTGTTGGCGGGCTTGATGATGGGGGCATACGGGAACCGGTTGCAACGCAGCGATCTGGCCATTGGCATGACACTCGCGTTTTGTCTGGGCTTGGGCACGTTGTTTCTCATTCTCTACAAAGGTTTCGCGGGTCAGGCAACCGCCATTCTCTTTGGGAATATTTTTGGCGTGTCGCATTACCAAATTATTCAAACGCTGGTTCTCGCCGCGATTAGTTTGGGGGCTTTGCTGCTTCTTTCGCGGAAACTTCTCTTTGCCAGTATTCAGCCCAATCTGGCGGAAGCGCGGGGCGTTTCGTTATCCGCCTTGTCCATTGTTTTCATGGCGATACTGGCAATCTCCGTTGCACTTGCCAGCCAGGTGGTCGGCATCCTGCTGGTCTTCACATTGATCATTGGCCCGGCGGGCATCGCCACCAGATTTTGCCCAAACTTTTGGTCTGGGCTGATTACTTCGGTCGCCATCGGACTGTTCGCCGTTTGGACCGGAATTCTGCTGGCCTGCATTACAAGCTGGCCTCCCAGTTTCTGGATTACGACCATCCTTTTCATTCTTTACCTCATTAACGAGACCGTCTGCCGGTTCACCCTGCGGCTGGAATAATTCGTCCCCCCGGTTTCTCTCTTATGAAAAAGCTTGCTACCCGGCGCCGGTTTTTTATATTGCAAACGATTTGCAATACATACGGCGCCAATTCAACCGCCGCTCGCACGGACGAATTTTCTTCGCGGCGGGAATTTTATCGCTTGCGCTGTGGCTGTTCATGGCAGCGGTGGAGATCCACTCCCCGCTTCATTCCCCCACGGACGCGACTTTGGCGGCCACGCGCCTGCGCCAGAGCCCAAAACTATCAGACACTGATTCTTATAATAAGGCTTGTTGCTGGCAAGCTACTTGCTACATTGCAAACGTTTTGCAACACATGAGTTGCCCACTTAACCGCCGCGTGCGCGAACGGTTTTTTTTCGCGGCGGGGGTCTTGTCGCTCGCCGTGTGGCTGTTCATGGCGGTCGCAGAAATCTGCACGCCACTGCACGCCTGGCTGCATGGGGGAACGATTCCTGACGACGACGATTGCGCCATTGTTGCCATCGCTCAAGGACAGGTTCATTCGGTTAGCTGCGATATTCCGGTGGTTGCGCCTGTAACTTGGACTGAAGTCACGCCTCCGCGCGTGGAAGTTTCGGTTTTCAGACCGGCCGTTGAAAATCTTCCCCAGGGCCGCGCTCCACCCGTTCCCTCCGCTGTTTCCTAGTTTCTGTTGGCTTCAGACTTTGGCCGTTGCCGGGTCTGCAAGTGTGTTCCTTAAACCAAATCTTTGCGTTGTGCCGCGTGGCATTTCGGAGAGCGCGGGTCCAGGGGGATTCGTGGAGAAATTTTGAAAATGTTAACCAACTAAATTTATGAAAATTTTTAGAAAGCGGAAGAAATGTAAATGTAGGACAAATGGGGTTTATTGGGCGGCCATCTCATGGATCGTCCTGTCCGGTGCCGGGACGGTTTTGGCCCAGTCAAATATTGTAACGGCGGCAGCCGCTCCAATGTCGGGTGGCGCCACCAATGTCATTCAATCGAATGCTTCTACGAACAATGCTGCTACGAATATAACCCAATTGGGCAACATCACCGTCGTCGGAAAGTTGAACCAGGCGCGAAGCCAGATTGTGCCGGACCTCGGCGCGACGGCCTATACGCACACGGCGGAGCAGATTCAAATGCAGTCGCTGGGTGGCAACGCGCCGTTCAATCAGGTCATCCTGCGCTCGCCGGGTGTGGCGCAGGATTCAGAGGCGAACGGCGATTTGCACGTGCGCGGCGAGCACGCGAATTTGCAATACCGCATCGACGACGTGCTGCTGCCGGAAGGCATCACCGGTTTCGGCCAGGAACTCGACCCGCGCTTTGTGGACTCGATGCAGCTCATCACCGGCTCGTTGCCGGCGCAATACGGCTTCCGCACTGCCGGTATCGTTGATATCGAGACCAAGGGCGGTTCATTCCAGAATGGCGGTCAGGCGGAAATGTATGGCGGCAGTTACAATACGATCCGTCCCAGTTTTGAGCTGGGCGGTTCACAGGGCAAATGGAATTTCTATGCGAATGGCAGTTACGATCAAAACTCCCTGGGCATTGAAAATCCCACCCCCAGCAAGAATGCCATCCATGATGATACCCAGCAATACAAGTCGTTTTTGTACGGGTCTTATATCATTGACGACACCAGCCGCCTCAGCGCGTTCGGCAGTTTGTCCTATAGCCAGTTTCAGGTCCCCAACACACCGGGATTGCAAAACGATCCGGCCAACTACTCCGCGCCGGGCGGCAATACCTGGCAGCCCACACCGCCGGTCTTCGACTCGGCCGCGGTGAACGAGAATCAAAACGAGCAGAATTACTACGGCGTGCTGGCCTATCAGAAATCGGCGGGCGATTTGAATTATCAGGCGTCTGTTTTAGGCCGCAACAGCAGCGTGCATTTCGTGCCCGATCAAACAGGTGACCTGTTTTATAATGGTGTCGCCAGCGACGTGGATCGTAACCTCTATTCCGGCGGGTTGCAGCTGGATGCCAGCTACGCCCTGGGTGAGAAGCACACCATTCGCGGCGGCGGGATGGTGTTGGGGGAATATCTGTCGGCCGACTCTGCCAACGTCGCCATTCTGATGGACAGCACAGATCCGAGCAGCTTCAATCCGCAGCCTGGCTCGCCGACCACAAACATCGTGCAAAACAACGTGCAACATGCGCTGTTTGCCGGTGCGTATTTGCAGGATGAATGGAAGATCCTGCCGGAAGTGACCATCAATTACGGCGCGCGGTTCGACGAATATTATTCCACCTTCGACAACGAGTTTCAGGCCAGCCCGCGCGTGAACGTCATTTGGCAACCGACGGATTTGACGACCTTGCACGCGGGTTACTCGCGTTATTTCACGCCGCCGCCGCTGGAAAATGTGCCATCCGGAGACGTGAATGCGTTCGACGGCACAGCGAACGAATCCCCCTCCGGCCCAAACGCGCCCAATGATCCGGTCAAAGCCGAGCGCGCAAATTACTTTGATGCCGGTATCAGCCACAAGCTCAGCCCACATCTGCAAGTCGGGGTGGATGGTTATTACAAGTACGCGAAGAACCAGTTGGACGACGGGTTGTTCGGGCAAACGCTCATCCTCCAGGCGTTCAACTACGCCCGCGGCCGTGTCTATGGTGCGGAGTTGACGGCTTCCTACAATCAGGGTGGCTTTTCCAGTTATGCTAACTTCGCATGGTCCGTCGCCCAAGGCGAGGACTGGTCTTCGGCACAATTCCTTTTTGACCCGGCCAGCGCGGCTTATGTCCAGAATCATTGGATTTATCTGGACCACGACCAGCGATTCACCGGTACGTGCGGCGCGGGCTACACCTGGAAGGAAGGCCGTAACACCGCCACGCGCGTTTATGCCGACCTGATTGCCGGCAGCGGCTTGCGCCAGGATGGCGGCGGAACGATTGACGCGGCAGGCGATCCCATTCCCAACGGTTCCACCGTGCCCGCCTATTATACGGTGAACCTTGGCGTGGCGCAGAGTTGCAACGTCTTTAACGACAAAATGCTGACGGCCAGATTCGATGTCGTGAATGTGACCGACAATATTTATCAGCTCCGCAGCGGTTCGGGCGTTGGTGTTAACGCAGCCCAGTATGGCATGCGCCTCGGATTTTTCGGTTCGCTGAGCATGACGTTTTGAATCAAGCCTGGGAGGGTTGTTCCTTATCGGGACAACTCTCCCAATGAAAAACAAAGGTTTAAATGCAATTAACGTTCAACCACAGGCTGCCCGACACTGAAGGTCCATGAATAAGATTTCAATCATTATGGAAACGGCCGAAAAGGCCATGGCGGCTGAAACCGATCGAGCCGAACAACTGCTCAGCCGGGCGGAGAAATTCGCTGCCGGCATAGTCATTGTGACCGGATTTCAGCTTTGGGATGTGACAGGCCTGTTGGACCCGTCTTCTCGTTGGGCCAGTGATTCGTGTTATCTGTCTTTGGGAGCCTTGAGCCTTTCTTTACTATTTGCCTTTTATGGCATGCGGCTTAAAGGCTACGCCAGTTATCCCCGCGGAGATAAACTCTGGGAAACCTTGAAGTCGGACAAGGTATCGGACGACGACACAGAACAAGCGATCCTACAGTTGCTCTTAAAAAACAGGGAGCAGAACGCCAGAGTAAACGACGCCAAAATGAGTCTGCTATTTTGGTGTGGCTCGCTGTTCCTGGTCGGATTTCTCCTCGTGATCATCAGCCGTTTGCTGGCCGCACTAGCGAATACCTATGGCAACTCGGGTTTGTGAGTGATATGGATGCCAATCGAACATCATCCAGCTGCGAGTTGAAAGTGAACCGGCCCGGTTCTGTTTTCCTCCTGCAAACCGGGTTCCCAACCAGAAGTTCGCCTGGACAAACTCGATTGGCATCTGCTTTCGGTCTCCAAGCGGTGCGCGGAAGGTCAGCCAACTACCTGAAGCGGCCCGTGGTCGTCGCAGTGATCGCCGTGGTGATGATGCAGGCGTCCGTCCACCAGGTAGTCCACATGATCGCCATGCGGAATGGCGGCGTGGCCGCAATTCGGGCCATGAACGTGTTGCCGGTCGTGGCCTTTCGCACCGAGCGTGCATTTGTCGGGATTCGTGGCGCTGACGGCGATGGTGTGTTCGTCCACGTGGTCGCCGTGCGGATGATGCAGATGGCCATCGTGAAGATAATCCACGTGCCCGTCGTGCATGATGGCAATGTGTCCGCAATCTTTGCCATGGGCATGAGAATGGTTGGAGTGCGTTTTACAGGAATGTGATTCGTTCATAGGCTTTGATTTTGGTTTATGTGTTCAATGTGCGCGCATTTGCATCCGAGGCAACTAGACCACTGTTGCGGCTGGTGGGGCAAGAATTGTTTGTGCAAGTAACTTGCATTCATTTTATGAAGACTTTCAAGGAACGCAGCGCCTGGGCGATCTCGTCCTGCCGGAAAGCACGAATGCGCCTCACTCCGGCCCGGGAAGCCATCCTTTCTTTTCTGGCGCAACAGCGCACCCCCGCCAGCCTGGAAATGGTTTCGCACGCGGACGGTGTCCGGGGGCAATGTGATTCAACCACCGTTTATCGGACGCTGATGCTGTTCAAAGAAGCCGAACTGGTCCGGGTGGTGGGCACGCCACGCAAGGCGAGCTATTTTGTACTGAATGCTCCCGGTGACAGCGCCCATTTTCTGATTTGCCACGATTGCGGTTGCGTTACTGAATTGCCGTTGCCCGATTCCATTTCGGCTGAAATCGGGCGCATCGCTTCCGCGCGCGGTTTTTCACCAAAGTCGGCGGATTGTGAAGTCCAAGGCCTCTGTACCGATTGTCAAGCCGCGCACAAAACTCATATCCTGCCGTCGAAACTGATGGTCCACGTCAAAGCTCCAACCCCCCACAAGCGATGACCAGGCTCCTGATTTTTTATTTCATTGAGTGGGACAGTGTGAAATGTTCCTCCGGCCAATGAACAACGTGGATGCAGATCGAACATCATCCGGCTACGAGTTGAAGGACGAACTGGCGCGGTTGTGCCTGGCAACGGCACGCCGCGAGCCGGAACGCAAACTCGCCTGGGTGAATTCGGTTTGCATCCTATTCCTGCTGATCGGCCTTCTCGGCGCACGACAAGGCGTCATTGCCATCAGACCGGTCCCGCCCGTCCGGCAGGAAGTTCCCGTGGTCGTCCAGCCCGCGGTGTTGCCGCCGCAGCCGGTTGCCCCGAAGCCGGAGCAAGCGCAGCCCGTCAATCAGCCGCGCGTGCTCGTCGTCCTGCCGAATGCGCCAAACGTCAACTTTGGAGTTCCCAGCGCCGGCACGCTGGTCGCCGATGCCGCCCTCGCCTCCGCGCCGCAGGCGGCCCCGGTTCATATCGGTTCGCTCAACAACACCGGCGCGGGCGGCGAACGGCCTGAGCCACCTTATCCCCCCATCGCCCTGCAAACGGGAGAGCAAGGGACGATTGTTTTGGTACTTACCGGTGATGACGCAGGTCATGTCGTTTCGGTGGACGTGAAGACATCGTCCGGCTTCCCTGTCCTGGATCACGCGACGGTGGAGTTCCTCAAACGCCACTGGCGGCTGCCCACCGACAGCGGCACCCGGCTTTTCCAAACCAGCATTACTTACAAACTGCAACTGAACTGAAACCAAATCAAAATTATGCTCGCAAACATTGTTCTCCAATTCTTCCTTAAAGGCGGCCCGGTCATGTGGCCGATCCTCGTCTGCGGCCTGGTGGCGGTCGCCGTTGTCGGCGAGCGCGCCTTCTGGTGGTGGCGCGAAAACCGGAAGCGCGACCCGCAAAAAATGGAACAATTGCTGGCGGCGCTGGAGCATTCCGACGTGGCCGCCGCCAAACAAATCGCCGCCGGTTCGGACGATCCCATCATTCGCACCGTTCGTCACGGCCTTGATCATCTTGGTCACGCGCATGGTTCATTGCTCGGCGCGCTCCAACTTGCGGCGGGCGTCGAGTTGAAACAAGCCGGACGCTTTCTCACGGTCATGGACACACTGGTCACGCTCGCTCCCCTGCTGGGCCTGCTGGGCACCGTCACCGGCCTGATGCGCGCCTTCCTCAACATCGGCAGCGCGGAGTTATCCGTCGTGGGGGTCACCGGCGGCATTGGCGAGGCGCTGATTGCCACGGCCTGCGGGCTGGCCATTGCCATATTTTCACTGGTTCCTTTCAATTATTTCTCCGCCAAGGTGGCACAATTGCAATTCGACCTGGAGACGGCGGCGACGAACGTCGAAGTTTTGGTCGGGGGCGGAGGAAAAACGGGCGACACGGTTCACCTGCGCAAACCGGAAGCGCCGGGCCAGGCCACAAGCCATTGAACTATTGCCCATGAGAATTCCCTCGCCCATACCCAGGCGCCGCTCACGGATTGTCATCATCCCGTTGATTGACATCATGTTTTTCCTGCTCGCCTCGTTCATGATGGTGGCCCTGGAAATGAGCAAGACCGAGAACATCAAGGTCAACCTGCCGTCCGCGTCGCAATCCCGGCAGGATTACCGGCCCGACATGGTTAACATTGTTGTGGACAAATCCGGCGTGGTCTGGCTGGAGAAGAAACAGATTTCACTGGGCGATCTTACCTCGATCCTCAAGGACCGCTTTCATGCCAATCCCGACGTCCCGGTCTACATCGGCGGTGACCGCGACACGCTCCACGGTGACATGGTAAAGGTTTATCAGGTCGTCCGCTCCGTCGGCATTCAGAAGATTTCATTCATGACCGACAGCAATCCCTCCTCCACGACCCAATGAAAATCCGCACGCCTATCCCGGAAAAGAAGTCACGGCTGGAGATCATCCCGCTGATTGACATCATGTTTTTCCTGCTCGCGTCGTTCATGATGATCACTTTGCAGATGCAGATTGTGCGCACCCTCAAATCCAATCTGCCCACCGCCACACTCGCCACGCCGTCGAAGAAGCCCGAGATCGTGAATTTGACCGTGAACCAGGACGGCCAGGTTTCGGCGGACGACAAACCCATCGCCTTCCCCGAATTGTTCACGATGCTCACGAACCGCTACAGCCTGGACACGAACCTCCCGGTTTATATCACCGGCGTGCCGGACGCCACGCACGGTTCGGTTATGTTCGTGCTGGATCTGGTGAAACGCGCCGGTATCCAGCGCGTTGCCATCGCCGTCAACGCCGCTCCCGACCATCCAAATCCATGAAAAATTTTCAAGTCAACCTGTTTATCGTCCTCGCCCTCGGCCTTTGCGGCCTCTGCGCCTGGCAATGGTATGAACAGACCGGTCAGCGCACCACCATCCAGAGTCTGAACCGGATGGTCTATGACCGCGACGCCGCCATTCAGAACGATACCAACTCCATCGCCACGCTGAACCATCAGGTGAACCAGATGGACGCCAGTCTCACCGAAATGAAAGCCGTCGCTGCGACCAATGAACAACTCGTCATTTCCCAAAAGGCCGAAATCACTCAAATGCGATTCGAAAACGAAAACTTCACCAACGAAATCGAACAATACAAAGCCGGCGTGGATGCGCTCGAAGCCAAACTCAAAGAGGCCTACGTGGGTATTGACCAGCAGAATACCACCATTTCCAACCTGGTTGCCCAGCGCAACGACCTTGTTCGGAAATACAATGATGAAGTAAAAGACCGGAATGACGTCGTCGCCAAATACAACGATCTGGCGAAGCAGGTGGAAAAACAACAGGGCAACCTGCAGCAATGAGGCACGGCTGAGTGCTTCGAGCTGACCGGGTTCATCCGATCACCGTAAGCACGATGCCTGCGAGGATGCCGAGGACGGCGGCGATTTTTTGCCAGTTACTCCGTTCGCCGAACAACAGCAGCCCCCCGGCAAATGCCACCAGCGTGTTGCCGCGCCGCAGGCTCATTACCACCGACACCAGTGCATGCGGATGCCGCAAGGCGCTGAAATAAACATAATCCGCCGCCAACAACGCCAGCGCGATGAGCGGAATGGTCCAGCGCCAGCGGAACTCATTGCGCTCCCACCAACGCCATTGCCACCCGATGGCGAAGGGCGTGAACAAGACCACCAGGTAAATCGAAAACCACGCCTGCACCGTTGGCACCGAAAAATGCGCGCGTCCCAACAGGTATTTGTCATAGAGCGAACTCACTCCCCCCAGCACCGTCCCCGCCATCAAAAACCAAACCCACCGGTTCCGGTGAAAATGCACTCCCTCCAGCCGGCCGGCGAAGGAAAGTCCGACGAATGACGCCAGCGTCGTGACGATACCCAGTAATTGCATCCCGGTCGGCCGCTCGCCCAGAATCAGCACCGCACCGGCCAGCGTCCACAACGGCGACGTCGCGCGGATGGGTGAAGCGAGCGACAACGGCAGATGCTTCAGTCCGAAGTAGGTGAAAATCCATGAGGCCGTGACGATGGCCGACTTCAGCAGCAGTTGCAGATGCTGTACCAGGGTGAGCCGGTCTGTGACGAGTGCCGCCGGCAGCAGCCCCGGATGTTCCGCCTGCACCAGCAGCAGGATTGTCCACACCGCCGCTCCCGTCAGTGTGCTCAGGAACAACACCGGCAGCACCGCGTTGTTCCGGATGGCGTGCTTGATACAAAGGTCATAG
>Ga0335083_10003281_pt1 | contig 21036 bp, 11 predicted proteins | sample Lox_Sample_42_FD_206716 | JGI IMG/M metagenome (GOLD analysis project Ga0335083, IMG submission 206716) | Soil microbial communities from Loxahatchee National Wildlife Refuge, Florida, United States - Lox_Sample_4.2 | ecosystem: Environmental > Terrestrial > Soil > Wetlands | place: USA...
TCCTGCAAGCTGCAGCCGCCGCGGGCCTCGCCCCGCTCGCCTACGCCGACGACAAGCCCCGCCGGGTCGGCCTGATCGGCTGCGGCTGGTATGGCAAGATCGACATCCTGCGCCTTATCCAGGTCGCGCCCGTGGAGGTCGTCTCGCTCTGCGACGTCGATTCCAAAATGCTCTCCGAGGCCGGCGACATCATCGCCTCGCGCCAGGCTTCCAAGAAGCGCCCGCGCCTCTACAAGGACTACCGCGACATGCTGCGCGAGAAGGACCTCGATATCGTCGAAGTCGCCACGCCCGACCACTGGCACGCCCTCCCCACCATCGCCGCCATCGAATCCGGCGCCGACGTCTATTGCCAGAAGCCCATCAGCGTCGACGTGGTCGAAGGCCAGGCCATGCTGGCCGCCGCCCGTAAACACAACCGCGTCGTGCAGATTGGAACTCAGCGCCGCAGCACGCCTCATCTTGTCGAGGCCCGCGACCAGATCGTGCGCGAAGGCAAGCTCGGCAAGATCGGCCTCATCGAAACCTACTCATACTATGGCCAGGGTGCGAGAAACGTCCCTGACGCAGCGCCGCCTCCCAACCTCGATTACGAATTCTGGACCGGCCCCGCCCCCATGCGCCCCTACTGCGCCATGACCCATCCGCGAAGCTGGCGCGCCTTCATGGAATACGGCAACGGCACCATCGGAGACATGGGCGTCCACATGGTCGATATGGTCCGCTGGATGCTCAACCTGGGCTGGCCCAAGCGCGTCTCTTCTACCGGCGGTATCCTGGTAAACAAGTCCGGCAAGGCGAATATCGCCGACACCCAGACCGCTACCTTCGAGTTCGACGACCTTCAGATCGTCTGGCAGCACCGCCACTGGGGCGCGCCTCCGGATCCCAAGTACGTTTGGGGCGCGACCTTCTACGGCGACCGCGGCACCCTGAAAGCCAGCGTCTTCAGCTACGATTTCGTTCCGCTCAAAGGCCAGCCCATCCACAAGGACGTCACCTACGAGCTGGACAAGTTTCCCGAAGACGATACCGAGCCGCAGATCGAGAAGCACGTCGCCCCGGCCATCCGGTATCACATGAAGGACTTCCTCGCCGCCATCGACAAGCGTTCCCGCCCCGTAGCCGATATCGAGCAGGGGCACATTTCTTCCTCCTGCTGCATCCTGGGCAACATGGCGATGAAGCTTGGCCGCACGCTCGAGTGGGACGCGAAAGCCGGCCGCATCAAAGCCGACGAAGAGGCCAACCGGCTCTTGGCGCGTCCATACCGCGCGCCGTGGGTACATCCAGCGTAATGCGAACCTCGAGGCCGCGAGCGCCGCAGCGCGCAATTCACCGAACCTCCAGATACCCGAACCGCACCCGCCGGCCGCTCCCGATCCATACCTCCATCTCCCGCCATGCGGCGCTCGCCGCCGGCAGCGCGGCCCTGAACTCTGTAAGATCGTTGCCGCGGCTCAGCCGCTCCACGGGGAGCGCCACTCCGTTGGCCCTGACACTCAGCGCAACGTCTCGCGTCTCGAACACACCGATGTATAGCCCCTCTCCCGGACGCCGCGGACCGCCGATCCGCGCCATCGCGCTCCCGGACATCGATCTCAGCCCGTCCGGCTCGCGAGTCCATCCCGGGCCGAAATAGGCGGCGAACACGTCGTCCCCCAGGTTCACGAATTGCGGCTCGTCCTCCGGCGGCAGAGTCTCGCCGGAGGCGCGGCGCAACCCGGAACCGGTGAAGCAGTACACCGCCGCGTTCCCCGCCCCGATCGCGGGGCGGGCGATCGCCGCCGGCAACACGTACTTTGACAGCAGATCCGGAGCGGCCTGAATCCGCATCTCGCTCCCTGGCGCCAGGTACACCCGGGGAATCTCCAGCGCACGGAAGGGCAGGTCCGCCACGCCCGAAAAGAACAGATCCGTGTCGATGCACTCCAGCAGGATGATTCTCTGCGGCGCCCGATTGTGAAGCTCCTGAACCCCGCGCACCAGCGTTTCGACGCGCTCGCCCCGCGCATGCTGCCACCGGGTGACAGTCCACGCCGCCGGAACCGAAGCCCCCAGGTACACCAGCAGGCAGACCGCGGCCGGAATGCGCCACCTGGCAACCGCGACTCCGGCCAGCATTGCGATGCCGATCGCGGGCACCGCCAGGTAGTAATCCATCCGGTGTTCGGCGAGCGGCAGATACGGAGCCAGAGGGATAGCAAACCACGCCAGCCCCAGTAGCGTGTCCCTGGGAGCCTTAACCGCCAGCGCCGCCACCGCCGCGGTCAGCGCGAGCGTCAGCCACACCGGCATCGGCCCCAGACCCCATTTCCAATAGGTCCACGCAGTCTCGAAGATCCGCCCGTCCAGCCGCGGCGCGTAGACTCCGTCGGCCGGCGGCGGCGCGAAATAGAAATGCACACCGATCGCCAACGCGGAGACCGCAAACATCGGCAGAATCCTGCGCAGCAGGCGCCGGTCGAACAACAGGGCGTAGACCGTCGCCACCGCGGGATAGATGACGTTGATCTCCAGCGCTCCCAGCCCCAGCACGAACGCAACCCACTGTGCGCCCCACTTGCCGCGCAGCAGGAAATAGAAAGCCAGCAGAAAGAAGAATGCGCTCAGCGCCTGGTTGTAGATCGAGCTCCAGCCCAACACCGGCGCCACACCGATGTTGGCGATCCACACCGCCTGTGCCGCCAGCGCCCGGGCCTCCGACCCGGCCAGCCGCCGCACCACCGCGCCCAGCAACAGCACCCCCGCCGCCATCGTCACGAAGGCCGCAGCGTGAAACGGCAGCGCCTCCGGGCCGAAGGCCCACGCCAGTCCGAGCCAGTATGCGTTCTCTCCCAACGGCCGCATGTTTCCATGGGCTTTGGGTGCGAATAGCGCCCGCACCAGGCCAGCCGCGGAGTGGTTGTCATGCCGCAGGTTCAGCCAGCCGAAGTCATCCTGGAAAAACCAGCCCGTCACCCCCGGCCAATATAAGGCCGCGAGTAGGGCGACGGGCAGTGCCTTAGTGATGAGCCGTGGGACCGGCTCGAGGCGGTCCCCCACGGCAGTTAGAATACCAGGCGGACGGCCACTTGCATGCGGCGCGCGTTGGTGCCGTCGGGGAAGCCCTGGCTGGCGTTGCCGGTGCCGAGCAGCGAGACGCCGTTGGTCAGCACAGGCTTGAGGATGCCACCGGCGTTGACGCTGTAGGCTGAAGTTTGAATGCCCGTATTGTGGATCGTATTGCAGAGGTTGAACGCCTCAAACGCCAGGTTGAGTTTCACCCGCTCGCTGAACGGGAGGACACGGGTGAGGCGGGCATCCACGTTGTAGATCTGGTCCACATCTAGGGTGCCCACGGGCAGGAACGGAACGCGTGTCCAGCCGCCCGAGCCGTTGATCGTGCTGTTGGACAGAGTGACGCCCTGAAACACGCCGTTAGCCGATGTGCTGGCGGAGTTCATGGTCGCGGTCATGGGATGCGCGCTGGCCAGCGTCGTGATCGCCGAAAGCTCCCAGCCGTTCACAAAATACCGTGCGAAGGTGGAGGTGCTCTTGGTAAAGGTAGGCCGCCAGATCCAGTTCAGCACGAAGCGGTGCCGCTGGTCGAGCGTCGAAGAACCCTTGTCCAGCGGATAGTTGCCGTTGAAGGTAGCATTGTTGAACGTGCTGGAAATGTTCCAACTCGCGCCCTGCTGGTTGGCGTCGTCGATTGCGTGCGACCAGGTGTAGTTCATCTGCGCCATGAACCCGTGGGCAAAGCGCTTCTCCACCTGGACCGCGAGCCCGTTGTACCACGACTGCCCACCATTCTCGACCTGCAAGATTTTGGCGTACCGGGGATCGACGCGATTGCCGATGACGAACACCGGCGTGGTGTAAGTGGACACGTTATTGCCCGCGGCGTCCTGAATCGTGTAGGTGTAGGGACCGACCGGATTGCCGAGGTTCAGGTCGCGCTGCGTGAACAGGCCGATGCCGCGGCTCCAGATGTAGCTCACCGTCATCGCGATATCGCGGGTGAACTGGTGCTCCAGCGCCACGGTGCCTTGCTGCGCGTAAGGCGCGCGGAAACTCTGTGGGTCTGCGAACTCCAGCGTCACCGAACCGCTCGGCAGGCCGCTGGCGCTCGGCACCAGGGTCGGGAAGACAGGCGAGCCGGTCTGCGACGGGTTCAGGCTGATGCCGGTCTGATACTTGCCGTTGCCCAGGAACAGCGTGTCGAGCATGTTTCCGTGCATGCGCGCATAGAACATGCCGTAGCCGGCGCGGAGCACGGTGCGGTCGTCCAGCGAATACGACAGGCTGATACGCGGGGCGAAGTTCTTACTCTGCTCGCGGATGTGTCCCGTCTGCGGCCAGTCCGGATTGGTAATGGTCGGCTGCGGCAGCCAGCTCTTTTCGTAGCGCAGCCCGTAGCCGACCGTGAATTTCCTGGTGACCTTCCATGTGTCCTGCACAAACAGATTGATGTCGGTCGTGCGAATGTCTTGAATCGGATTTCCGAACTGCTGGGTGAACGTGCTGTAGTTCTTGAGCAGGGTGGTGTTGCCGGTGAAGTCCCGGGCGAAATTGGTCAGATTGCTGTAGGAGTAGGCGCCGAGTCCGTTGAAGAGCTGGTTCATCCAGTCTTCGGTGGTCGAGAAGTCCAGGCCGAATTTCAGCGCGTGCGCGCCGCGAACCCAGCTATAATTGTCCGCGAGCTGATAGCGGTTCTCGCTTGGATAGGTTCTCGGGTAAGCCTGCGCCGCGCCTACGGTGGTTCCCGCCACCGTCAGGTACAGGCCACCCGTTTCCGCCGGCCAAAGGTCGCTGGCTGCCGGGTCTGAAAGGCGGTCCTTAAACCAGCCGAAGCGGAATTCATTCACCGAATTCGGCGTGACCACAGCTGTCCACAGGGCCTTGCCATACTTGTCCTGTACCGTCGAGTTGCCGTTGTTGGCAATGGCGTTGCCGTTTGTCAGCACTGCCTGCGTCTGGATCCCATGTGGCGATACCCACCGCATGTAGTTCAAGTCGAAGCTGAGCGAGTTGCGCTCGGTCGGTCGCCAGTCGATCTTGCCAAAGCCCAGTTCCTGGTTGTAATTGCGCGGCACCGAGACGTTCATCTGCCGCTGGATGAAGTTGATGGCCGCTGTACATTGCGCCTGGGTAGCGCCACTCGCCCCGCCCACGGTGCAGTTGGAGGCGGGGATTGTGTTGCCGGCGCCGTCGGTGAGAGAGTTGTTGATGATGCGGTTCAATGCCGGAAAGCTCCGGTCCGTGTAATCGAAGTTCAAAAAGTAGAACAGCTTGTCCTTCTTGATCGGCCCGCCTAGGGTGCCTCCGACAGTGTGCCGCCACTCCGGAAGTTTCGTGCCGCCCGAATAGCGGTCCGCGGCTTCCAGAGTACGGTTGCGGAAGAACCAGTATGCGGTGCCGTGGACATCGTTGCCCCCGCTCTTGCTCACCGTGTTCACCACGCCGCCCATGGCGCGCCCGAATTCCGCGGAGAAGCCGTTCGAAAGCACCTGGAATTCCTGCACCGCGTCCTGCGAGATCTGGCTGCCGATGCGGGTGCGCCCGGCGTTCTCGTTGTAGAAGCTGTTGGTCGTGTCGTTGCCGTCCGTCAGGAACGCATTGCCCATCGCGATCCCGCGGAAGCTGATCAAACCGAACTCGCCATCGTTGGTCACCGCCGGCGTCATCAGCACATAGCTGTCCACGCGGCGGCCGTTGATCGGCAGATTGTTGATCTGGTCATTGCCTACCAGCGACGCCACTCCGGTCTTGGTATCTTCCACCAGCGGCGCCTCCGCAGTCACGTCGACCTTCGTCGTCGCGGCCCCCACCTGCAATGAAACGCGGAAATCCATCGTCTGACCTACCGTCAGCTCAAAATCCCTGACTTCGTAATCGGTGAAACCTTCCTTGGTGACTTTGATGCTGTATCCCGATGACGGCACCAGCGCGGGGACGGCGAAGACGCCAGCCTCGGTTGTCGTAACGGTACGCCGGATACCTTTGGCATCGTTCGAGACCACTACCGTGGCACCGGGAACACTCGCGCTCGAAACGTCGCGTACCGTGCCCGATATTGCGCTCAAGCCGGCCGCCGCTTGCGCGAACATGGCAGTTGAGCAGAGCAGCATGCAAACACAGAGAGTGAGAACTTTTCGCATGGTATTTTCTTGACCCCTTTACACCCGATGTGAAGCTCAGGATAGCAGGAAACGCGCGGGGGCAAAAGCTCTGAAATGGCAGAAATTGGTTAAATCGGGCGGGGTGGCACGCGAGGAGAGGCGGACGACAAAAAGCGATCGTCCGCCCCACATCACACTAAAACAGGAAGCGGAGGCTGACTTGCATGCGGCGGGCCTGCGTGCCGTCCGGGAATCCGGCATCGGCCGAGGGCTGGCCGTACAGCGGCGTCGGGCTGATGATCATGCCTTTTTCCTGAAAGGCTTGCGAGCTCGAGTTAGACGTGGCCGACCAGGAGTTGGCCAGGTTGAAGATCTCGAACTTGAGCTGCAGCTTCATGCCTTTTTCGTTAAGCGGGATGATCTTCGCCAAGCTGGCGTCGGAATTGTACCGGGCCGGGTAGTACTGGCTGTAATAGGGCCAGAACGGGACACGGTAGCTGAGGCCGGAGCCGTTCAAAGACCCGCGGTTTGCCATACCCGTGACCGGCGTGTCGGTCACGTTCACGGTCACCGAATACGGCCGGCCGGACGCCAGCGTCGTGAGGCTGGTCAGTTGCCAGTTGTTCACCACGTACTTATAAAACCCGCCGGTGCGAGTGGTGAACTTCGGTTCCCATACCCACGAGAGCACAAAGCGGTGGCGCTGGTCGAGCGCGCCGCTGCTCTTGTCGGCTTTGTAGTTGCCGTTGTACAGCCAGTAGGTGTTGCTGGTGAAGAACAGGTTGTTGGTGCTGCCGCCGTAGCTCTGCCCGTCATCGATTTCGTGGGACCAGGTGTAGGAGAGCTGGCCGGTGAAACCGTGGGTGAAGCGCCGGCGCGCCTGCACCGCGAGCGCGTTGTAGTAACTGTTGACGCCGTTCTCCAACTGGTAGATGCCGTTGTAGCGCGGATCGGGACGGCTGCCGATGTAGACCGGCGTGCTCCACGTTCCGGTGGGATTGTTGTTGGCATCCACGATGGTGTACGTCACGTTCGGTCCCACGTTGTAGAAGTTCAGGTCGCGCGTGGCGCCGAGTTGCACGCCACGGCTCCAGATGTAGGACACGTTCAGCGAGATGTCGCTGCCGATCTGCCGCTGCACGCCGACGTTGCCCTGCTCGGCGTACGGGGTCTTGAGGTTCGGCGCGGCGAATTGCAGATAGGTGGAAGAGACACTGCCGCCGGCGGGGGCGGAACCCAGGATGTTCGGGTACATAGGGCCCGCCGCCAATTGCGCGGGCTGCGAGGAACTCAGGCTCATCGCGGTCTGATAGACGGCGTTGTTCTTGAACAGGTTCGACAGCGTGCCGCCGGCGAAGCGCGCGTACGAGATTCCGTAGCCGGCCTGAATCACGGTCTTGTCGTTCAAGCGGTAGGTGACGCCGGCGCGCGGGGCGACGTTGTTGGCGGTGCTGTGAATCACGCCGGTTTGCGGATAGTCCTTATTGATCAGCGTGGGTTGCGGCAGGTGGTTGTACTCCCAGCGGGCGCCGATATTCAGATTCAGCCGCTCGGTGACGCGCCACTGGTCCTGCGCGTACAGCGCGTAGTCGCGGATGGTGAATTCCGCCGACGGACTTCCGAACGTCTGCGCATAACTCTGCCAGTGCTTGCCGGCATTGCTGCCGGCCAGGCCGGCATTGCTGTAGTCCAGCGCGAAGTTGGTCACCGTCTGGTAGGTGTAGCTGCCGTTGGCATTGGAGATGTAGTAATCGATGTCGTGGGCCGAGGCGGTATCGAAACCGAACTTGAAGATGTGCTTGCTCTTGGTCCAGGTGGCGTTGTCGGCGAACTGGAAGCGCTGCTCGTCCGGCTCGACCCGCGGCAGGTAGTTGGTGGAACCGATGGCCTGGCCGTTTACCGTCACCGCCAGATATCCCAGGTTTGGACCCAGAAGCGCGTCGTCGAAAGTATCGGCCTGGCGGTCGGTAGCCCAGCCAAAACGAAATTCGTTGACGAAGCTGTTGGTCGGTACCGCGATCCAGCCGAACTTGCCGTTGCGCACGCGGACCGAATCGTCGCCGTTGCTGGTGATCTGGCCGCCGGTGGTGACCGTGGCTCCGGTCTGGATGCCGTTCGGCGACACCATGTGCTGGTAGTTGAGTCCGGCGGTGAAGGTGTTGCGCTCGTTCATGCGATAGTCGATCTTGCCAAAGCCGATGTCCTGCGCCAACGTGCGCGGAATCGTGCCGAAGAAGCGGGGTAGCAGGCTGTTGATGGCCGCGCACTGCGCCGGAGTGGCCGGGGCGCCGCAGCCGATCCAGACCTGGTTGTTGCTGTCGATGACGCCGGCGCGGATCAGGCTTCCCACCAGCGGGAAATTGCGCCGCGTAATTTCGGTGGCCAGGAAGAAGAACAGCTTGTCCTTCTTGATGGCGCCGCCCAGCGTGCCGCCGGCCTGGTGGCGCCACTCGGGAGGATTGTAGTTGGCGAACGGGTCGCGCGCATTCAGGGTGCGGTTGCGGAAGAACCAGAACGCGCCGCCGTGAAAATTGTTGGTGCCGCTTTTGGTGATGGTGTTGATCACGCCTCCCATGGCGCGCCCGTATTCGGCGGAGAAGTTGGCGGCGACTACCTGGAACTCCTGCACCGAGTCCTGCGAGATTTGCGACGCGATGCGGGTGCGGCCCGCGTTCTCGTTGTAATACTGCTGCGTGCTGTCGTTGCCGTCCACCAGGAAAGCATTGCCCGCGGCCACGCCGCGGAAGGTCAGCAGGCCGTAGGTGCCGTCGTTGGTCACACCGGGTTGGAGCAGTACGAAGGAATCGACGCGGCGGCCGTTGATGGGCAGGTCGGTGATGGACTTGGAATCGACCACGCCGGAGACGTCGGTTTTGGCTTCCTCGATGAGCGGCGCGGCGGCGATCACCTCGACTGCGGCGGACGCGGCCGCGAGCTTGACGGTGATTTCGAGGGCCAGGTTCTGGCCGACCAGAAGATCGATATTGCGGGCTTCGTAGCCCATGAATCCCTGCGCGTTTACAGTGATCCTGTAACCCGCGGCGGGAGTAAGAGCGGGCGCGGCAAACACGCCGGCCTCGTTGGTGGTCAGGGTGCGGATCACTCCCTGGCCTTCCGTGGAAACGATGACCTTGGCGCCGGGAACAACAGCGCCGGAGGGGTCCCGGACGACCCCGGAAATTCCCGCCATGCCGGCCACCGACTGCGACCAGGCAGCGCCGGCCACGAGCAGAAACAATACAAACGCGAACACTTTTCGAGACATGAGATCTCCCACTTTGCTGTATCAGCGTAACAGATATCATTACCCGAAAAACATAAACGGAAGTTAGTATTGAGGCGCTGCGGGCGGGAGTGCGGGTCGCGAGCCGCGGGCCTGACAGGGGCGGGCCTGAAGGGCCCGCCCAAGGCGTTCAGAACGTGAAGCGCGCCCCGACCTGGGCGCGCCGTGCGTTGGTTCCGTCGGGGAAACCGCCGGAAGCGTTGCCGAGTCCGGGCGTGGTGGGCGCACAAACCGTCGCGGTCGCGGAGGCGCACGGTGCGATCACGAAGATCGGTGCGGCCAGCGTACCCTTATTCGCCGCCGTGAAGCCCTGGGACACCACGCCGGTATTGCTCACCGTGTTGGTCAGGTTGAAGACCTCGAACAGCAGACTCAACCTCATCCTCTCGCCGATCGGAAAATTCTTGGCGAGACGCGTGTCGAAGCGTGTGATGGGATCGATCATCAGGGGGTTATTGGGCAGCCACGGCACACGGTTGTCGCCACCCAGCCCGTTGAGGCTGCCCGTAAAGGCCTGCGGCAGGTTGGAGGTGGATGAGAAGCTGACAGACTCGAATGAGGGCCGGCCGCTCGCCAGTGTGAGCAGGCCGTTCCACTCCCAGCCGTTGATTACATACCGGGCGAAGGCACTGTTGCTCTTCGTGAATTTCGGACGAATGATGAACGTGCCCACGAAACGTTGGCGCTGGTCGAGGTTGCCATTACCCTTGTCCAGGCTGTAATTGCCGTTGTAGAGGCCCATGGGACCGCTGCTGAAGAAGATCGCGTTGCTGCCGGACTCCTGGTTTTCATCCAGTTCGTGCGCCCAGGTGTAGGCGATGGTTCCCTGCATCCAGCCGTTGAAGCGGCGGTTCAACTGGACCGCCATGGCGTCGTACCACTGCTTGCCGCCGTTTTCCACCTGGTTGATGTGGCCATATCGGGAATCGAGACGGTTGCTGAGCAGGTAGAGCTGCGTGTTGTAGATCTGCCCGGTCGGGTTGTAGTTGGAGTCGAGGATGGTGAAGTTGTAGACCTGCGAGCTGAGCGGTCCGATGTTGATGTCCCGGACAGTGAACAGCCGCTTGCCGCGGTTCTGGAGGTACGAAACCGTAAGGGTGGTGTTCTTGGAAAGCGCGTGCTCGATGCCCACGTTCAACTGCTGCGTGTAGGGGTTGCGCATGTCCGGGGCGGCAAAGGTGATGGCGCGGTTGGCGGCCAAGGCGCCCGCCGGGCTGGACAGCGGCACCGGGAAGACCGGCGCGCCGGCCGAAGTCGGGCTGGTGATGCTCAGGCTCTGCGTGTAGAGGTCGTTCAGCGAGAAAAAGTTCGCGACCATCGCGGAGATGTAGCGCGCGTAGTACAAGCCGTAACCGGCGCGCACCACGGTCCGATCGCCCAGCGAGTATGCCAGGCCCACGCGGGGCGCGAAGTTCCTCCCCGCGGAGGGAATGTGGCCGGTCTGGGGATAGTTCGGATTGGTAATGGGAGGCTGCGGGAGGATGGAGTACTCGTAGCGCAGGCCCAGATTGGCAGTCAGTTTCGGTGTGATTTTCCAGGTGTCCTGGCCGTAAAACCCAAGATCGGTGATGTTCGTGTCGATGATGGGATTGCCGAATGCCTGGGAGTAGGAGGACCAATGGCTGGGACCGGGTGTCGGGCTGGTGTAGTCCTGGGCAAAGGTGGTCACGTTGGAGTAGGTGAAGGTGCCGAAACGATTGCTCAGGCTGTTGGAGTAATCTTCGGTGCGGGCGATGTCAAACCCGAACTTCATGGTGTGCTTGCCCTTGACCCACGAGAGACCATCCACGAACTGAAAGCGGTTTTCGCTGGGGAGAATGCGCGGCAGAATGTTGTAGCCGCCCAGAGTGCTGACCCCTGCCACCGAAAGGCCGACGTTGCCGATGGGATAGCCGGACTGGAGGGTGGGGTTGAAGTCATCGGCTTGGCGATCTTTGAACCAGCCGAAGCGGAACTCGTTCACCACAGTGCCGTTGGGCACCAAGGTCCACGAGAACTTGCCGATCCGATCGCGCACCGTATCGTCGCCGTTGTTGCCTACCGCGGCGCCGTTGGTGAGGGTGATGCCGGTCTGAATGCCGTTCATGGAGTGCCATTTCAAATAGTTGAAGCTGGCGCTGAAGGAATTGTGCTCGTTGGGCCGGTAGTCGAGCTTGAGGAAACTCAGGACCTGGTTGCCATTGCGATCCACCAGGCCGAACATTCGCGGCAGCAACGCGTTGATGGCGTTGCACTGCGCCGTAGTAGCCGGAGCACCGCAGCCGATCCAGGTCTGGGTAGTGGCGTTGACCGAAGAGTTGATCAAATTGCCGACGATTGGGAAGTGGCGCCACTGAGCTTCGGTGTCGAAGAAGAAGAAAAGTTTGTCTTTCTTGATGGGGCCGCCGACGGTGCCGCCGTAGATATGGCGGACTTCGGGCGGATCGATGGCCGCGAAGCGGTCCCTGGCGTTCAGCGTGCGGTTGCGGAAGAACCAGAAGCCGGTACCGTGAAAATCGTTGGTTCCGCTCTTGGTGATGGTGTTGACGACGCCGCCGGAGGCGCGGCCGTACTCAGCCGAGTACGAAGAAGAGAGTACCTGGAATTCCTGCACCGCGTCCTGGGAAAGCTGGGAACCGAGGCGGGTGCGGCCGGCGTTCTCGTTGTAATACTGATTGGTGGTGTCGTTCCCGTCCACCAGGAAGTTGTTGCCGCCGGCAAGGCCGCGGAAGGTGACCAGGCCGAAATCGGCGTCCTTGGTCACGGCGGGCGTGAGTTGCACGAACGTATCCACGCGGCGGCCGTTGATGGGCAGGTCCTGGATCATGTTGTTGCCCACGACCGCCGAGAATTCCGTTTTCACATCGTCCACGGCCGGCGCCGCGGCAGTCACTTCCACCGCCTGGGACATCGCCCCGACGGCGAGCGCGATGTTCAGGTTGAGGACTTGGCCTACCTGGAGCACCAGATCGTTGGCCTCATATGTGCTAAAGCCCTGTTTGCTCACCGTGACCTTGTAGCCCTGGGATGGAACCAGGGAGGGCGCGGCGAAAATGCCGGCGTCGGTGGTCTCCAGTTCGCGGGTGAGACCCAGCGACGGATTGGAGACAACAACCTTGGCTCCGGGGACCGCTGATCCACTGGCATCGCGGACTGTTCCGGAGATGGCGCCGAGCCCAGCCGTCGCCTGCGCGTACACATTTGCAGTAAAGACGAGGGCACAAAAACATGAAGCAAAACCTTTACGCATATTCGTTAAACCTCTATCCAGACCCGAGATCGTTTTCTTTGGGACAAACATATCAGAATTGCAACTTCAACTGAATGGGTAAAAAGGGCAGAACCACGCCCGAAACGCCGGACTAACCCGCCAACGCATGCTCGCCTCCCGCGAGAAATATTGGAATGGTACACCAGGCGGCGCGGTTTGAAAACCCTAAAAAGGATACAAAATGATGAATGTGGAAGACCTCGAGCGCAACCTGTTGACGGTAAGGGAACGTATCGCGCGCGCCGCCGACCGGTCGCGGCGCGATCCCGCCGGAATCCTGCTGCTGGCGGTTACAAAAGTGTTTCCGGCGGAGATCATCCGCGCCGCCCACGCACTCGGATTGCGCGAGTTCGGAGAGAACTACGTGCAGGAGTTCGAAGGCAAGGCGTCGGCGGTCCGCGGCCTCGAGGGTGCGCGCTTCCATCTCATCGGGCACCTGCAGTCCAACAAGAGCGGGCGGGCCACGGAGTTGTTCGACGTGGTGCAGACGGTGGATTCACCGAAGCTGGCGCGCCGGCTGGACGCGGCAGGCCGGAACCTGGAAGTCATGATCGAGGTGAAATTAAGCGATGAAGAGGCGAAGAGCGGCGTCGAGCCCGAAGGGGTGCCGGCGCTGATCCAGGCGATTCGCGGCTGCCCGAACCTCCGCCTGCGCGGCCTGATGACCATGCCGCCGTGGAGCGACGACCCCGAAGCGCCGCGGCCGATCTTCCGTCGCCTGCGCGAATTGGCCGTGCAACAGGGGTTGCGCGAGCTTTCGATGGGCATGTCGCACGACCTGGAGACCGCCATCGAGGAAGGCTCGACCTGCGTGCGCGTGGGGACCGCGCTGTTCGGCAAGCGGAGAAAGGCGTGACCGCGGGTTTCTACGCGCCGTTGCCGCCCGCGCGCACCGGGGTGGCCGACTATGCGGCGTCGCTTCTGGCGGAGTTGCGGCAGCACGGTCAGCTGGAAGTGGCGCCGCCGCGCTGCGATGCGGCCCTCTACCACCTGGGCAACAATACGCTCCATGCGGAAATCTACCGCCGCGCTCTGGAGCGTCCCGGCGTGGCGGTATTGCACGATGCCGTGCTGCACCACTTCCTCCTGGGACAACTGAGCGAACGCGAATACGTCGAAGAGTTCGTTTACAACTATGGCGAGTGGAATCGCGGATTGGGGCGCGAATTGTGGCGGGGCCGCGCGAGTTCCGGGTCCGACGAACAGTACTTCCGGTACCCGATGCTGCGACGCATCGCCGAGCGCTCGCGCGCGGTGGTGGTCCACAATCCGGCGGCGGCGCGGGTGGTGAAGGAGCATGCACCGGGAGCGCGCGTTGTGGAGATTCCTCACCTGTTCGCACCTCCGCCGCTGCCGGGCGAGGCGGAGGTGCTGCGCTATCGGCAGAGCATCGGGCTCAGACTGGGCGCCTTCGTTTTCGGAGTCTTCGGATACCTGCGCGAATCGAAGCGGCTGGTGGCCGTGCTCGAAGCGTTCCACGCCCTGCACCACGATTTTCCGCACACAGCTCTGGTGGTGGCGGGCGAGTTCGTTTCCTCGGACCTGGAGCGGGCGCTGCGGCCGATGCTGCGGGCGCCAGGCGTCGTACGGCTACCGTATCTCGCGGATCGCGAGTTCTGGCTGGCCGCAGGCGCCATCGACGTCTGCGTCAACCTACGCTTTCCGGCCGCGGGCGAAACGTCCGGGATCGCGGTGCGCATGATGGGAATCGGCAAGCCCGTGATGTTGACCGCGGGCGAAGAGTGCGCGCGTATCCCTGAGGACGCGTGTGTACGCATCCCGAGCGGCGCGGCGGAACGGGAGTCGCTGCGCTGCCACATGGTTTTGTTAACATCGGTAGCTGGAGTCGCCGGCGCGATCGGGGAACGCGCGGGCCGGCACATTGACGCGCACCATCGGTTGAATCAGGCGGCGAAGCAGTATTGGGACCTTCTGTGCGAAAGCTGTACCTAGTTCTGACCTGCGCGGGCTGTGTCGCAGCCCAGCAAAAGCCGATCGTCAAATATCTGCACGTGCCGGTAGCGATGCGCGACGGGGTCAGGCTCTCGACCAACGTCTACCTGCCTTCGGAGCACGGGCGCTATCCGGCGATCCTGGTGCGCACGCCGTACAACAAAGGAGCCGACATCACGCCCAACTTCCAGGCGTTCGTCGAGCACGGCTTCGCGGTGGTAGTGCAGGACGTGCGCGGGCGCTACGAGAGCGAGGGCGCGTTCCAGCCGCTCAGCCAGGAACTCGAGGACGGCGACGAGACGCTGAACTGGGTCGCGCGCCAATCCTGGTCCGACGGCAAGATCGGAATGATGGGTGGCTCCTACGGCGGCATCGCGCAATGGAAGGCGGCGCTCTCCGGCAATCCGCACCTCAAGGCGATTTTCCCGGTAGTGAGCGGATGGGACGAGTATCGCGACCGGTATTACTCCCCGGGTGGGGCGTTGAAACTCGGCTACCGGCTGGAGTGGCTGTCGGAGAATCTGCGCGCGCCGGGATATCATCCGGACTTCAGCCGGTTCGTGCTCCACTTGCCGGTGCGGACTTCGGACGTGCAGGCGCTCGGCTGGACTTCGCCGCTGTGGCGCGACATCATCGACCATCCCACGTTCGACGCGTTCTGGAAGGCGGTGAGCACGCGCGAACGGATCGACCGCGTGCGCGTGCCGGTGTTCAGCGTCGGAGGCTGGTACGACAACTTCGTGGAGAGCGACCTGGAAGCCTATGCGGCTCTGCACAAGCGCACCGGCTTGAGCCGCATCGTGGTGGGGCCGTGGCCGCACAACATGTCGATTCCGTTCCACGGTGTCGATTACGGCAGCGAGTCCCAGGTGGCGGTGCGGAGCCTGCAGATGGAGTGGTTCGACCAGTGGCTGAAGGGCAAGGATTCGGCGCTGCTTTCTGAGCCGCCGGTGAAATTCTTCGTGATGGGCGCCGACCGGTGGCAGGAGGCCCGCGAGTGGCCGCCGGAAAACGCCCAGCCGAAGAGCTACTACCTGCAGAGTGCGGGCAAAGCGAGGTCGCTCGCCGGCGACGGCGCGCTGTCGGAAAAGGCAGGGAGCAAGGCGGCAGCCGATACCTTCGAATTCGATCCGAACGATCCGGTGCCCACCTTGGGCGGCGCGGTGTGCTGCAACCCGAAGGTGTTTCCCTGGGGGCCATTCGATCAGCGCGCGGTGGAGGAGCGAAAGGACGTTCTGGTCTACACGACGAAACCGCTGAAACAGCCGGTGGAGATCGCCGGGCCGGTGCGGGTGTCGCTGTGGGTATCGACCAGCGCGCGCGACACCGACTTCACGGCCAAGCTGGTCGACGTGTTCCCGGATGGCACGGCGCGCAACCTTACCGACGGCATTCTGCGCCTGCGCTATCGGAGCTCGCTGGAGAAGCCGGAACTGGCGCGCCCCGGCGAAGTCTACCCCGTCTCGATCGACGCCGGCGTCATAAGCAACGTGTTCCTGAAGGACCATCGCATCCGGCTGGAAGTGTCGAGCAGCAACTTCCCGCGCTTCGACCGCAATCCGAACACGGGAAATCTGGTCGCCGACGCGCGCCGGCTGATGAAGGCCAGCCAGACGGTGTTCCACGACGGGGCGCATCCTTCGTGCCTGACTGTGATGGTGATGAGGTAGTGGTTTACCTGCGCGACAGGTCCCTCAGATAGAGATCCTTGAACCGCATGTTGCCCTCGCCGCCGGAGTGCAGTTGCAGGGCGATGCCGCCGTCGAACGACTTGGGCCTCGGGTCGGTGAAATCGATGACCGTCACGCCGTTCAGAATGCACACCATGTGGTTGCCTTCCACCTTCATGAGCATGTCGTTCCAGTCGGTGGGGCGCATGACATATTCGTACTCGGGCGAAGGCCAGGCGATCCAGCCGCGGTCGTCGCCGTAAAGGCCGCCGGTGTGGTGGTTGAGATTTCGGTCGATTTCGAACTGCATGCCCTGCGACACGTCGACCGTTCCGGGCTTGAAACGCGTGTGGAAGTAGATGCCGCTGTTTCCCGGGCCTTCGCACTTGTAGCGCAGCGAGAGCCAGAAGTCCTTGTAGTCCTTCTCGGTCATGAGGTAGCCGTATTGTTTGCTCACGCCCTGGCCGTGGATGGTGCCGTCCTCGACCGTCCACTGCTCGTTGCCGACCTTGACCCAGCCGGTCAGGTCCTTGCCGTTGAATAGCGAAATCCACTGCTCATTGGGCAGGAGGTCGCGCTTGCCCTGCGGCGTTTGTGCGAGAAAGATCGCCGGCGCGATCAATGTGGCGGCGAGAATGAGTTTGCGCATGAAGACGGTTCTATCATAAAGTGCATGGTTCCGCGAATCACGGCACGTCCTTTCTTCCGCCCCGAAACGGCGGCGCTTCGCTACCTTCCGGAGTCGCCGCGGATGGTGGGCGGGCAACTGATGTGGGTCTCGATTCAGCACGGCCCGGATAGCAAGCAAGGCGGGCTGAACATTCTGGACCCGGTGACGCGCGTCAACCGGCATCATCCGCTGCCGGGGCGCCCCGGCTTCATCGGCGAAAGCGGACGGCCGGGAGAGCTGGTGATCGGACTCGAACGCCGGCTGGTGCTCTACGACGTCGAAACCCGGCAAGTCACGGCTACGCTGGCCGAAATACCCGGCAATCCGCGGGTGATCATCAACGACGGTATCGTGATTCCGGGAGGCGCAATCTTCGGCACCAAGGATCTGCAATTCCAGGATCCGATCGCGGCGCTGTATCGTTTCGACTTCGGCACCGGCGAGCTGCGCGAACTGCGCGGCGGCCAGGTGTGCAGCAACGGCAAGTTCCTGCGCGATGGCGTGCTGGTCGATATCGACAGCCAGCCCCGCACCATCACAGAGTACGCTTTCGACGGCGGGAGCCTGCACCCGCTGCGGTTGATTGTGCCGCCGGAATCGCTGCCGGCGATCCCGGACGGCCTGCGCCCCACGCCGGACGGTGCAAGCATCGTGGTGGCCTTCGTCAACCTGGATGCCGGCCGGGACGGCCTGGCACAGGAGATCCGCCTCTCGGACGGCGCGGTGCTGGCGGAGTGGCTCTTCCCCGGCGCGCCGCGGGTCACTTGCCCGGAGCTCGCAACGCTCGACGGCGAGCCGTGCTGGTTCTTTACCACCGCGGCCGAGGGCATGTCGGAAGAAGAACTCCCGCTGGCTCCCGAAGCGGGGACGATCTTTGTGGCGCCGGCTACATCCGGTCACTAGTCGGCGGAACGACGCCTTTCAGCCGCATGTAGGGCGAAATGTAGCCGTACATCTCCTGAATGTGCATGTTGTTATTGATCAGCACGGAGAGCTTGGACACCTGCTGTCCGCCCCGGCCGGCCACCATTTCCATGGCGGTCTTGTCGTTCAGCGAGTCCCACGCGGCGTCGCAGGCGTCGAAGGAGGCTTTGAGCGCGGCGACCAGGTCTGCCTTGGAGGTCTTGCCCTGGGCCGGGTTGGGTTTGCGCTCGCCGGTGAGGGCGCTGCATCCGCCGGTTTGCCCGGCGATGTGGGCGATGCGCTCGCCGAAGCTCTGCATCTCCGGAGTGGGCTTGAAGCTGTACGCATCTTCGGGCATTTTTTCGGCGGCTTTGACCAGGTTGGTCTTGAGGCGATTGTAGGCGGCCTTCTGCTCGGCGATCACGGGGTTGCTCTGGGCGAACATGGCGCAGGCGGCAGCAAGGGTGATGAGGGACGCTCGGATCACGTGTGTATCTCCTCGTGACATTCTACTTCAGGTCTCGCAACGCGAGCTGCGCGGACCGCAAATAAACAACGGTCCGCGCCACCCTGGGGGCACACTATAATCACCCCATGGGCAAATTTGCAACTCTGCTCCTGGCAATGGCCGGCGCGCTGTCCGCGGCGCGCTACGGCATCGAGAATATCGGAAAGATCGTCCGCCTCACCGACCCGCAGATCGCGCCCGACGGCAAGTCCATCGCTCTGGTGGTCTCGCGCACCAACTACGAAGAAGACCGCTACGATCCCGAACTCGTGCTGATCGACGTGGTCACCCACGGGCAGCGCGTGCTCACGCGCGACCGGCGGGGAGTGAGCCAGGAGCGCTGGTCGCCCGACGGCACCAGGCTGGCGTTTCTGGCCACCGTCGACGGCAAGCCGCAGATCTTTGTGCTGCCGATGAACGGCGGTGAAGCCTGGCAGGTGACGAAATCGCCCACCGGCGTGCAGCAGTACGCCTGGCGGCCCGGTGCATCGAACGAGATCGCCTACGTGGCTTCGGACGAGCCTCCCAAGGTCACCGGCGAAGAGCGCCACAACCGCGCCTTCGAGATTCAGAACAATCACTTCCTGATTCAGGAAGCGCCCAAGCCGGGGCACGTCTGGCTGATCGCCGTGGATGGAAAGGCCGCGCCGAAACGGCTGACCTCCGGTTCCTGGACGCTTCCCGTGAGCCTGCCTCCTGGCGCGCCGTCATCGCCGCTGACGTGGTCGCCGGATGGCAAGCGGTTGGCCATCGTGAAAGTCATCAGCCCGTACACCGGCGATGGCGATAAGAGCGCGGTGCAACTGCTCGATGTCGATACCGGCAGCCTGCGCCCGCTAACCGGCCGGACACGCAACGAATCGCAGCCGCTGTTTTCGCCCGACGGCGCGCGGATCGCCCATTGGTATCCGCGCGACGGCGAGAGCAAGAATGTGAACGAAATCTACGTCGGGCCGGCAAACGGCGGCGATACGGCGAGCATCACCCGCGCGCTCGATCGCAACGTGCAGCGCTGCATCTGGATGCCGGACGGCCGGTCGATGCTGGTCAGCGCCAACGACGGCACGACCACCGGCCTGTGGATTCAGCCCCTCGAAGGCAGCGCGCGGCGCATCAACATGGGTAAGGTGGTGGCCACGGCGGCGTTCTGGCTGGATGCTTCGGTCGGTCCCAAGGGCGAAATCGCGGTCACTGGCAGCGAGCCCGAACGCCCGGCCGAGCTTTACTATCTCGCGTCGCCCGAGGCGCCCCTGCAGCGGCTGACCGATTTCAACCGCGATACGACTACCGTCGAGCTGGGCCGCACCGAGACCGTGCAGTGGGATAACGAGGGCTTCCATATGGACGGGGTAGTCACGTATCCCCCGGACTTCAGCCCTGGCAGGAAGTATCCGCTGGTGTTGTACGTCCACGGCGGCCCGCGTGCGGCGTCAAAGGAAGCGTTCTCCAGCCGGGCGCAGTTGCTGGCCGCGCAGGATTGGGTGGTGTTCGAGCCGAACTATCGCGGCAGCGACAACCTGGGGAACGCGTTTCAGTCGGCCATCTGGGGCGACTCCGGCGCGGGACCGGGACGCGACGTGATGGCCGGTGTGGCCCAGCTCGAAAAGCGCGGCTTCGTCGATTCCACGAAGATGGCCGTCTCCGGCTGGTCGTACGGCGGCTACATGACGACCTGGCTGCTCGGAAACTATCCCGACAAGTGGAAGGCCGCGGTCGCGGGCGCGGCGGTCACTGACTGGCTCGATCAGTACAACTACGGCGATTCCAACGTTCGCCGGGGCGCGGCGTTCGGCGGCTCGCCCTACACCGACCCCAAGCGCATGCAGCAGTTCCTGGAGCAGTCGCCCATCTATTATGTTTCGAAGATCAAGGCGCCGACGCTGATTCTCTCCGACACGGGCGATTTCCGCGTGCCGATCACGCAGTCCTACCAGCTCTATCACGCGCTGGTGGATAACGGCGTGCCCACGCAGTTCATCGCGTACCCGGTCACGGGCCACAGCCCCAACGATCCGGTTCACTCTCGCGACATCGACCGCCGCTGGATCGCCTGGCTGGGGCGGTACCTGTAGAGATTACTCCAGCATCACCTTTTTGCCCGTGCGTACGCTTTCGCGCGCGGCCTCGAGAATCTCGACCACGATTACGTTGTTCTCCAGCGAATTCAATCCCGACGGACGGAACTTGCCCCGCGCCACGCCGGTGAGGTAGGTAATCGAATCGCGCTCGGCGGCGGGCAGGGGCGCGGGAGTACGCGCCTCCTCGGCGCGCTGTTCGGGCAGGCGGACGCGCAAGCCGTTGCCGCCGATGGCGATCGCGTAGCCCTTCTCGCCGTAGACCTCGAAATCTTTGCGGCTGAAGGGCCAGTTCCACGAGGCTTGAATGATTCCCTGGGCGTTGGGCCACTGCACCAGGATGGTGGCTTCGTCATCCACTCGCGCGTAAATCGCAGGCTTGTTGGTATGAGCCAGGGCCACCACCGACTGCGGGCGCCGGTTGTCGAGCATCCAGGTCATGAGGTTTGCGCCGTAGCAACCGAAGTCGAAGAGCGCGCCCGCGCCGTTCTTGACGGGATCGGTGAGCCAGGCGAGGAACTCGGGCTGCACGTGAATCTCTTTGGGGCCTTCGTGGCCGTCCATGGCCACCATCTTGCGAATTTCGCCCGGCGTTTTCTGCTCCTTGAACAGTTTCCAGA
>Ga0335083_10003282_pt1 | contig 21030 bp, 12 predicted proteins | sample Lox_Sample_42_FD_206716 | JGI IMG/M metagenome (GOLD analysis project Ga0335083, IMG submission 206716) | Soil microbial communities from Loxahatchee National Wildlife Refuge, Florida, United States - Lox_Sample_4.2 | ecosystem: Environmental > Terrestrial > Soil > Wetlands | place: USA...
ACGGCTCCACTTCCTTCATAATGCAATACGACAATCTGAACAACGGAACGGACAAGTCTCGAAGTCGCTCCCTGACTCGACGCACATTCCTTCAAAGGAGTGGGATCCTGACTGCCGCTCTGGCATTGCCGCAGATCGGCCCGCAAGCCACGCGGCCAAAGTACAAAACCACATTCAACGCGCGTTCGCTGGCGCCGTTCGTCGATCCTCTTCCCATCCCTGAGATTGCCAACCCCATGGACCATCGGCCCAGCCCATCGGATCCGAATGTGCGCCTTCCTTTTTATCGCGTTGCTATGCGCCAGATCAGCAGCAAGATGCATCGTGACCTCAAGCCGACAAGCTTGTGGGCATACGGTTCAAGTTCGCCAGGGCCGACATTTGACGTGCGAAGCGGTCAGGGAATCCTGGTGGAGTGGGCGAACGAACTTCCCAAACAGCATTTTCTCCCGATCGATCACCACATTCACGGTGCCGAAGCCGACAAGCCCGAAGTCAGAGCGGTCGTCCATCTGCATGGCGGCAAGGTCCCTGCCGAGAGCGATGGCTATCCTGAGAATTGGTACGTGCCCGGAAAGTCGGCGACCTATTTCTATCCCAACCGGCAGGATGCCGCCACGCTCTGGTATCACGACCATGCTTTGGGAATTAACCGGCTCAACGTTTTCGCCGGACTGCTGGGGTTGTATTTCGTACGCGACGAAGCCGAAGATGCTCTTCGTCTGCCAAGCGGCAAGTATGAAATTCCCCTCGTTCTATACGACCGGTTGTTCGATCTTGAGAGTCAATTGAATTACCCGGTCTCGGGCGATCCCAACGCGCCTTGGACGCCGGAAGTCTTCGGCGACGCGATTGTCGTCAATGGGAAGATTTCTCCTTATCTCGAAGTCGAGCCACGCCCCTATCGCTTCCGCATTTTGAATGGCGCCAATGGCCGTTTCTTTCACCTGTCACTGTCGAACGGCATGACTTTTCATCAGATCGGAACCGATCAAGGCCTGTTGCCGGCGCCCCTTGAACTAAAGCGTATGGTCCTCGCTCCCGGAGAGCGCGCCGATGTGGTTTGTGACTTTTCCGGCGCGGCGGGAGATCAGGTCGTCATCACCAGCGATGGCTTCAACGTAATCCAATTTCGGGTCAGCAAGAACACTGGTGCGAAGGACATCGCAACCCCGGCCGCCACGAGCGTGCTCCCCTCAGTCCTTCGGCCGGTCGCGAAAACTCCCGAATCTTCCGCTGTCAAGAGTCGCAAGCTCAGCCTGATTGAAGTGGGAGACAAGGCACTTCGTCCGATCGGCATGCTGCTCAACAACGCTCATTGGAATATGCCGGTCACGGAAAAGCCGGTGCTTGACTCCGTCGAAATCTGGAACCTCGTCAATACTACGGATGATTCGCATCCCATCCATCTTCATCTGGTGCGTTTCCAGATTCTTGATCGCCGCAACTTCGACACGCAAACCTACTTGCGCGATGAATCATTTGTATTCCTCGGACCGCCCGTTCCGCCGGATCCCAGTGAAGCCGGATGGAAGGACACGGTTCGCGCGGAGCCCGGAATGGTGACGCGTATCATCGTTCGATTCGAGGGATACACCGGCCGCTACGTGTGGCACTGTCACATCCTCGAACACGAAGACAATGAAATGATGCGCCCCTACGATGTGATCGCGCCCTGACGGCGACTTTCGCCGATCTCGGTCACATTTCCTGCAGCCTCAACCCTTGGGAACGACGATGGCCGTGATCGTGTAGCGCGGCACCACCACCGTGAAAGTGCCTCCCAGGTTATCGATCGGAGCTTCGGTGATGCCTTTCCCTTCCTCGACGGTCTGCTTCCCCCACTCGTAGCGCGTTCCCTTCGTGGCAAAGTTATAGCCATCCACCGTTACGGTCACCGTGACGTTCTGAACTGGATCCTTATTCACGAACATCAGGCCCAACCCGCCATCGCGCCGCTTGACGGCATGCACTCCCAGGTTGTCCATCGGCGAACTGGCTGCGACAAAAACGTCGCCCGGCTTGGCCACTTGGTGAAGCATCTTCAGTCCGTAATAAGCCGGTTGGGGCTGGTTGTCGTTACTCAGCAGCGTCGGGCTAAGGGCGTGGATCGGCGCCCACTGCACCGTATACACTCCCCTTTCCACCAGCGTCGCAGTCGCGTCGGCAGCGTATAGGCCCGTGGTCGCCGGATTCTTCGCGGGCAGCCATTGTGCGATACCGAAGTTCGTGACCGCCAGTTGCGGCGCGTGTCCCGCTGGACAGAACTTCTTGTACTTCTCCGACAGATCCGTAACCAGCAATGCGTAGTCATGATTCAGCGCCGAGACGCTGAAACGCTTCTGGTTATCCAGCGGATCCCTTGCGGCCTTTAACAGGTCATCTTCGTCGATGTTGATGTCGTAGTTCGGCGGGGCCCCTTTTCCCTCAAATATCGAGATCGTGCCGAAATCCATGCTGGCACACGCTGCTTTTAACACGCCTGCATTCCAGTTTTTCCCCATCGGGTTCGGACTGTTGTCTCCCGATGTACTGATGGGCAGGGTCAGCGCCGCCCCCACGAGAATCGTTGGATCGACCGCCTTCATCGCTTTCGCAAATTCCACCACCGCCGCCCCGTAAGCCTGCGGTCCCACCTTGCCGTTCTCCGAATGTTTTCCCCAATCCTTCGAAGTGGGCACCGGACCAAGATGAAGGTCGGGTTCCGGAGAGCCGCTCTCGTGATAGCGGCCGGAATTATCCGCGTCCGAACCGAGCGTATGGGCCTGGCCGTAGAATCCGTTGTTCCACGGTTCATGCCCCACCGCCCACAGCAGAATGCCCATGGGCTGAGGATGCTTGATGCGCAGAGCATTCATGCCATCGTCGGCGGCCAACGGCGCGCTCGCGCGTATGCTGGCCCAATAGCCAACCGTCTTCCAGTCGTTGCCCTTCGAATCCTTTCCGATAACTTGTGTGCTGTCAGGTTTTCCGTTGGCGTATGCCACCCACGCCGCAGCCTCGGCTGGCTCACCACCCCCACTGCCATCGAGGTTGCTGCCGTAGTTGACTGTGATCAGCGCTGTGCCCAACTGGTCGATGATGGGCGCCATCGCGGGAAATTTCCTCTCCGTCGCAAAAGCCGGGGCCCGGTCATTGGTGTAAGGATTGATCACTGCCCCCGTCGACCAGTGATACAGCGCGTCGATGCCGTTATTCCCGGGGAATCGCAGACTCGTGATCCCGATATCCTGGAGCAACTTCACTGTCGCCGGGTCAAAAGCCTTCGGGTCCCAGCGATCGCCCGACGCTCCGATCGACGTGGTATAGAGAACCGCCTGTCCCTTGGCCGGCTCGATGTGCGCCGTGGTCTTGAGTTGCGCTTGCAAGGGAGCGGTGGTTGAGAGCACCATCCCCAAAAACAGCGCACCCAACGACATCCTGTAAAAACGCTGGACTCGTTGATTCTCGCCGGACTGGCGAGGCAGAACCAGATCATCAAGCCGGAACAGGTCCATCTGAAAACGCATGAGAGACTCTCCAAGATGAGAATGTTTCCGAAAACACAAAACAATACGCTCCTGTATGGAGCGATGGAAAGAGAAATCCTTGATCCGCAGACCGCACCTGAGTGCGGATCCAGAAACCAGTAAGCACCCGGATGCGCATGCCCCGGATTATAGCGACGCGATTCCGCGGAGTGCTACGCTGTTCAAGTGAAGTTTCCAACTCGCAAACAACGCATGTGGAGACGGCCGCCTCGGCCGTACGGCCAGCGCGACGCGCGGCGAATTCAGCAATACTCCGCCTACGCTGCCATCTGCGCCTTCATCTTCTGCGCCGCCGTCATCCCCGCTTCCGCAGCCCCTTGGACCATCCAGGCACAGCCCGCACGCCTGGTCAACGGCGCTCCCATCCTGTTTCGAGTGAAGCCACCAACCAAACTAAACTCCCTGACTGGCACCTGGCTCACTCATCAACTCACGTTCAACTATGACGCACCCACCAAGACGTGGTTCGCCCTCGCAGGCGTGACCTTTGATACGACTCCGGGCAAGTATCCGCTCGTTCTGTCCGCCCAGCCCGCATCGGGCAAAACTCCGCTGACTTTCGCGCGCACCTTCGCCGTCGCCCATTTTCAGTATCCGCAAGTGAAGGTCGAACTCACGGTCGAAAAGAAATTCACCGAGCCCAATCCTGAACAGCTGCAACAAGCCGAGGAGAGCAAGAAGATCAAGCAGGACTATCTGAATCGCGTTACTCCCGACCGCGGTTGGGACGGCAACTTCACCGCGCCCGCCGATGCTGCCATCTCCGATGTCTACGGTTCGCAGCGCATCTTCAACGGCGTGGCCCAACGCGAACACCAAGGCCTCGATTTCCGCGTCCCCACCGGAACGCCCGTCGCCGCGATGAATTCAGGTACCGTGCTTCTCGCCCGCTTCCTCTATTTCGAAGGCAATTGCGTCGTGATCGATCACGGCCAGGGACTTCTCACCCTGTACTTCCACCTCTCTGAATTCAAAGTAAGAGAAGGAGATGCCGTAAAACGCGGCCAGATCATCGGCCTCAGCGGCGGCACCGGACGTGCCACAGGCCCCCATCTTCACGTCGCCGTGCGCTGGCAAGGCACCTATCTGGATCCCGCTCGCCTCATGCAACTCCCCCTGCCCTAAGCGTTTTTGATTAGATCTTTGGTGTGGGACCCGTTGCTCGTGTGGGACCGGGTCTTTGACCCGGTCAGGCCGCGAGAGCGGCCTTGCCGTCTCCGACTAGATCAGAAGTAACGGAGAGTTGCAAAACTACGCCGAAAACTTACTCCGCCCCCGCAACGCGTCTTGCAGCCCTTCTTTCAACCCCAGGTTCCGGATCAACCGGTGCAGATAATTCGGATGCACCCCCAGAATTCCCGCAGCCTCCACATAATTTCCCCGCGTCTGCTCCACGGCGTCGACGATCAACTGCTTCTTTAATTCTTTCACGCTGGCGTGATATTTCCCCTCGTGCATCTCCGCCGCCGACTCCTGCTCCAGAAGCGATTCCGGCAGGTCCTCGAGCAACATCGCATCCGACGATCCCATCACCAGCGCCCGCTCGATCGCGTTTTCCAGTTCGCGCACGTTTCCCGGCCACTCATAATTCACCAGCGCCGCCATCGCTTCCCGCGATACTGGCTTCGCCTTCACCTTGCTGCGCTTGGCATACTTCTGCACAAAATGCCGCGCGAGCATCGGAATATCCTCCCGATGCTCGCGCAACGGAGGCATGGTCAGGCGCACCACCGCTAGCCGGTAGTACAAATCCTGGCGGAACTCACCCTTGCGCACCGCTTCATTCAAGTCGCGATTCGTAGCTGCGATCAGCCGGATATCCACCTTGATCGTATGCGTGCCGCCTACCCTCTCAAATTCACGCTCTTGCAAAACTCGCAACAGCTTCACTTGCAGCGTGGGAGCTAGTTCCCCAATCTCATCCAGAAACACGACGCCCCCATCGGCGACTTCCAACCTTCCCCTCTTCAACCCGGCCGCACCAGTGAACGCTCCCCGCTCATGCCCAAACAGATCGCTCTCCAGCAGGCTCTCGGGGATCGCCGCGCAATTGATGGCGACAAAGGCTTTGTCCCCCCTGTGGCTGTTGCGATGGAGCGCGCGTGCCGCCAGCTCCTTGCCGGTGCCGCTCTCGCCTTCAATCAGGACCGTCGATTCCGTGGGAGCCACTCGTGCCAGGAACTGAAAAATCTCCTTCATCCGCGGGCCTTCGCCCACCAGGCTCTGTTCCTGCCGAACCTCGGTCGTGAGCCGCTGGTTTTCCTGCTCCAGCCATTGCAGCCGCCGCGCATTGTCGAGGGCTACCGCCGAGATTCCCGCAATCGCCGCCACCATCTGCAGGTGATCCTCGTGAAAACGGCTTGCAGCATTCGTATTGTCCAGATAGATGCAGCCAATCACCCGCTGAAACACTGTCAAAGGAACGCACACCAGCGACCGCACATCCGACGCCGCCAGGCTCTCCACCTCGCGCAGAGCGCCGCTCGCCGCCACATCCACCCCAAGAATCGCGACTTTCTCCGTCATCACCTGGCGAGCGATGGTTCGGCTCACCCGCACCAGTTGCGGCTGTCCCGCCTGCCGCGTCCGGGCATATAAGCACGTGAATTCTTGCGTCGGCCCCTCCGCCAGAAGAATCGCTCCGCGTCCCGCGGGGACGACTTCGAAAATCAGGTCCAGCAGCTGCGCCTGCAACTCCTCCAACCCGCGGATCGCATGCACCACGCGGCTGATCTTGAGCAGCGCATTCAGATTGCGTGCCACCTGCGAGGTCGGCGGCAACTCCCGCAGCAGCCGGTCCGGCTGCAGGTACATCACCTCCTTGGGATGGATCACCTTGGTCTCAGCCGTGGGATGGCTGTCGTCGAACTCCACGCGGCTCGCGGGAACCGCCCGATCCTCGTCTTCCAGCAGGAATAAGAATACCGAGTCGCCAGTCGCGATCTCGTCTCCATGACGCAGCCACTGCTCTTTCACCGCAAGCCCGTTGACCAGCGTTCCGTTACGGCTGTCCAGATCCTTGATTCGGAATCGCCCGTCTTCTTGCCGCCGCAGAAGGCAGTGTTTGCGCGAGACCGACGCATCCGCCATCGCCACTGCGTTCGTCGGATCGCGGCCGAGCGTGGCTTCACCCTCTGGCAATGGAATGGTTGAATCTTTTGCTGGGCCGGAAATCACCAAGAGTCTAGGGCGCAATCAGGGGTCTCCCATTCCGTGCAGAACTTCTTATCATAGCCGGGCCCGAATTGCATTCCCCGCCCAAACCTTTTTCAATATCCGAACAGTTAGGTAGCCTATCCGAACGGATAGCAGTTTCCAGTCCCCATCCTGGGCGCGGAAGTTCAGCTGCTCAACCCTGTAGTGGATTCAACTAGCTGTAAATGCGATATTTACGCCGCATCTCGGAGCGAGGGCGACCCGATCGCGAAGCTTTGGAAGCCAACATGCATCAACGAAAGTGCGAATTCTCGGCAAAAAGCGACGGGGGAAGCGCTTTCAGCAGTACTCGCCGAGATCGCCGGTCAGAGGCTCGGGGGACCCCCTCATCGAGCCTCTGACCTTTTTCTTTTCTTCCGAGGCTTACTTAAGAGCGCCAACCGTGGAAGAGCGGCGCTTTCGCGTTGCGTAAAGTGACAAAAATGCCCACGGGCTTCAGCCTGTTGGTTCGCACGCACCCCAATCTAACTCGCTGCGGCCCCTTGTTCATGCCCAATCGAATCCGCCGGCAAGACCGCAATTCCATCCCGATAACTCACCGTCCGCCCCGAAATCGCCGGCACTCTCTCCCCTGGCACCAAAATCCCGACCAGGTTCAGCGGGTCCGCCGCCGACACCGTCATCGTCTCCCCGCTCAATGGCAACCCGCGCATCCCGCGCACTGATTCGACCGCAACGGGCAACGCGAACTGCTCGCCCAGAAATCCATCCACAAACCGCCCGCCACGAATTTCTCCTCGATCCTCCAGCCGCCGGAATCCCATCAACAACTCGCGCCACGGCGGCAGATTTGACTCCCGCGCCAGCAGATCGCGGATCACAATTCCGTACCGCCGCAGCAGCATCCAGCAAGCCGCCTCCACGGCGCGCGGACGCTCCGCTGCGACATCCGCATGCAGCAGCGCCCAACGCCCCGAACTGTGCCGCGGACGCGTCGTCTTCCCGCTGCCCTGCCCCGCCCGCCGCTTCGGATCAATCAGCGCCCGCAGGTTATCGAACCCATCCGCCGTCACGACGCCGGCTGCCACCAATTCCCACAATCCAGTCTCGATCTCCGCCTTGAGCTTGCCCGTCCCACGCACAACATCGGCAAAGAAGGAAGCCCCGCGCTGCCGCAAGAACTCCAGCACCAACTTCGCCCCGTGGCTCAACCCACCGCCCGGGTGCCCCACTTCTCCCTGGTTTTGGGAAAAAACCTGCCCTGAGCTTGCCGAAGGGTGGGGGTTCTTGCTGATGCTCATCCAATCCGATTCCTCGCGGACGAAAAACGTAATCGGAGCCACGCTGGTCGGAATCACCCGCCGCTGCCTCCCCGCCGGCGCGTCTCCGTTAGCCCCCGCAGTTGCTGCCGATTCCACGGTCGCCGGATGTGGGGACAACCTTCCCCACCCCACTGCTCCCGTCAAGCAAAGCTGATCCAGCCATGCCGGGTCGTAGTCCACAATCCTCCGCGCCAGCACCTGCCGCTCCCACGCATTGGCGGGAATCTCAAATCCCTGCATTTGCCGTAGTACTTCCAGCGTCCCGCGCTCTCCCACCACTTGCGTCCCCGGAGCCACATGCTGCCAGCGCATCAGCCACCGCATAAACGCCGCCGCTGTAACCGGTTCAATCTGCTTCCGCAGCATCCCCACCGTCAGCCGATGGATCCGAGCCAGCAATCTCCGCTCGCACCATTCGACCTCCTCTGTTTTTGCGGGCACAGCTGTTTTTGTGGGGACAGCCGCCCCCGGCTGTCCAGTCGAACGAAGCTCGACGGGGATAAGTGCCGCGGAAGCCCCCGCCGGCGCGGCAGCGCCAGTGAACCTGCCACGTAGCACCGTCCCGCTGGCCTCCATCCGCAGCAAAGCCTTCTCAACATCAGAGCCCGCCAGCCCCAACTCGAACCCAAGCTGCGAAGCCGTCACCGGCCCAACGTGCGACATCCACCCGGTCACCAGCGTAAGCAAAGCATCATCGCGAGAAACGTCCCCCGACTCGACGTCCGCCAACCGCTGCTCAAACACGGCAGAAGGAAACAGCGCCGCAAAGCTGCGCGCCCGCTCCGCCGCAACCCAGTAGCGCCGGCGCCTGCCCTGAGCAAGGTCGAAGGGTCCCGCCGGCTGTCCTGAGGGCGTCTCGCCCTCAGACCCGACAGCCACCCCAGCCCGTCCCTGTGCAATCAGCTGTGCGAAATACGCTCGCCATCGTTCGTCGATGAAACAGCGTTCGACCTCGGTGACGGCACTTTGGTGGCTGAATGCTGAACGCTGAGTGCTGACAGCTGACTCCGGCAGCGCCACCAGCGTATGCAGCACATCATGCAGCTCATCCGCGTCCCGCACATCCGGCCACGCCTCTTCCCGCACCTGCGCGATCGCCCCCGCGTCCAGCCCGCCCACTTCCTCGAGCACCGACTCCGGCAGCACCCGCCGCATATTCACCGCACGCGCCCGCCGCTCCTCGAGCGGCGCATCATCCAGATACGCATACGGATTCGCATTCAGAATCTCGTGCGAGAATTGCGAGGGCACCGGCGTATCCACGGCGATTACGCGAATCTCACCCGACGCCATACCCCGCAGCAGCGACTTCAGTCCCTCGACATCCATCGCCTCGGTCAGCACATCCTTCATCACTTCGCCCACCAGCGGATGATCTGGAATCTTCCTCTCTCCTTCGATGTTTTCAAAGCATGCCGCTGCATCCGGAAACACCGACGCCAGCGTGTCATCCGACCGCATCCGCTGAATCTGGGGCGGAACTTTCTTGCCATTCTGAAACCGCAGCAGCGCCAGCGCCCGGTTCGCATCCCACCGCCAGCGCGTCGCAAAGATCGGGGAATCCAGCGCCGCCTGCTCCAGGATCGGCTGCACCGTATCGGCCTGCAGAAAATGAAACACATCGCCCAGCGGAAAACTGTGCTGCTCGGCCAGCGCGATGTTCAACCCGTTATCGGTTGCCGCCGCCTGCAACTCAAAATTGAACCCCACGCAAAATCTCTTCCGCAGCGACAACCCCCACGCCTTGTTGATCCGCCCGCCAAACGGTGCGTGGATCACCAACTGCATCCCGCCACCTTCGTCGAAGAATCGTTCCGCAATGACCGTCGTCTGCGTCGGCACTGCTCCCAGCACGGCCCGCCCTTGCAGCACATACTCGATCATTTGCTCGGCGCCCGAATCATCGAGCCCGCACTCTTCTTTCAGCCACGATACCGTTGCAGCCACGTCGGGCTGCGTTGCCGAAAACCCCACCGGAGAAGTGCTCGGCAGCCTCTCGCTAATCTGTTGCCGTAACTCGCCCACATGCGCCGACAATTCCTGCGTCCGCGCCGGAGCCTCCCCACGCCAGAACGGCACGCTCGGCGGCGCCCCACGCGCATCCTGCACCAGCATCCGCCCCGCATTGGTCTCAATGCGATGAATCATCCACGACGTATTTCCGAGCAACATGATGTCGCCGCGATTGCTCTCCACCGCAAAATCTTCATCGACGGTCCCCACAACAACACCGTCAGGCTCCGCGACTACTGTGTACAAAGAATTGTCCGGAATCGCTCCGCCGCTCGTGATGGCCGCCAACCGCGCTCCCCGCCGCGCCCGCAACTTCCCATTCACCCGGTCGCGATGCACATAAGCCCCATACCGCCCGCGCTTCGCCGCAATCCCCTCCGAAAGCATTTCAAGAACGGAATCAAACGTCTCGCGCCGCAAATTCCGGTACGGATAAGCGCGCTTCACCAGCGCAAACATCTCATCCTCATCCCACCCGTCGTCAACCGTAGCGCCGGCGTCCCCGTCGGCTGTCGCGAGGGCGTCTCGCCCTCGCACCGTCCCGCTCCCCACGCTCGCCGCATTCGTCCCCGCCGCACACGCCGCCACAATCTGCTGCGCTAGCACATCCAGCGGAGCCTCCGGAATCATCAGCCGGTCCAGATCTCCCTGCTTGATCGCCCGCACCAACGCCGCACACTCCATCAAATCGTCGCGCGTCGTGCAGAAAAACCTTCCCTTCGGAACCGCGCCTCGCCAGTGTCCCGAGCGCCCCACGCGTTGCAGCGCCACCGCAATCGCGCGCGGAGAATTAATCTGCACCGCGAGGTCCACCGTCCCCACATCAATTCCCAACTCGAGTGAGGCCGTCGCCACCAACACCCGCACCTGGCCCTCTTTCAGCTTCTTCTCCGCGGCCAGCCTGAGCTTGCGCGACAGCGATCCATGATGCGCCGCCACATTCTCTTCCCCAATGCGCTCGCCCAGTTCATGACACAACCGCTCCGCCATCCGACGCGTATTCACAAACACCAGCGTCGACCGATGCTGCGCCACCAACTCCACCAGCCGGTCATAAATCGCATCCCACAACTCATTGGACGCCACGGGCCCCAGCGGCATCGGCGGCACCTCAATCCCGAGGTCCAATTTCCGCTTATGCCCAATGTCGACGATGACGGGGCTGGACGGATCACTATCAGAGTCTTGAGGGTGCCCCATCCTAATCTCGGCGCCCTTTGCCGAGATTAGGGTGGGTATTTTCGATGTCCCTAGATCGGATGCCAGCCCATCACCCCGATTCCCGGTCAGAAACCGCGCCACTTCCTCAATCGGCTTCTGCGTCGCCGACAACCCAATCCGCACCGGAGGCCGATGACACAACACCTCCAACCGCTCCAGCGACAGCGCCAGATGCGCCCCACGCTTGTCGTCCGCCACCGCATGAATCTCATCAACAATCACGGTCTCGATATCCCGCAAGATTGCGCGACTCTTATCCGCGGTCAGCAAAATGTACAAAGATTCCGGCGTCGTCACCAAAATATGCGGAGGCCTCTTCAGCATTGCCCGCCGCTCCGGCTGCAGCGTGTCGCCAGTGCGCACCGCCGTGCGAATCTCCGGCATCAGCAGCCCGCGATCCCCCGCCAGCGCCAGAATTTCTCCCAGCGGAATCTCAAGATTTTTCTGAATATCGTTGCCCAGGGCTTTGAGCGGAGAAACGTACAGCACCTCCGTCCGGTCGCACAGGTGCCCAGCCAGCGCCTTGCGCACCAGCCGGTCGATACAAGCGAGAAATGCGGCGAGAGTTTTTCCCGACCCAGTCGGGGCAGATATCAGCGTCGTCCGCCCGGCAAGAATGTGGGGCCACCCCTGCTCCTGCGGCTCGGTCGGAGTTCCAAATTTCCCCACAAACCACTCCGCCACCAGAGGGTGCGCCCAGGCCAGCGACTCAGGAAGGAACTGCATCCGCATATTCTAGCCCGAACCATGGTTTTCGCCAAATGTTCGCCAACACACGAACGAAGGCAAACTTACGAGTCAGGAAATATACGAATGCCTATTCTTGCTTTTCCTTCGTGGACCTTCGTGTCCTTAGTGGTAAAAGGTTTATGTCGATAGGAGACGGAACGATGCGTTCTGCAAATCGCCATCCCCTGATGCTATTGTGTGCCGCAGTGCTGTTTGGAGGTTTCCTCTCAACCGGCCAGTCTCGTGAGGTGACCATGAGCCCGCAAAACGCCACGTCCCATGAAGAAAACACGCGCAGGGCGATCAACAATTTCAATGACGCCTTCAACCGCCACGATGCCGACGCCCTGGCCGCGTTCCTGACCGACGATACCGTCTTCGAAGACACGTCCCCTGCCCCTGACGGCCGCCGCATCGATGGCAAAGCCGCCGTCGTCGACTTCTGGCGCGCATGGTTCGCCCGCAACTCCGACGCCCACTTCGACGCCGAGGACGTCATCGTTAGCGGCGATCGCGCCGTCGTCCTCTGGGTCTACCGCAAAATGCGAGACGGCCAACCCTGGCACATCCGCGGCGTGGACATCTTCACCGTGCGCAACGGCAAGGTCGCCGCCAAACTCGCCTATGTGAAGGGCTAACCTTTACAAGGCCGCGAGTAATCGCCAGTGCCAAACCATCAATTTGTGTAGACGAGATTCCACTCCACTTGTCTAAACCGCTTAAGTGCTCGTTGCGACTGGCTGATGTTCTGGAAACTGATCGCTGCTTTCGACAATCTGGAGAGAGGCGTATATTGCACTGGTGAAGAGAGGGAAGCGATTTCGGACGAAGCATCCGCCCACCCCATCGTGGTTGGAAACGAACTTCCGCCTGCCATTTCGTGGCTACCCGGTTGCCACCGTGGCCTTTTACGGACCCAACGATAAACTGGCTAGCAAGGTCGTCGTTAGCGTGATCCTGACCGACAATAACGACCCCGATGTTCTCAAACGCTGGTTTTCGGAAGGCGATCTGGATGTACGCCACGACCCCGCCATTGGCGAGCAGATTCTGGCATTCCTCAAGCCTTACGCACCGCGCTCCACCGTCGCGACTGACCGCATCATCGGTTGCCCGCACGAAGAAGGCATCGACTACCCGGAAGGAACTTCTTGCCCCCAGTGTCCCTATTGGGCCGGGCGAGACCGTTTTACCCACGAGCGGATTCAGTGACCGAGCAAGCCGAGAGGCATCAAGGACCGAGCAATGACCATTTAACGAATAGGTCGTGAGCGCAACGGCCTTGGTTACGCCACTGGCAGTGGCATGCCCGTCGCTCTTTGTCTTTCCTCGGGAAGCGCGATGACGGGACTCCAACAGATAGGAAAACAAACCACCCTACGCACGATCAACCGAAATAGCAAATTGAAAGATCGGATTGTGATCGAAGCGCCGCTCGATCAGCCCTCCTGGATCATTCGACCGGATTGCAGATCAAATCGCGGCAGAACTCGCTAGACCGGACAGCTCCGCAACCTGGCAGCCGACGCTGCTAAAATTTCTCCGATGCCCAAACTCTCCGCCGCTGCCCGCGCCCGCAAAATCAAACTGCTTCTCTTTGACGTCGACGGAGTTCTCACCGACGGCAAGCTCTTCATCTTCCCCGCCCCCGCTGGCATGCAGCAGAGCGCGCTCGATCAGCGCGCGCAAGCCCAATCCGCGCACCACGCCGGCCAGGGCGGATTCGGCTTCCAGAGCCAGTCCCTCATCGAAGCCAAGGGCTTCCACGCCCACGACGGCACCTCGATCTCTCTCGCGCGCCTCGCCGGCATCCAGTCCGGACTCATCACCAAGCGCATCTCGGAAACCGTCGCCCTGCGCGCCCGCGATCTGAAACTCGAATACGTCCGCCAGGGCATCCACGACAAACGCGCCGCCTTCGAAGAAGTTGTGAGAGAGGCAGGACTCAAGCCCGAGGAAGCCGCCTTCGTCGGCGACGACATCATCGACCTCCCCGCCATGCGCGCCGCAGGCCTGGCCATCGCCGTGAAAAATGCCCGTGCCGAAGTGAAGAAGGAATCGCACTACGTCACGCCCCAGGCCGGCGGCGACGGAGCCCTCCGCGACGCCGTAGAGTTCATCCTCAAAGCCCAAGGCAAATGGAAGAAAATCGTGGAAGCCTACATCGGCGAGAGAAGTCCGGGAAGAAGCTCCTAGCTGCTAGCTACTAGCTGCTTAGCTAAACCTACGACGAACGCCGAAAATCCCGAGCGCGGAATCTTAGTCGGATCTGGATTTTGTTTTGGCTAGAAGCTAGAGCTAGAAGCTAAAGAAAAAACCCATCGGATGCTTGCTTGGGGCGTGCTCGGGTCAGCATCCGATGGGTTACCGTTTCTCCTTACTCACCCTGTTGTTTTCAGGAGTATGTGAATAAATTAAACACCCGAACTCGGAGAAGTTCCGTCTATTTTTGTAAACCTTTGTAAAATCTCGCGCTTACAAATCTTGCTTCGACTCCTACAACACCGGCGGTTTCGCCGCCATCAATTCCGTAAACCGCTTATCCTTCCGCAACTCCGCGAACTCCGCATCCTTATACACATTGTTCAGGTCTTTGTATCCCTCTTCCATCGCCTTTTTCAAATACTCCAGCGACCGGTCCGAGTACCCCATCTTGGCGTACAGTTTCGCCACCAGAAAATCGTAACGCGCCCGATCTCCCGGGCTAGGCAATTGCGCCTGCACCCCAACGCGCGAAGTCCGCTCAAACACGTTGGGATCAAGGGCCAGCGCGTGATTGTAAGCCGCAACTGCCGGATCGAACTCCTTCTTCGCGAACAGCGCGGCTCCAAGATTGCTATAAAACGACGCCGAGGAGTTATCAATCGCAATCGCCCTTCGGTAGTCTTTCACCGCCGCGCCATACTTCTGCTCTTCGTAGAACACCACGGCTCGATTGTTGTAAGCGCTCGCATATTTGCGGTCGCACTTGATCGCTTGATCGAACGACTTCTTCGCTTCGCGATAGCGCTGCATTTGCAACTCGGTGATCCCGATCTCATTCAGCAAGCCTGCAGAGTTAGGCTGCTTCGCCAGCGCGGCCCGATAGTAGTCGAGAGCATCCAGGTATAGCTTCTGTTGCTTCAACTGGTCCGCACGCGCCTCCAATTCGGCCACGGTGGCATCCGGTGCCGGGGGATCCGTCATCCGCAGCAGCGGCGGCTTGATCTGAACTTGTTCGGCTCGGGAAACCTGTCCCCAGGACATGCTCGACAGGGCGCAGACGCAAATGGTGAGAAGCGAAACGGAAACCAGCAACAGCCTCGAGCGGGACAACATTGGCCACCCCCAGCTATGTGCGAAACATTCTGGCACAGTTTCGGGCCGTCGGCGACGATTTTGTGACGAAATCCGGGACGGTTGTTAGGTCGTAGGTATTATGTACCTGGTCTGGGTTACCTGCCCCCTAAACCAACAGCCCCCGATACCTGCGACCTAGGACCGATCGCCGAACTTTAATGCGGCGCAGTCTGCCCGTTATCTGCTGGTTTAGACACCGGAGCGGCCGTTTTGTCATCCTTAAAAATTCCGGCGATCTTGCCGAATAAACCCTTCTTTTTCTTAGAGTCCTGGGGATTGTTGGGGTCCTCCCCATTCGCCGCCTGAGCCTGTTGCGGCTGGACTGGCTTGTCCCCGCCCCCAAACATCTTCGAAAAGAAACCCTTCATCCCCTCTTGCGCGTCACAAGTATCGCGCGGCTCCGTGCCCACCACGAACGCCGAAACGTAATCGTCTGTGCAGTTCGGAGTCGCCAGCCGGTTGGTAACCTTGTCCAACTGCACATCCACAACGCCCGTCGGCTGCTGGAATTCCTTCATATCGGCATATCGAGGCAACGCGGACGCCTTCTTCATGAACTCCGTCCAGATCGGCGCGGCCGTCATCGCCCCGCTCAGCCGCAAGTCGCTGTAGTCGTCATACCCCACCCACACAATGCACAGCAGATTCGACGTATATCCCGCAAACCATCCGTCATGCGAGCTGCCCGTCTTCCCCGCCGCCGGTGGAGTGAACCCTCGCAGCCGGACCGCCGTATATCCCAGGCCGTTGTTGATCACGCCTTCCATCATGTTGGTCATGACGTACGCGATCCGCGGATCCAATACCTGCCGCTGATCCGTCGTATAGTTCGCGATCACGTCGCCCTTGCCGTTGCGCACCGAGCGCAACAGAACCGGCGACAACCGGATTCCATTGTTGGCAAAGGACGTGTATGCCCCCGTCATGTCGAGCGGCGACGCGTCGTACGATCCCAGGGCCATCGCCGGAGTCGCCTTCACCGACGCGATCCCCGCCGACTTCGCCAGGTCCGCTACCTTGTCGTAGCCCACCTCTTCCGCTACTTTCACCGTCGCATTGTTCAGCGACATCGCCAGAGCATACCGCAGCGAAACGTCGCCCTTATATTCCTCTTTATAGTTGCGCGGCTCGTATATCTGATCGCCATACGCGAAGCTCGACGGCGCATCCGTCACCACCGACGCTGGAGTCAACACGGTCTGCGATCCATCCAGCGCCGTGTTCATCGCCGCCGCGTACACAAACGGCTTGAAAATCGATCCCGTCGGACGCTTCGCCACCGCGTGATTCAACTGGCTCCAGCCGTAGTCGCGCCCTCCGACCAGCGCCAGTACCGCACCAGAATGAGGATCCAGCACCACCATCGCGACCTGCGCCTGCGGACCCGGCGCCACCGTCGTCTCAAATTTCTTTCCGACCTTCACCTTCCGCGTCCGTATTTTCTTGACCTGCTCATCCACCAGCTTGATGCCCATTTCCACAGACTGCGCCGCCGCCTTCTGCAGGTCCGGATCGAGCGTCGTGTAAATCCGGTATGACTGGTCGTTCAACTCATTCTCGTTGAACTTGCTGATCAACTGGTCGCGCACCATATCCACAAAGTACGGCGCGTCGCTGGCTTCTACGTTCGGCGGCGCCAGCTTCAGCGGCACAGCCTTGGCCTTATCTGCTTGCTCCCGCGTGATCGCGTGCGTTTCCACCATCGATTCCAGCACCAGATTCCGCCGCTCCAGCGCGCGCTCCGGATGCCGGTACGGCGACAAATAACTCGGACGCTGAATCAATCCCGCCAGCAACGCTGCTTCGGGAAGACTGATGTCCTTCAGATCTTTATTGAAGTATGCCTTCGACGCCTCGGCGAACCCGCTGATGGCAAACGACCCGCGCTGCCCCAGGTCCACCCAGTTCGCGTAGAACTCGAAAATCTGCTTCTTCGAAAATTTCTGTTCCAGTTCCTCCGCGATCAGCATCTCCGTCAGCTTGCGCTTGATGGATTTTTCAGGAGTGAGGAAGAAACCTCGCGCCAGCTGCTGGGTCAGCGTCGACCCCCCCTGCGCCCGCCTCTGTCGCAGCACGTCCTCCCAGACCGCTTCCGCCGTTCGCACGAAATTCACCCCACTGTGCTCGAAGAATCGCCGGTCCTCGATCGCCAGCACCGCCTGCACCATCTGTGGAGGAATGTCGTCGTACTTCACCAGTTCGCGCTTCGACCGCTGCTCCGCGTCAAACAGCGCTGTCACCAGTTGCGGTTCCAACTCGTACGCTGAAAGCTCGCTCCCGTTGCTGCTGATCTTGTCGACTTGCCCCTCGCGAATGCTGATACGCGCCGGCTCCGGGCTGTGATACGACTCCGGCCCTGGCGTAATATCGATCCAATCCTTCGAGACGTGGAACGTGCCCAGCGTCGATTGCCCAGCCTGATCCGCATACCCGGCGCGCCTCAGTTCCGCCGCAATCTCCCGCGCCTCGATCTGTTCCCCATCCCGTACCGTCTTCGGCAGGGCGTAAATCTTTGCCGAATTCGCGAACACTGGCGAGCGGAAGCGCTTTTCAATAATCCGGTCGTACTTGATGTAAAAGTAAGAAATCACAACGGTAAACGACACCGCCAGGATCAGAAATCCTACCAGCGCCGCTCGCAATACCGGGTCGCGCGGCAGCCCGCGGATCTTCTTGCCCGCTTCTCCCCCACTCCCCTTCGGAATTCTGATCTTAATAGTCACGATTCGAGATGGTCACAGTTCGAGCGCTTTCTCTGGCCTCACGTACAACGGACGGAACAATCCCCCACTCACTCAGACGTCGGGACGGTCCAAAAGGTTTGTATCTCCTATTCGGAACCCGAAATTCTGCACACCACTGCCAAGGGATGCCTTTATTGTACCCCTCCCCACAGAAACGAAAAGAGACCCGCAGTACATGCGGGTCTCTAACCGGTCAACAACCGAAACTACTCAACCTGCGAAACCATTTCCCGCTTAGTCCGTCACTGCGAACGGGAAGGTAGGCGAAGTCGTAAGGTCTGCGCCATGGGCCAATCCGCCCGTACTGGGATTCGCGACGTTCACAGTGAGCGTGGTGCCGGAGAAGAGCGAGTCCGAACAGAACAGGTAGACCCCGGTCTGATCGAATTGGCATCCCTCTGCCGTCGGTACCCCGTTGAACGTCCCCATCGACGCCAGCGTTCCAGTCGCAGCATTCAGCGTAAAACCTTCAATCGGTGCGTCCGCACCCCCGCTCGCCTCGAGCGCATAGACGTATGTGCCGTTCGGCGAAAATACGAAATCAAACGGCGCCGACAGTGTTTGGACTGCCAACCCAGGCGTTATCGGGATTCCGGTGTTGAGGTCGAGTGCATAAATGTAAATGTGCGGATCCGAAGCCGTGGTCGTGCCATCCTGCACTTCCTGCACTCCCAGAAGAAGCTCAGCTGTCGGGCTGGCATGAATCTGGGCCACCGCTACGCCGGTAAACGGGCTGCCAGCCATCGCCGTCAATGCGCCCGTCGTCTGATCAATCGTGAATCCACCGACGCCCAGGCTTGGGTCGATCTGTCCCGCATAGAGAAACTTGCCACTCACGTCCACCGTGAGAATATCCGCAACCCCGGCAGCAGATAATCCCGTCGTGAAAGGCGATCCCGCCGTCGGAGTTAACACGCCCGTGACTGAGTTGATTTGGTACACCCAGATCGCCGGCGCAGATTCGCTGCCGACAAACAAAAATCGTCCCAATGGATCCGAAGCCACATCATCTGCCGTTCCCACACCGCCTGGCACCGTAAACGGACTGCCCGCGATCGCGGTCAGCGCTCCCGTCTGGCGATCAATGCTATATCCAAGAACCGTCGTAGTGCCCGTCGGAACATAAAGGAACTGTTTATTCACGATCAGCATGTCGTCGGGCAGCGCACCCGCCAACGTGGTCGGCGTATAGGAACTCAGGGTTCCGAACGTGCCGGAACTGGTCACGCCGGCCGCCTCCACCGCAATGTCGCCATAGTAGACGAGTGCCGCCGCCTGCGAAGCATCCACCGTGTTGCCTCCGCCTCCGCCACCCCCTCCTCCGCCAACACCTCCTCCGCCACCACCAGTGCCCCCTCCGCCACCGAATCCCGGCGCGCCTGCGTTCGAGCACGACGACGCTCCGAACTCGGCCGCTGGGCATCCCGGTCCCCCAGTGCAGCCCACCAGGAACAGAATGGCCAGTAGCATCAAACAACTGATCAGCAATCGCAACAAACTCTTCATGAACTGCCTCCACATCCGCCGCTTTGCGAACGTCCTGCTTTCCCGCAGGAAAATAGCCGTGGCTTCGAAAGGTGAGGGATTCTAGCCGCTCCATCGCGATGCGCAAGCCGCAATTGGAGCCTGACGAGATACGTACCCTGTCGCGATAGTAGGAGCTAGGTAACGTGATGGCAACGTTACGAATGTCATTGACCCGCCAGAATGCCCGCTTTACCCAACCGCGTGATCACGACTCGAGGCCTGCCCAGTACCTGAGTCGCTCCAACGGAGCGGCTCGATCGTGGCCGCCGGCTTCCCGTCTCTGGTTTGAACCTCAGGACCCGAATCTCGCCCCGAAGAATCGATGGAGAAAAATCTGAAACGCTCTCCAGGCCGGAGAGAAAGAGGAGATGAACGGTGAATACATTAAACGAATGGGCGAGACCAAAGAGGAAGAGATATCGAGCTTCTGGCGCACCTTCAGTGTGTGCGTGATAACTCGTTTTGTCGATTCGGAGTGGCCGAACAACACCGGCGATTTTCAGCCGCGAAGCGGCGCAAGAATACAGCCCTCAGCGAAAACCGTGGGCGAACGCGGGAAATGATCTAGCCTCGGAGGGGCGAAAGAGCAGTTCTCACGCCCACACCCACCGCAAACGTCACGAACTGCCGTTCGGGATTCGCCACCACACCGCGCGATCCTCAATGCCGAAGGTAACTTCACGAATCATTCGAACCGGAGGCTCTCCACCAGATCCATCACCCTCCGTTTAAGCCTGCATTCATGCGCCCTCCAGCAGATTCTTCCTCCACCAGCAGGCACTTAGAGTGACCATCGGACGTGCACTATCGTTCCTTGCCCCCAAAATCGAAAACTGCAAACATGCGAATTGAAATCTCGCGGAGGATTCTTTCCAGTGAAACGTACACAACTTCTGGTCGCATTTCTCAGTGTTCTCTCGCTCGTCATGACAGGATGCGGCACATCCGATAGCGTGAAGTCCGTCACGCTCTCCACCAGCGCAGCATCGAGCGGTGGCTTCTTCAACCTCGTGGGCGCCGATGGAACTCTTCAACTCATCGTCACTGATAACTACAGAAGCGGAAAAACCATCGTCAGCACCAATGAAGCCACCTACACGGTCACGACTGTGGGCTTCGACGATCATAACAACGCTCTTCCGCCATACGGCCCGACCACCGTACCGATCAGCAGCACTGGCTTGATGACTGCCATCGTGCCACTGTGCACGTGGACGGATCTTCCCGACCCCAAAACGGGCCTGCCGCAGTCTCCGCCAGTCTGGGCTTACACCGGCTATTACCAAGTCGTAGCGCACCACGATGGGCTGGATTCTCAACCGGTCGCTATCGGCGTCGGTTCGCTCGAGAGCAATTCTCCCACCGGCGGCTGCGGACCGTCGTAGTCCTGGACGAGCCTAGAGCTCGAACTGAAATTACAAGCTCCTGTTTCAAAAGGTGCAGCACCCC
>Ga0335083_10003284_pt1 | contig 21026 bp, 18 predicted proteins | sample Lox_Sample_42_FD_206716 | JGI IMG/M metagenome (GOLD analysis project Ga0335083, IMG submission 206716) | Soil microbial communities from Loxahatchee National Wildlife Refuge, Florida, United States - Lox_Sample_4.2 | ecosystem: Environmental > Terrestrial > Soil > Wetlands | place: USA...
CATCGTGCGAACGCTGCAGCTCGCGCGACTGCAACTCGATGCGTTCGGCCATCGCGTTGAAACTGGCTGCGAGCCGCCCGAGCTCGTCCGCGCGCCCCTCGGCGACACGAGTGGTCAGATCACCGCCAGCGATGGCGGCGGTGGCTCCCGCCAGGGAGCGGATCGGGCGCAGGATGTTGGCCGCGACCGCCGCGCCCGTGAGCAAGGCCAGAAGCCCGATCAGGGAGCCGAACAGGATGCGGTTGCGGACCGTCTGCGTGAGTTCGGCGAACACCGAGTCCTCCGGAATCAGGTAGAACACCGTCCAGGGAACCGTATGCAGACGTCGGCCGACACCGTAGTTCCAGGCATTGTTGACGGGCGAGATGCCGCGAAATGGAGTCGGCGCCACGGAGTGGGCCACGGCGCGATCGTATAGCTCCCGGAAAGGGCGCACATCCTGCAGAAGTTCGCGGGTTCGCGGTCCGAAACGCTGCTCCGCAACCTGGGCCTCCAGGGTCGCCGCCGGAAGTGCGGCACCGGGATGGAAGACGATCTCCTGCCGAGCGGTATGGCCGATGCGCACACCGTCCGAATCCATCAGCGCAGCGAAGCTGCCCGTACCGGCCAGCCCGTTGTGCGACTTCATGATGTCCCACAGAGCGTCGGCCCTGACCCACACAATGGCGGCGCCCTGTATCGGTCCGGTGGCGAAGTGAATGGGCGCGGCAAAGGCAATCGAGGCCTGCGACCCGGTCTGCACCTCGGATATCCGCACGTCCGAGACGTCGGGCGTTCCGGCCAACGCGTTACGGACGAATGAACGCTGTTTGAGGCTGACGCCGGCGAGAGCGGGTCGGGAAGCTGCCTTGACCGTGCCGGTGGTGTCCACCAGCGCCACGGCCAAAACCCGCGGATCCCGGTCGGGCATGACGCTCAGCAGGCTCTGCAGCGAGTCGAGATTGGGAAGCCGATCCGACGGCCCCGGCATGCTGCTCAGGCCGAGGGCATCCAGCACGTGAGCGATGCGGTCGGCGGCGCTGCGATAGGTCGCGTTGAGCGTGTCGATTTCGTTGGCGAGCTGATCGCTGCGGGCTTCAAGGAGCGCCGCCGTGCGTGCCAGGACCAGCGTGCGGGTGTCCCGCACATTGATATAGGTGGCTACGGCCAGTGGCAGGACCGAAGCCACGACGAGCAATCCCGCAAGCCGGGCTCGCAGCGGCCAATCCGTGAACCGGTATCCCCCACTCACGCCATCGTCCCTGTGTCCTCGCTCTCAGCAGGTTCGTGGCGGAATCACCGACCTGCGAGACGCCGCCAGCCTAGGCGGCCAGCACGCGGGGGTCAATTGGCCGAAGGTAAGTCAGCGCGCGCTGGCGGCATCGCCACGCGAGCCGCAGTGGCGACGGCAAGCGGCATGAGCGGCGTTCCTGTGGCCGCCGGAGGGACCCGGCTGCAGTACGTCGGACTCCGCCGTGGGGGTCCACCAGGGATCCGGTGCGGCTCCGAGGGGGGACTCGACCCCGGGTCCTGAGGTAGATCTGGCATCCAGCGCCGCTCGCACCTGCTTGGGGAGCATGGCCGCCGCCACCATCGTGGCGACGAACAGAATGCCCAGTGTGGCAAGGCGCAGAGGCTCGCCCCGAGTACGCGCTACGAAGACCCGCATCATTCGCTCCCTATCCGATCCGCCGCGCCCCCGCGGCATCCGTTGTCCCGGTGTTACCGCTCCGTGCCGAGCCCTGCCGGCGCGACATTCCCCGGAGCTTGCGCAGGACGATAGTGACTGCGGCCGCCGCACCCAATTCGTAGTAATGCCTATCGAGTGCGACCTGGTGCACGATCCATGAAGGTCTGCGATAGTTTGATGCGAGGCGATCGGAGAAAGCCATGAGATGTCCCGTGTCTGCCGTGCCCGCCGCGCTGTTGCTGGCGCTGTCGACCGGGCCAGCTCACGCCCAGACGGCACCAGCCGCAGTGCAGACGGCACCAGTCGCCGTGCAAACGGCACCAGCCGCAGTGCAGACGACTCCAGCCGCGGCGCAGACGACTCCAGGCGTGCCTGCCGCACCGCAGTACTCGATACAGGCCATCCGCTACGCCGATTCACCCGGTGTACCCGTGGGCGAACTGGTCGTGGGCGGGCCCATGGACGAGAAGATCGATTGCGCCTTCATCGTCTGGCTGGTCCGGGCGCCCGGACGCAACATCCTGTTCGACAGCGGCTTCCACCGTGCGCGCTGGTTCAAGGTCTGGAACATCACGAATTACGTGCGGCCCGACGAGGCGGTCCGGCGCGCCGGAGTCAAACCTGAAGAGGTGACCGACGTCGTGATCAGCCATGCCCACTGGGATCACATGGGGGGGATCGATCTGTTCCCGAAGGCCGCCGTATGGATCCAGAAAGAGGAATTCCGCTACTACACCGGCGCTGCCTGGCAGCCCGGGGGCGAGCATGGCGGGATCGACCCGGATGACGCCCTGGAACTCGTGCGACTCAACACGCAGGGCCGACTGCGACTCGTGGATGGAGACAACGTCGAGATCTTCCCCGGCATCCGTGCCTACACCGGCGCCCGGCACACCTACGCTTCCCAGTACCTGCGCATCGCGGGCAATCCGACATTCGTCCTTGCCTCCGACAACGTCTACCTCTATCGCAACCTGCAGGAGCACAAGCCCAGTGGCACCTTCAGCGAGGCCGATCGGCCGGCCAATCTGAAGAATCAGGAGAGGATGGCGGAACTCGCCGGCTCCGTGGACCGCATCATCCCCGGCCACGACGCCCAGGAGTTCACGAAATTTCCCACCCGGGACCGGATCGCGCAGATTCGCTGAGCCGGCGGATCGCCCGCACTCCTGCGCAGCCTCCCTCAGCGCGGGCGCATCCCCACGCGCACCGACAGGTACGCACGGATCGCGGTCGCATGCAGTCGCAGGCCGCACAAACCGATGTGGCCGTCGGGACGCAGCAGATAGAAACAGCGGCGCGGAATGTGGGCACGCTTCAGCTCGCGCGCATTGGCCGCATCCTGCGGTATTACGCAGACCGATAGCGCGCCAGCGGCGGACAGCCTGTCATCCGGCAGTTCCTGTCCGATCAGAAGCAGTGTGAAGCGCGTGTCATCGAGAACCTCGAAGAGGTCCTCCACTGGCCCTTGCGCCCGCAGACGCAGTTTCAACCAGGGAAAGCGATCTCCCGCGTGCGGGGCCCGGACCGGCACTCCATCGGTCGCCTGCGACAGCCGGCTGTGGCGATACCTGATTCCTGTCTGAGAGACCACCCGGAACGCGGCTCGCTGGATGGCCTTGCGGCGCATGCCGAAGGCCATGATCCTCGCGAGCAGCTGCGTACGTAACAGCCCGGCGAGCGGACTGTCCGAAACCACGAGACGAAATGCCCTGTCGGTGGTGTTCAGCAAGCGCTGCGCCACCGGCAGTCGTTCGCTCTCGTAGGTATCCAGCAGCGCATCGTCCGCTTCGCCTCTCAACACCAGGGCGAGCTTCCAGGCCAGGTTGTACGCATCCTGCAGTCCGGTGTTCATGCCCTGGGCGCCCACCGGGCTGTGGATGTGCGCGGCGTCCCCGAGCAGGAAACAGCGACCCGCGCGAAAGTGGGCCGCGCTGCGGTGGTGAATGCGGTAGGTGGAGAACCAGCTGCACGAGCGGAAACGCAGCTCGTTCGCTTCTCTCAGGAGCGACGGTGTCACTGAGTCCAGCGTCAGGTCGTCGCGCTCGCGCAGCTCCGGAGGCACGATGCCGACGATGCGCCAGTGATCCAGGCCGCGCATCGGGAAGAACAAGTGGAATCCCTGCCGCCACAGGAACACGTTCACCTCATCCGGCACCATCTCGCCGGTCACTTCCGTGTCGGCGACGAAGAACGTGTGCCCGTAGGCTGCACCCGGGAAATCGATGCTGGCGAGCCTGCGGACCGCGCTGTGGGCACCATCGCAACCGGCCACCCAGCTGAACTCCTTTTCGAGAATCGCATCGTCCGGGCCGCGCAGCGTCACGGTGACCCGGTCGGGCTTCTGCTGCAGGTCGAGCAACTCCGTATTCCAGGTCACTGTCATGCCCTGGGCGCGCAGCCGCTCCCCCAGCAGGCGCTCGTTCTCGTCCTGACCCAGTATCAGGATGAAGGGGAACCGGGTGATGTCGGCGCCCGCCTCTGCGAGTGTGACGCGCGCCATCTTGCGGCCATCGGCCCAGAGATTGGCGCCCATGCCCTTCTGGCCGTTCTCGACGGCTTGCGCGGCTATTCCCAGATGCTGGTAGATCTCCAGCGTTCTCGCCTGCACTCCCAGGGCGCGCGTCTGCAGTGCCGGCCCCGTGTTGCGCTCGATGATCAGCGGGCGCAAACCGCGACGCGCGAGCTGGTTGGCCAGCATCAGGCCGGTTGGCCCCGCACCGACGATCAGGACCTCAGTATCCATTCAACTTCCGGGAAGCCGCAGTGCCCGCAGGCGCGTGATCAGCGGGCGGCCGATATAGCCTGTCCCGCCAGTCACGAACACCGTTGTCATGTCAGGCGGCCAGGGTCTGCTCTACGGCCTGAGTGAGCGTGTCGAGCAATTCGGACAGCTCCCCGTCGCTGGCATTGAACGGTGGCGCCAGGACGATGGTATCGCCGGCCACGCCGCCGACGTTGCCGGCGCAGGGATAGCAGATCAGGCCGAGCTCGAAGGCACGCCGGCCGATCTCGTGACTCAACCCGCGTGCCGCCGGGAAAGGCTCGCGCGTCTGGCGATTGCGCACGAACTCGATGCCGATGAAATAGCCACGCCCGCGGACATCGCCCACCTCCTCGAATCGCCCCAGCGCCGCGCGAACTGCCGCCTGGAACCTGATCCCGTTGCTCTGGACACGCTGCAACAGGTTCTCGCGCTGGATGATGCGCTGCACTGCGAGCGCGGCGGCACAGGCGGTCGTGTGACCGGAGTAGGTATGCCCGGTCAGGAAAGAGCCGTCGCGCGCGAGGATGGCATCGCCCACCCTCCTTGAAATGACGGTAGCTCCGAGGGGGATGTAGCCACCGCAGAGCCCCTTCGCCACGGCCATGATGTCCGGGCTCACCCCGTCATGCTCGAGGGCTCGCCAGGTGCCACAGCGGCCCGAGCCGCTCATGACTTCGTCCGCGATGACGAGAACGTCGTGACGTCGGCAGACTTCGAGTACCGCCGCTGAATAGCCGGGGGGTGCCGGTACGACTCCACCCGCAGCCCCGACGACCGGCTCGAAAATGAATGCGGCCACGTTTTCCGGTCCCAGACTGCGGATGCGCGCGTCCAGTTCCTCGGCCAGTCTGCTCACGAGCTGCGCGGGCTGCACGCCTGGCGGAGGCCGGTAGGCATTCGCCGCCGAGACCCAGGCCACCTCGAGCAGGCTTCCTTCATAGGGCCGGCGCCGATCCAGGAATCCCGACACGGAAAGCGCGCCGAGAGTGTTACCGTGATACGAGCGCTCGCGCGCGATGAAGCGGCGCTTGTTGGGCATGCCACGCGCATGCCAGTACTGGAGCGCCACTTTCAGGGACGACTCCACCGCCTCCGAGCCGCTGCACACATAGACGACACGCGTGAAATCCGAGCCGCTGAGCTGCAGGATCAGTGCGGTGAGCTCTTCGAGCGCTTCGCTGGTGTAAAGATACCGGTACGCGCAGGCCACCTTGGTCAGCTGCGCGGCAATCGCCTCGTTGACTTCCCGGTTGGCGTGACCGATGCAGAAGGCAGCGGGTCCGCCGGAGCCATCCAGGTACCTCCGGCCCGCCGTGTCGAAAAGGTAGCTGCCCTCGCCGCGCGCCAGGCGCGGCAGGTCCTCCAGGCCGAATCCTATGGCCCGGTTAGTCATGACGGGTCCGTGCGCTACGGCGGTCAGCGGGGGTCGTGCGCCGCGGTTCGCACGAAGCCGTGCCGCGGCTCGAGGTACAAGGTGCGGATATCATTCAGCATGACTTCGGGCTGGATATAGGCCAGCGAGTAGATTTCCCGGATCATGCCCGAGCGGTCGATCAAAAACACCTTGAGCATGTGGTGCCGGGTGCGCGTCGGGTGGCCCTGGTGGTCCAGCTCGATGCTGACGTCCTGGCCGAAATCCTCGAGCACCGGCAGCAATTCCCGCACCGAGCCGGCGGTGAGGAAACGCCATTCGAATTCCCGATGGGTGGTGAACTCATCGGCATAGCGCTCCAGCACGGCCGGCGTGTCGGTGGTCGGATCGAAGCTGACCCCGACGAAGCGCACGTCGGCGGCCAGTGCCGGGTCGGACACGATCCGGTTGCGCAACCCGCTCAGGGTCTCGTGGGCGAACGGACAACCCAGCGGATCCACGCAGTAACTGTAGAAGAAGGTCAGCAGCGTGATCTTGCCCTGGGTGAGAGCGCTCAGCTGCGCAGGCCGTCCCCGCTCATCGAGCAGCGTGGCATCGTGCACCGGCTGGATGGATTCCAGATGGTAGGTCCCCGCCGCCAGCGGCACGAAGTCCATGCGCGGGGCACTCGCGGGGCCGAGATCCACGGCCCCGCGCGCCGCCGCGCAGGCGAGCAGCATCGCAAGCGCACAGACTCTCAGCGGCACGACCGGGGCGCTCGCCCGAAGCAGCATCGGGAGTGCTCTGGCGTGCACGAACATTTCCGCCTCACTCACGCACCGGCGCGGTCAGATTGGCCACCTGAACGGGATTCGCCGTGAACTTCATATGGTGCGGGCGGCCCAGCTTCTCCTTGGTGAAATCCACCTCGAACGCCGGTGTGAGCGCATGGCCGTCCCAGTTGAACGCCCGCAGGAACTGCTCGTTGTCGGCGCCCTTCTTGTCCCAGTGCGCCAGCAGGCTGGAGGTCATGTACACCCGCTTGCCGTCCCAGCTCTGCGAGATCATGTTGAGCTGGCTGCCGATGCGCTTCTCGTACACCTGATGCGGATGCTCCGGATCGGTCAGGTCGAAGTAGTGGGTGGTGCCGTCCATGAACGTGTTGACCCACAGACCCTTGCCGTCGGCCGCAATCGAGATATCCACGGGCAGGGGGATCCTGGCGGGGTCACCGATGGTGGCCACTTCCTTCGCGGTCCATGCGCCGCCCTCGCCAGGCTTCACGAGCCACAGCCTGGAGGTCAGGGCGGCGGCCGTCACGGCCCAATTCTGGCCGGGAACCAGCGACCAGCGGATCTCCAGCGGCGCACCCGGTACCGACAGCACCTGCGTGGGCTGCATGGACTTGAGATTCCACACCACCATGGTGCTGCCGAAGTGCTTCATCGCCTCGCCGTCCTTGATGAGATCGCCCAGCTCGCGCATGTAGTTCCGGTGGCCCGCGAAGCTCGACGTCAGCATGACGTTGCGCGCCGGGTTGATCGCGATGTCATAGCCGTAACCATCGCCTTTCACGCCACCCAGCGTCGTCGTGGGGATGTCATAGCGCGACACCAGCTTGCCCTTGTTGTTGTACAGGGCCATGCCGGTGACGCCGCCCTTGTCCTTCGTGTTGGACAGTGTGCCGATCAGCATTCGGCCGGGCAGCGCGTAGAAGGTGTGGGGACCGAGCAGCTGCGTCCTTTCCGGCAGGTCGGTGATCGTGCGCACGAGGCGCGGCGCGGATGGACGGGTGCCGACGTCGAACACGTAGATCCTGCTGTCGTCCAGACCACCAGCCCACAGGTACTTGCGATCGTCCGTGAAGCCCATGTGATGGGCTTCGCCGCGGCTGCCCACGGAAATCGAGTTGATGACCTTGCCGTAGCTCTTCGAGCCGGGGTTGGCGTCGATGGTCACGAGCTTGTCGGAACCATCTCCCAGTCCCTCGACACCGAGGGTCCAGACGTGCACGAAGTCTTCCTGACCCTTGATCAGACTGCTGAGGTAGGGGGAGTTACAGGTCTCGTCGGCCAGGGCATTGGCCGCGGCAAGCAGCCCGGCGCCGACTGTCGCCAGGATGGCCGCACAGGTCGTGACAATACGCATGAGCAAACCCTCATTGTGATGACGGATGGTGCAGCGAATCGCCGCGGGGTTGCCCACGCGACTGTACTCCTGGTCCCGCGTAGCGACCAGAAGACTCCCGTACCACGGCAACACCCTGCAGAAACGGACAACACTGCATCGCTTGCGGACAGGGTTACCCCGCACTCTGGCTCTTTGGCAACGCGGCCCGCGCGAACGCCTGACCTTGGGTGCCGCGTGCGAACCGTCGTGTCAGGCCGAAAGGCGTTATTAGTAAAGTTATACGATTCAGTTACTTACAGTTTATTGTTAATCCATACTGGAATAGAGGCTTTTCCGTTTCGCAGCTGCTAATGTCTCCGACCGCGCATCTGCGCGGGAGGGGTCACCGTGAATGGGGCACAGTCGCTGGTCGGCACGCTGGTCAACTGCGGCGTGGAGTTGTGTTTCGCCAATCCGGGCACTTCCGAGCTGCATTTCGTCGGCGCCCTGGATTCCATCGCGGGCATTCGCCCGGTGTTGTGTCTGTTCGAAGGGGTTGCCACGGGGGCGGCCGACGGCTACGGACGGATCGCGGGCAAGCCGGCCGCCACCTTGCTGCACCTCGGGCCGGGCCTCGCGAATGGGCTTGCCAACCTGCACAACGCGCGACGTGCGGCGACGCCCATCGTGAACATTGTTGGTGAGCACGCGACGCATCACCTGCAATACGACGCCCCGCTCTCTTCTGACGTAGCTGGCTTCGCCCGGCCCGTCTCCGCCTGGATTCACCAGTCGCGCAATGCCAAGGCGCTGGCTGGGGACGGCGCACGCGCCGTGCAGGCAGCCCGCGCCGCGCCTGGTGCGATCGCTACCCTGATCGTGCCGGCCGATACGGCCTGGGATCCGGCCGATCATTGCGCGCCGATGCTGCCGGATGTGCCCGCCGCCGCGGTGAGCGAGAAAGTCATCGACTCAGTGGCGCGGCAGCTGAGCTCTGGCAGGAAGTCGGCAATCCTGATGCGCGGCCGCGCGCTCCTCGGGAAGGGGTTGGAAGCGGCCGGGCGCATTCAGGCGCGCACTGGCGCGCGCTTGCTGTGTGACACCCTCGATCCGCATTCCGAGCTGGGCGCCGGCCGGGTGCCCGTCGAACGGCTACCCTACTTCGCTGAACAGATCGTCGAGTTCCTGCAGGGACTCGAGCAGATCGTGCTGGTGGGATCGGAGCCGCCCGTGTCGTTCTTCGCCTACCCGGGCAAGCCGAGCTGGTGTGCGCCCGCCGACTGCGTGTTCTCCTACCTGGCGCGGCCGCATGAAGACCCGGTCGCCGCTCTGCAAGCTCTGGCGGATGCCGTGAAGGCGCCCGCGAATCCTGCCATGCGGCTGCCACTGCAGCTGCCGGAGATTCCCACCGGGACGCTCACTCCCGCGGGGGTGGCGCAGATCCTCGCACGTCTCATGCCTGAGCACGCCATCGTTTCCGACGACTCGGTGACTTCGCGGGCTCCCCTGCTGCGTTCGATGACCTGCGCCCGGCCGCACGACTATCTGTCACTGACCGGAGGTTCGATCGGCCAGGGAATGCCGCTCGCCCTGGGCGCTGCGCTCGCGGCTCCGGATCGCAAGGTGTTGTGCATGCAGGGCGACGGCGGCGCGGCCTACACGATCCAGGCCCTCTGGAGCATGGCTCGCGAGAACCTCGACGTCACCACCATCGTCTTCGCCAATCGTTCCTACGCCATTCTCAACATCGAGATGCAGCGTGTTGGCATGGGCGATGCCGGCCGAAACGCACTCTCGATGCTCGATCTCGGCAACCCCGAGTTGAACTGGGCGGGCATCGCAGCAGGGTTCGGTGTACACGCGAGCCGCGCCACGACGTGCGAGGAATTCGCGGCGCAGTTCGCCTCCGCGATGCAGTCGCGCGGCCCGAAGCTCATCGAAGCCCGCATCTAACTGAAGGAGATCGTGCGAATCGGATCGGTGCCGTCGAAGCGGCGCGCCGACTTCGCCACGAAGTCATAGAAGGACACCAGCGGCGGCTCGGGCTGATACAATTCGAGCAGATGCCCGTACCAGGGCACGGTGTCGATCATCGCGAAGCGGAACCCATCGTTCATCTCCGCCAGCAGCGCCACTTCCGCACCTTCCCGCACGTAACTGTCGATGCTCGTTGTGAGATCGTCCACGAACAGCGCGACGTGATGGATGCCGCTGCGCCCACTGCCGTGTGGATAGAGATCGTGGAAGGCTGAAGGCTCGGGGTTGTTCTGCTGCACGAACTCGATCATGACCTCGCCCCACTGCCCATAGGCGGATGTGTGGTCGAGCGGTCGTTGCACCCCTCTGTGCAACGAGGTGCGCAAGGGGATGTGCTCCGCGACGTAGTACGGCCCGGAGCCATGCAGCCGGTGATGCTGTGCAGCGGCCAGCCGCACGTCCGGCACGAAATACGCGATCTGTCGGATCGGCAGCGGAAGCGGTATCACTCGGCTTTGGCCCAGGCAATGCCACGCTCGAGCAGATCGTAGAACACCGGCAAGTCCCACGCACACCGGTCCACGGTGGGCCAGTACTCCATGAGCGGCTGCAGATCGTAGTGCCCCCGGCAGTGCCCCAGGGTCAGATACAGCACGGCGCCCTTGCCGTGTGACTTGATGTAGAACACCGGATGCGAAGCCGCCGGCCACTGGGACTCGGCGAATCCGCTGGCCTCGCCGCCGAAGTGAGTCTCCAGCAGGACCTGCAACGGGCCGTAGGTTTCCATCAGATACAGCTCGTCGGTGGTCTCGAACGGCTGCACGCCGCGCACCAGCGGGTGCTCCGGATCGGCGACGGTCACCGTGTAAGGCGCGATCGGGGGATGGGCAATGAACATCGAACCGAGCATCTGCATGTGCAGGGGTGCCCAGCGGGGGCTGTCCACCAGTCCGTTGGGTAGCCAGCGCAGGATCGAATTCGTGCCGTGCAGCGCGTACCAGCGCCCGCCCTTCTCGAGGAAGGCCCGCAGGGTTTCCTGCGCGGCAAGCGATGGAGTCAAGTCGCAGGTGTAGGTGAGGATGAAATCCGCCTCCGCGAGGGCTTGCAGATTCTCGTAGTCCTCGAAGACGCGCACGCGGACTCGTTCGTCCCGTCCGAGCAGCTTGAGCAGCTCCAGCCGCGCAAAGTCGAAGTCGTGGTACTTGCCGCCGCAGATCAGCACGCAGCGCAGCTTCCGGGGATGCGGCTCGCTCATGTCCAGGCTCGTTCCAGGTTGTCCAGGCCGGTTGGCTCCGGCCGCCAGTATCGCTCAGCCGGCCAGCCGCACGAAGCGGGTCAGCTCCGAATGGGCGTCCCCGAACACACTCGCCAGCAGCAGCAGCCGTTTGTAACCGTGACCCACCGCCAGTTCATCGGTCGTGCCGATGCCGCCGTGCAGGTGAACGCACTCCTCGCCCAGCTCGACGGCCGCGCGACTGACATAACTCTTCATGCCGGCAATGCTGCGTTCGTGGCCGATGCCGGTGCTGGTGCAATGCGCGCCGCGATAGACATGCGAGCGTGACTGCTCGAGCAGGACATACAGATCGGCCATGCGGTGCTGCAAGGTCTGGAAACTCGCAAGCGGCGCGCCGAACTGCCTGCGACTGCGCAGGTAGTCGAGCGTGGTCTTCAGCAGCATCGACATGATGCCGACCATCTCGGCGCAGGCTGCCAGGCGAGCGCCGTCCGCGACCCGGGCGAGTTCGGCGTAGCCGCCGCGCAGGCGTTCCGCGACAGCTACGTTGCGCAGTCGAATCGAACTGGCCACCGATCCATCGACCATGCGGAAATCACGCCGTTCGATGCCGGCCGCATCCGGCGACACCAGGAAGAGGCTGATTCCCTCTACATCGGTGGAAGCGCCCTGCTCCCGCGCCGATACGATCCACATGTCAGCGACCGAGGCGAGCGGCACGACGGTCTTCTCTCCGTTCAGCACCGTAGCACCGCCGCGGGTCTGCGCGAGTACCCGCACGTCAGACAGGTTGAAACGGGCCGCATGTTCGAAGTGAGCCAGTGCCAGATGGGCATCCCCGGCGAGGATCCCCGGTAACCAGTGCGCCTTCTGCGCCTCCGTCCCCGCTTCCGCCAGCAGGCATGCCGCGACCAGGATCTCCTCGAGCACGGGCTCGGCAACGAGTCCGCCCCCCAATGCCTCCATCGCCGTGATCAGCTCGGTGGGCCCGCCAGCGAGACCGCCATCGGCGGCGGCGAACGGCAGCGCCAGAACGCCGATATCCGCCAGCTCGCGCCAGTTGCGGCTGTCATAACCTGTCGGGGATTCCCGGTAGCCGCGCCGCTCGCGGCCGGCATAGCGATTCTGCACGAACCGGTCGACGGCATCCTTCAGAAGCGCTTGGGTCTCGTTCAGCGAAAATTGCACGGGTCGTCTCTCGTGGCGGCAGCCGGCGCACGGCTTGCCCGGCCCGTGTCTCCCGACGGTCGACGGCTAGATGACCACCTTTTCGCCGCGGGCGAACCTGTCAATCCCCATAGGGTCGGCCCCCGGCGCCCCGCCGGGCGAGAGTTTGTGATTTGCCGCCGATCGGGTAATCATTGGCGGCAGAGGGGGTAGCCATGGATCGTCCGTCGTTCGACTTCCCACCGGGTGGCCTGAACACCCTGCTGGAGCGGCTCATGATCCGCTCGCTGGACCGCATCCGGCCCGCCGCCGAGGCGCTGCGCGATGCGGCCTTTGCCATCGCCAACCTGCGTGTCGCCGCCGCCGCCAATATCGCCTCGAAGGATCCGATGGTGGACGAGGACGGCACCATCCTGGCGTCCGAAGTATTCGGCTGGCGCGAGCCGAACGAACGCTGGTGGGAGCGACCGCGCCTGGCGCTCACCTCGCCGCTGACACTTGCCTGCCGCTACGAGAGCGAGCCGTTCTGGTGCAACAAGGAAGGGCTGCACACCCAGCAGTTCAACCCGCACCTGTGCGCGCTGGATCTGACGGACTTCTTCGAGCGGGCCATGACGGAAGTGGCCATCGTGGTGCCCATCCACCTGCCCTATGGGCAGATCGGTGCGGTGAGCTTCCAGCCGGTGGAGTCCGACCGCACCGACCTGACGCAGGAATTCGCGGAATTCGGTGACCTGTTGGGACTGCTGGCGCGCAAGTTCGTCTGCAGTTATGTCAAGGTCATGGACAAGCAGCAGTGGATCCCCTCGGACGTGCGCATGAGCAAGCGCGAGATCGAGTGCCTGCGCTGGGCGGCCGTCGGCAAGACCGACAGCGAGATCGCGATCATCCTGGCGCGCAGCTGCGCCACGATCCGCTTCCACATCCACAACGCGGCCCTGAAGCTCAATGCGGTGAACCGCAGCCAGGCGGTGTTCAAGGCCGGCCAGCTGGGCTACCTCGGCTCGGTCAGCTCCTGAGCAGAGCTCCTCGGGCGGCGGTGTTCGGGGGTCGCTGCGGCAACTAGTCTTTCTTATAGATGCCAAGCCGGGCGGCCCGCGCGATGCTTGTCCCGTGAATACCCAGCCGGTAGCGCCGCAACTGTTTGCGACAAGCCCCGCATTGCGTCTGCTTGCGGGGCGTCACCGCGAGTCGGGCCGACTCGTTTTTCCGCTGCCGGCAGACCGCGATACCTACGCGAGCGTCGAGCTGCCCGAGCGCGGCACGCTGTGGTCCTACACCGTGCAGCGTTTCGCGCCCAAATCGCCCCCTTATCGCGGGGCGGAGCCGTTCAGTCCCTTTGCGGTGGGTTACATCGACCTGCCGGGGGCATTGATCGTCGAGAGCCGCCTCACCGATGTCGAGTTTGACCAGCTGCGGGTCGGCCAGCCGATGGAACTGACGACGATGCCGCTGCGCATCGAATCTGACGGTACGGTCATCACGATCTATGCATTCCGTCCGGCGCGCACGGAGCGTGCGTGACCGAGATGTACATCGTGGGTATCGGGATCCATCCATTCGGCCGCACCGAAGGCCGAAGCGGACTGGAACAGGGTGCGTTCGCCGTGCGCGCCGCCCTTGCCGATGCCGGACTGACCTGGCGCGACATGCAGTTTGCCTTCGGCGGCTCGGACTCCGCGGGCAAGGCGGACACGCTGGTTGCGGACCTGGGCCAGACCGGCATCCCGTTCGTCAACGTCCTCAATGGCTGCGCCACGGGCGGCGCCGCACTGTTCGGCGGCTACTGCGCGATCCGCTCGGGTGAATTCGACCTGGGCATCGTGATGGGCTTCGACAAACACCCGCGCGGCGCCTTCGATCCGAACCCGGTGGACTGGGGCCTGCCGCAGTGGTACGGCGAAGCGGGCCTGATGGTCACGACGCAGTTCTTCGCGACCAAGCTGCGTCGCTACATGGACCAGCATGCGATCAGTCCGATGACGCTGGCGCGCGTCGCGGAAAAGGCCTACCTGAACGGCTCGCGCACTGCGCACGCGTGGCGGCGCACACCCATGGACCTGCACGCCATTCTCAACTCGGCGCCGGTCAACGACCCGCTCACCAAATACATGTTCTGCTCACCGGCCGAAGGCGCCGTGGCGCTGATCGTGGCCAGCGCCAAGAAGGCCCGCGAGCTCAGCCGTGCGCGCATCCAGGTCAAGGCCGTGTCGATGCGGACACGACCAGCGGGGTCGTTCGAGGTGTTCGCACCCAGCATCGATTCCGGCGAGGCGCCCACGACGACTTCGGTGGCCAGCCGCGCCGCGTATGAACAGTCCGGGATCGGGCCGCGCGACATCGACATCGCCCAGTTGCAGGACACCGACTCCGGAGCGGAGATCATGCACATGGCCGAGAATGGATTCTGCGCCGACGGGGAGCAGGAGGCGTGGCTGGCCGAGGGGCGCACTTCCCTGAACGGCACGCTGCCCGTGAATACCGACGGCGGCTGCATGGCCTGCGGCGAACCGATCGGCGCCTCGGGACTGCGCCAGGTGTACGAGAACGTGCTCCAGCTGCGTGGGGCCGGCGGCACCCACCAGGTACCGCGCAAACTGCGTACGGCCTACAGTCATGTCTACGGCGCCCCAGGGGTTTCGGCCGTGGTGATCCTGCAATGCTGAGCGTGACTGAGAAGCCCGCGGAGGCCCCGGAAGACATCGATGTCGCACCGGATCAACACGAGTTCCGCGAGACGGTCCGGGAGTTCCTGCGCACCCACCTGACGCAGCGGTTGCGCGCCGGCGCGCGCTCCACGCCCACCGTATTCGCGGAGCCGGAGATCGGCCGGGAATGGCAGCGGATCCTGTACGAGAAGGGCTGGCTTGCCTACAACTGGCCACGCGAGTTCGGCGGCACGGGCTGGTCGCCGACGCAACGCTATCTGTTCGAGAAGGAATGCGCACTGGCCGATGCGCCCGGCCTGCCCGTGCTGGGACTGAAGCTACTCGCCTCGGTACTGCACGCTTACGGCACACCGGCGCAACAGACGCATTACCTGCCGAAGATTCTCTCGGGTGAACACTACTGGTGTCAGGGCTTCTCCGAGCCGGGAGCCGGTTCGGACCTCGCAAGTCTGCGTACCCGTGCCACACGCGAAGGTGCGGACTACATCATCAACGGCAGTAAGCTCTGGACCACGCACGCGCATTTCTCCGACCACATGTTCTGCCTCGCGCGTACCGACCCGAGCGTGAAATCCCAGCGCGGCATCAGCTTCTTCCTCGTGGACATGCGCCAGCCGGGCGTGCGCGTCCGTCCCATCCTGACTCTGGCCGGGGATCACGAGGTCAACGAGGTATTCCTCGAAAACGTCAGGGTGAGCGCCAGCGATCTGGTGGGCACCGAGGGCCAGGGCTGGAGCATCGCGAAGTTCCTGCTGGAGAACGAACGCGGTGGCACCTGTCACGCGCCGCGCCTGCTGGCCGATATCGCGCGCCTGCGCCGCGATGCACGCGAGGAGCCTTCCGGCAACGGCACGCACCTGAGCGACGAGCCCGCCTTTGCCATGCAGCTGGCCCGTGTGGAACTCGAAGCCCAGGCGCTGGAGATCACCGAGCTGCGCAATCTCGAGCAGGTCGGCCTCGGACAGCGCCCCGGCCCGCAGTCCTCCATCGTCAAGCTGGTCGCCTCCGGGTTGCGGCGCAAGGTCGACGCGCTCGCCGTCACCCTGTACGGCTACAGCGGCCTGCAGCTGGAAACCCGCCGGCCGCTCTATGGCCCGGAAAGCCCCGAGCCCGTGTATGACAAGGCCGCGCAGGTGGCCATGCCGCGCTATCTCAACAGCCAGGCGTGGGCCATCTTCGGTGGCAGCGACGAGATCCAGCGTTCCATCATCGCGAAGACCGTGCTGTCGATGTGAGAGCTGCGCCAGACGCGCAGCGTGTTCGTCCGGGAGAGCCCATGCCTGCAAAACGTGCCGACCTGATCCGCGCCTACCGGCGCATGCGCACCATCCGTGACTTCGAGGAGCGGCTGCATCAGGAAATCGCCACCGGCGAGATCGCGGGGTTCACACACCTGTACGCCGGCCAGGAGGCCGTCGCTGTTGGCATCTGCGAGCACCTGGGTCCGAAGGATTACATCGTATCCACTCACCGCGGACATGGTCACTGCATTGCCAAGGGCTGCGATGTCAAGGCAATGATGAAGGAGATCTACGGTCGCCGTGACGGCCTTTGTCATGGCAAGGGCGGCTCGATGCACATCGCGGATGTGAGCGTCGGCATGCTCGGCGCCAACGGCATCGTCGGCGGTGGAGCACCGCTGGCGCTGGGAGCGGCGATCGCGGCAAAGATGGATGGTGCCGGCAACGTGTCAGTCGCATTCAGTGGCGATGGAGCCTGCAATCAGGGCACGACGCTTGAGGCGATGAACATGGCCGTGGTCACGCGCGCGCCGGTGATCTTTGCGTTCGAGAACAACCATTACTCCGAACACACGGGAGTGAAGTACGCGGTCGGCGCCAAGGACATGGCCACCCGCGCGGCCGGCTTCGGCATGCCGGCCTACCGGGTCGACGGCTGCGATTTCTTCGCGACTTACGCCCTCATGGAGGACGTACTGGCCGGCTGTCGCGCCGGTCAGGGACCGGCCGCGGTGGAATTCGACACCGAGCGGTTCTATGGGCACTTCGAAGGCGATCCGCAGCGCTACCGCGGACCAGGCGAGGTCGAACGCCTGCGCGAGACGCGTGACTGCCTCAAGGCATTCCGCAGCAAGGCCCTCGTCGATCGGCTCGTGGACGCCGCGGCACTCGATGCGGTGGACGCGGAAGTGGCGGCCCTGATCGACACCGCAGTCCAGGAAGCACGGCGGGCGGCGCCACCCGAGGCAGCCGATGTGACTCGTGATGTCTACGTTACGTACTGAGCAAGGTACCCCGACATGGCCCAACTGACGGTTCGAGAAGCGATTGCGCAGACGATCCATGACGAGATGGCGCGCGATCCCAACATCGTGATCCTCGGCGAGGACATCGTGGGAGGCAATGGCACCGCGGGCGGCCCCGAGGCCATTGGCGGGATCTGGGGTCTGACCGGCGGCCTGTATGCGAAATTCGGGCCCAACCGCGTGATCGACACACCGATCTCCGAATCCTGCATCGTGGGGGCCGCGGCGGGTGCAGCGCTCGCCGGCAAGCGGGCCATCGCGGAACTCATGTTCGCCGACTTCATCGGCGTGTGCCTCGATCAGCTGTGGAACCAGATGGCAAAGTTCCGCTACATGTTCGGTGGCCGCTCGACGTGCCCCGTCACCGTACGCATCACGTATGGGGCAGGACTCAACTGCGCCGCGCAACACAGCCAGGCCGCCTACGCCATGCTGACTTCGATTCCGGGGCTCAAGGTGGTCATGCCGACGACGCCGGCCGACGCGAAGGGGCTGCTCACCAGCGCCATTCGCGGTGACGACCCGGTGATGTTCTTCGAACACAAGACGCTGTATGGCGAGAAGGGAGAGGTTCCGGACGGCGACTATCTCGTGCCGTTCGGACATGCCCGCATGGTCCGCCAGGGCAAGGACGCCACGATCGTCACCTGCGGCCAGCTCGTCGGACAGGCGGCGAAAGCCGCGGATCTGCTGGCGAAGGAAGGGATTGCCTGCGATGTGATCGACCTGCGAACCACCAGTCCCCTGGATGAGGAGGCCATTCTGGACAGCGTGGAGGCGACAGGCCGCCTCATCGTGGCCGACGAGAGTCCGCCGCGATGCAGTCTGGCGTCCGATATCGCAGGTCTCGTAGCGAGCAAGGCATTTGCCGCGCTACACGCACCCATCGAGATGGTCACGGCGCCGCACACGCCGGTGCCGTTCGCACGCGAGCTGGAGAGCGCCTACCTGCCCTCCTCCAAGAGCATCGAAGCGGCCGTGCGCAAAGTTCTGTCCTATCGCTAGGGCCCGGGAGGAACGGTGAGTACATTGCGCGCGTTCACGATGCCCAAGTGGGGCATCGAAATGCAGGAGGGCACAGTCGGCGAGTGGAGCGTCCGCGAAGGTGAGCCCTTCACGAAAGGCCAGCTGATCGTATCGATCGAGACGGACAAGATCGTCAACGAGGTGCAGGCGGAGTTTGACAGTACGTTCGTGCGCGTGATCGCGCAGACGGGCGACACCTACCCTGTCGGTGCGTTGCTTGGAGTAATGGCCGACGGCGCGGCCAGCGCTGCGGAGATTGACGCGTTCGTGAAGTCCTTCGAGGGTGCCCCCGGTGCTTCGGTCGCCGATCGGGACGGTCCCTCGGCGGGTCACGCTTCCGCGGCAAGACATGCAGGTGGCCCTTCAGCTGCGTCTGCCGCCCACGGGGCCGGCAGCTCCACCGTGGTCACCGCGCCGTCCACCTTCGAGATCGCTGCGGGGATTGCGATTAGCCCGGCCGCCCGCGAGCTCGCCGTACGCAACCGGATCGACGTGGCACGCCTCGGCGGCAGCGGTCGGAATGGTCGATTGACACTGCAGGACGTCACACAGGCGTCCCGGCCCGAGCGCAAGGTTGGCGGCGGCAGCCCTGTGTCAGTAGCTATCACCACCGCGACTCTCGATCGTTTCTATGCTTCGCCCTCGGCCAAGCGCCTGGCGGCAGAACACAACGTGAATCTGGCCGTCATCAAGGGCACAGGTCCGCGTGGTCGCATCTCCCGTCAGGACGTGACACAGGCGGCCAACCTGAAGCCGGCAGCAGGCCCGGCAGCCCCCGAATTCGAGATCGTGCGCATGAGCGCCATGCGCAAGGCCATTGCTTCCAGACTGAGCCACTCTAAAGCCACCGTGCCGCATTTCTATCTGCGCACCGAGGTGAATTTCGATGCGCTGCTCGCCCTGCGCGCCGGATCCAAACAGCAGACCGGTGCCGCACCGAGTCTGAACGATTACCTGGTACGCGCGGCGGCGCTGGCGCTGATCGAGGTTCCCGAGGTGAACATCCAGGTTCACGGAGATGAGATCCACCGCTTCCGGCACGCCGATGTGGCCGTGGCCGTCGCGACCGACAAGGGTCTGTTGACACCGATCGTACGCGGCGCCGAGACCAAGCCGGTCGCGGCGATCGGCAACGAGCTGCGACACTTGGCCGAGCGTGCGCGCGCCGGGAAGCTGCGCCCGGAAGAATTTGAGAGTGGCAGCTTTACCGTGTCGAATCTTGGCATGTTCGGCGTCGAGCAGTTCGATGCCATCATCAACGCGCCGCAGGGCGCCATCCTCGCAGCCGGTGCGACCCGTCGCCGTCCCGTCGAGGTGAATGGCAGAGCCGGGTTCGCCAGCCTCGTCGCGCTGTCGCTGTCGTGTGATCACCGCGCCATCGATGGCGCGGTGGGTGCCCGCTTCCTGGCGGCGCTGCGCGACCTGCTGGAGTCACCGCAGCGGCTGTAGGGACACCTGCGGCCGGCGAGTGCCCGCTGCTACCGCCGGCTGTTCGCTGCTACCGCCGAGTGCCCACTGCTACTCGCGATGCAGTTTCTGGAATCGCCGGCTCTTGAACAGCCAGCGGCCGCCGCGCTTCACCAGCACATCGTCGTATCGGCCGCGATCGCGCGTCGTCTTGCCGGTCTTGATGTCGTCAAACACCTCAGACGAGTAGGACCGGGCTACGGCTTCATTGCCGTTGACCGTGATCGACCCCGGCGTCGACACGAATATCACTCCCGGATATTGCGCCATCGCCCCTTTCCACGCCGCTACGATCTTGTCCTTGCCGCGGATCGTGCCGATCTGCGGATAGTCGGGCAGCTCCCAGACGCCATCCTCGGCCCAGGTGTCGCCCCAGGCCTCGGCGTCGTTGATGCACACTGCATCCGCGTACGATTCGAGCAATTCGCGGATTGCCAGCCGGTCTTCGGTCGAACCCTGGAAGGCCATGTGGGATGTTCTCCTGTTGAAAAGCGTCTTACCGGATATCGCGTGCCGGTGCAGGGGAGGCCCCCGGGCTCGGGCCTGCGCCAGCGGCGGTGCCTGCGCCAGCGGCGGGGGCGGTGCCTGCGCCAGCGGCGGTGCCGGCGGTGGCGGTACCAGTGCCATGTGTCTCGCGCAGCTTGCGTCGCAGCACCTTGCCGGTCTGATTGCGCGGCAGCGCATCGACCCACACGAACGACTTGGGCAGCTTGTAACGCGCAATGCGCTCGGAGGCCCAGGAGAGGATCCCAGCCTCATCGCGCGCTGCGCCCGGTGCCGCCACGAGCACTGCGCGGACCGATTCACCCCATTTCTCGTCCGGCACGCCGATGACGGCGACTTCGGTCACCGCGGGATGACCGAAGATCGCGTTCTCGACTTCGGCTGGGTAGATGTTCTCGCCACCGGAGATGATGAGGTCCTTGATGCGGTCCTCCAGATACAGGTAACCGTCCGCATCGAGCTGACCGGCATCCCCGGTCCGCAGCCATCCCGCCGCATCGACGGTCTCCGCGGTCGCGGCCGGGTCGTCGAAATACTCCGCCATGTTGGCGACCGAGCGGGTGGCGATCTCGCCGATCGTGCCCGGCGGCACTTCGCGACCGTCGCGGTCGATGATGCGCAGTTCGACGCCACGCAGCGGCCGTCCGACCGAGCGTGCCCGCCGGCCCGCACCGGGAGCATGGTCCTCTGGCGCGAGAGCGACGATAGCTCCGGAGGTCTCGGTCATTCCGTACATCTGCACGAAGCCGCAGCCGAAGACCTCCGTGCACTCGCGTAGCAGTGCCTCGGGGATGGGTGCACCGCCGTAATAAATGTA
>Ga0335083_10003286_pt1 | contig 21004 bp, 11 predicted proteins | sample Lox_Sample_42_FD_206716 | JGI IMG/M metagenome (GOLD analysis project Ga0335083, IMG submission 206716) | Soil microbial communities from Loxahatchee National Wildlife Refuge, Florida, United States - Lox_Sample_4.2 | ecosystem: Environmental > Terrestrial > Soil > Wetlands | place: USA...
GTGGTGGTCGTTGGCACCACCGCACACGCGCACGGCACGCACCGGTGCGCGCGAGCGGCGCGGGGCGAGCCCGGCCGCGAGTGGCCGGCGAAGGCAGCAGATGTCGATGCTCGAAGATGCGCGGTTCCGGGGCTGCGGCACCGAGCGACGGCGAACGGCGACGGCGAACGGCAGCGGCAGCGGCAGCGGCGACGGCAGCGGCGACGGCGAACGGCAGCGGCGACGGCGAACGGCAGCGGCAGCGGCGACGGCACCGGCAGCGGCAGGGCATCGGCGACGGCACCGGCAGCGGCAGCCGATCAGAACCGCCAGCGCGCCCGCGCGATGCCGCCGCCGCTGGTCGGCGCGACCTCGATATTGGGCAGGATCCGCTTCGGCTTGTCGAGGTACGCGCCGACGACGCCGGCCGCCGCGATCGCGCCGCCGCCGATCATCAGCGTCGCGCCGATCTCGCCCTTGAGGTGCGCCGCGGTGCGTTCGTCGGCGAGCGCGGGCATGCCGGGGAGCGAGGCGTCGCAGCCGGTCGGGCACTGCTGCGCGAAGTCGGATTGAAAGTGATCCATCTGGCTGCGGCCCCACAGCCACACGCCGAGCCCGGCGAGCGCGATCGCGGCGCCGCCGCCGGCGGTCGTCCACGGAATCCAGCGCGGGTACGGATACTCGAGCTTCACCGCGGTGTCGATCGGCACGAGGCGCAGCTGCTCGGTCTTCGTGCCGCCGCCGACGACGACGAGCCGCCGCGTCGTCGTGATGAAGCCGTCCAGCGACGCGACCAGCGCGTGCTCGCCGGCCATCACGCGCTGCGATTGCTTGCCCGGGCAGTCGAACCACGGCTTGCCGTCGAACAGCACGTGCGCGCCCGCCTGCTCGCAGCTCGCGTCGACGACGCCGAGCCGGCCGCGGATCAGTGCCTGATAGTCGAGCGCTTGCTGGTAGAGCTCGGTGGGAAACGGCGCGGCCCCGTAGCGCAGCGCGCGATCGAGGTTGTCGGCGGCCTCGAGGATGCGGTCGAGCCGGATCAGCGTGACCGCCATGTTGAAGCGGATCATCGGGTGATCCCACAGCGCGATCGCGGCGCGATACTTCTCGAGCGCAGGCGCGTGGGCTTGCTGCGCGAACAGCTGGTTGCCCTCGGCGAACAGCTTGTTCGCGGCGTGCTGCTGGTCTTCCGGCACGCCCTTCGCCCATTCCTCGACGGGATCGGCGAGCGCGGCGCGCGCGACGAGTAGCACCACCAGCACCAGCGCCCCGCGCATCAGTGCAGATCCTTGTCGTAGATGTGCTTCTTCTCGGCCTCGAGCTGCTTCACGCGCTCGCGCTCCTTCGCGAGCGCATCCTCGACCTGCGCCTTCGCCGCCTTCGCCTCGGCGCTCGCCTGCTGCGCGATCGCCGCCGCATCCTCGGCACGCGCCTTCTCCTGCTGCGCGCGCACGAGCGCCTTCTCGAGCTCTTCGCGCGATTGATTGACCTCGCCCTGCTTCTCCTTCACCTGCGTCTCGGCGGCGTGGCGCGCGGCTTCGGCGGCCTTCACCGCGTCGCGCTCGTGCTCGGCCTCGAGCCGCTGCTGGTCGGCGGTGGCGCGCGCCTCCTCGGCGGTCTTTTTCTCGGACTCGGCGCGCTGCTTCTCGTTCTCGGCATCGACCGCCTTCTGCTGCGCGTCGCGCTCGGCGGCCTGGATGCGCACGATCGCGATCGCGCCGCCGAGCATCACGAGCACCAGCGCGACCACGACCGTCGTCGCCACGCCGATCTTGATCCAGCGGGTGCGCACGACCAGCCGATCGACCGCGGCCAGGAACTCCTGCTCGATCGCGGACAGGTCCAGCACGTGGCGGCGCACGTTGCCGAGCGCCTCGCGCGCGGTCGCGCCGCGCCACACGAGATCGGCCGGCTTGCCGCGCGCGGCCCACTGCTTCGCCGCTTGCCGCAGCTCGTGCATGAAGCCGCGCAGCGCCTGGCTGTCCTCGAGCCAGCGCTTCAGCGTCGGCCACTCGCTGATGAGCATCTCGTGGACGATCTCGACCGTCGCGCCTTGATCGCCTTCGTTCAGGTTGACGAGGCGCGCGCGCACGAGCTGATCGAGCACGAGCTCGACCTCTTCGCGTGCTGCGAGCGTGAGCAGCTCGGAGTGATCGATGACCGCGCGGGTGCCTTCCGGCGTGACGAGCCGGTTCATGATCGCGCGCAGCAGCATCTGGCTCTGCGGCGGCACCGCGGCCGCGACCTGGTCGGCGTGCCGCGCGAACGCGCCGCCGACGCCGCCCATCTGCTTGTACGCGGACGTCGTCAGCTGCTTCTTCGTGCGGTCGCGCGCGTCCCACAGCCGCGACGCCGCGAACGACAGGAGCGGCAGCGCGCCGCGGCTGGTCGCGGCTTGCAGCATGTCCTCCACGATCGACGCGTCCTCGAACGAATACCCGGCGAGCTCGGCCGGCCGCTCGATCGTCTCGCGCAGATTTTCCTGATCGGGCGCGGTCAGGAAGAAGATGCCGCGCGACAGCTCGGCGAGGAACTGCTTGTGGCCGGCGAGTCGATCGAGGAAGTCGGCGCGCATCGACAGCACGACGCGTACGGGCGACGTGGGATCGTCGGCGGCGGCGAGGATCGCCGACAGGAACTGCTTGCGGATCTCGTCGGAGTCGCACAGCGTGAACAGCTCCTCGAGCTGATCGACGACGACGACCACGCGCTGCGCGTGCTTGACCGCGACCTTGCGCAGCATCGCGCCGAACATGCCGGGCGCGTCGCGCAGCTGACCGATCAGCTCGCCCGGGTCGTGCGTGGTCTGACCGGTCGCCGCCGAATCCTCGAGAATGCTCGCGAGGCGATGCAGCGGTACGCGGCCGGGGCGCAGCACGTGGACGCGCAGGTTGCCCGTCGCGCGCATCGCGGGCACGAGACCGGCGTGCACGAACGACGACTTGCCGACACCCGACGGGCCGATCACCGCGAGCAGCGGCCAGGTCTCGAGCTGCGACAGCGCGGTGCGAATCTCGTTGCTGCGCCCGAAGAAGAACTTCGCGTCGGCTTCGCCGAATGCGGCGAGGCCGCGATACGGGCACGTGTCGTCGTTGCGCGCAGCTGCCGGCGACAGGAACGCCTGCAGATCCGCGAGCAGCTCGGTCGCGCTCGCGTAGCGCTCCGCCTTCTTCTTCTTCGTGCACTTGTCGACGAGCGCGACCAGCTCGGGCGGGATCGCCGCGTCGACGTCGGCGATGCTGCGCAGCGGGATCGCGAGATCGAGCAAGCGTGCTCGCAGCTTGTCGGGCGCCATCGTCGCGGCGGGATGCACGTTCGTGAGCGCGCGCCAGAACATGATGCCGACCGCCCACAGATCCGACTGGTGGTCGACGACGTCGGCGCCCCACTGCTCGGGCGACATGTACGGCATCGTGCCGACGAGCGAATCGCCGCTGCCCGTGAACGTGACGTTCGAGCCCGAGCCGGCCTCGAAGTGCACGTCGCTGGTCTCGATGCGCGCGGCCACCTGCTCGGTGAGCACGCCGGCGCGATCGATCATGCGCGCGACGCCGAAGTCGAGCACCTTCACCTGGCCGCGGTCGGTGACGAAGATGTTCGACGGCTTCAGGTCGCGGTGCACGATGCCGTGCTCGTGCGCGCGTTCGAGCGCGCGCACGACCGGCACCATCAGCTCGGCGAACTGCTTCGCGCTGGGCTGGCTCTCGAGCACGTCCGACAGCGTCTTGCCCTCGAGGAACTCGAGCACCATGTACGGCAGGCCCTGGAACTCGCCGACCTCGTAGATCGTGACGATGTTCTCGTGCGTGCAGCGCGCGGTGGCGCGGGCCTCGACCAGGAAGCGCTGGACGAAATCGGGATCGTCGTGGAGCAGGAACTTGATCGCGACCTTGCGGCCGAGCTTGGTATCGCGCGCGAGAAAGACCTGGCCCATGCCGCCGCGCGCGAGCTCGCGGATCAGCTCGAAGCGATCGATATTCTTGTTCTTCGAGAAGTCGAGCAGCTTGCGCGGCGGCTGCTTGCCGGTCGCCGTGTGCGAAGGACCACGATCGAGAATCTCGAACGCCTGGCCTTTCGGCAGCACCGAGGTCGACTCGGCGGCCGGGGGCGGAGATGGCGTCTTCTCCACGCTCTTGCGGGAGATCGGCATGGCCGCGGTTGGCATTTCCGCGCTGCCTTGCGACTCCTTGGGCTCGGCCACGTCGATCGCGATCGTACCTCCTACGTCGATGGCTCGCGATGTGGGTACGCTGCCTACTCGCGGGCGCGTGTACGATCGGATCCGGTGAGGGGCTTCGCGCTCGGAGTGGCTCTGGCGTGTCTCGCCAGCGCGAGCTGTATCGACGACTCGCTCGTGTCCTGCGGAGAGCTCTCGTGCCCGGTCGGGCAAGTGTGTACGCGCGGTGGCTGTGCGATGCCGGGCGACGTCACCGCCTGCGACGGGCTCGACGAGGGTGCCGCCTGTCACTCGACGAGCGGCGGCTCGGGCACGTGCGAAGGCGGAGCATGCCGGACCGGCCTGTGCGGCAACGGCGTGGTCGACATCGGCGAGGTCTGCGACGGATCGGCCGGCATCGACCCGACCATGGGTCAGACGTGCAGCCCCGATTGCAAGCACATCTACGAGTGCGGCAACGGCATCGTCGATCCCCGCGAGCAGTGCGACGACGGCAACCAGAATCCGTCCGATGGCTGCGACGCGTGCAAGTCGACGATGTGGAACGCGACCACCGCGGTCGGCATGGCGACGAGCGCGCTCGGCTCGGCGCTCGCGAACCCGAACGGGATCGCGGTCGACAACTCGGGCCACGTCTACATCGCCGACACCGACAACAACCGCGTCGTCCGCGTCGAGCTCGACGGCAGCATCACGGGCGTGGCCGGCACCGGCGTCGCCGGTTTCGGCGGCGATAACGGTCCCGCGACGAGCGCGCAGCTCGACTCGCCCGGCGCGGTCGCGGTCGACGGCATCGGCCGCCTGTTCATCGCCGACACCGGCAACCAGCGCGTTCGCGAGGTCGACGTCGACGGCACGATCACGACGATCGCGGGCGATGGCAACCAGAGCTTCGCCGGCGACGGCTTGCCGGCGATCTTCGCCGAGCTCGACGACCCGCACGGCGTCGCGGTCGACGGCCTCGGCCGCGTGTTCATCGCCGACACCGACAACGATCGAGTGCGCGAGATCGATGTCGACGGCACGATCGCGACGCTCGCCGGCACCGGCGCTGCCGACTACGCCGGCGACGGCAGCGCCGCGGTCGACGCCGATCTGTCGAGCCCGTACGACGTCGCGATCGATGCCGCCGGCCGCGTGGTGATCGCCGACACCGGCAACGCGGTCGTGCGTCAGATCGACGCGAACGGCAACATCTCGACGATCGCCGGCACCGGCCAGAGCGGCTTCGGCGGCGACGGCGGCGACGCGACGATCGCGCTGCTCGCGTCGCCGATCGGCCTCTCGGTCGATGCGGCCGGCAACATCTTCATCGCCGATGCGCTCAACCAGCGCATCCGCAAGATCTCGACGGGCGGCACGATCTCGACCATCGCCGGCGATGGCACGCCGGGCTTCGCCGGCGACGGCGGGCAGGCGGGCAGCGCCGAGCTCGACTTCCCGTTCGGCGTCGCGGTGGATTCGCAGGGCCAGGTCTCGATCGCCGACACCTCGAACCAGCGCGTCCGTCACGTCGACAGCGGTGGCACGATCGCGACGACGGCCGGCAACGGCACGCTCGGCATCAGCGGCGACGGCGGCGAGGCAACCGGCGCGCAGCTCGGCAGCCCGTTCGGCGTCGCGATCGACGCGACCGGCCGGATCTACATCGCCGACAATCTCAGCCAGCGCATCCGCCGCGTCGAGCTCGACGGCACGATCGATACCGTCGCCGGCACCGGCATCGCGGGCTTCAGCGGAGACGGCCAGCTCGCGACGAATGCGCAGCTGCGGACGCCGCAAGCCGTCGCGCTCGATTCGTCCGGGCGCCTGTACATCGTCGACACGTACAACCACGCGATCCGCCGCGTCGAGCTCGACGGCACGATCGATACCGTCGCGGGAACCGGCGGCCAGTCCGGGTTCGCCGGCGACAACGGGCCGGCCACGAGCGCGCTGCTCGACAACCCGCAGGGCATCGCGATCGACGGAAACGGCGTCCTCTACATCGCGGACACGTACAACCACCGCATCCGCCGCGTCGACACCAGCGGCACGATCACGACGATCGCCGGCAACGATACCGCGGGCTATGCCGGCGACAACGGCCCGGCGATCGACGCGACGCTGTCGTTCCCGTACAGCATCGTGTTCGATTCGCACGGCCGCCTCGTGTTCGCGGACTCCGCGAACAACCGCATCCGCCGCATCGAGACCGACGGCACGATCGACACGATCGCGGGCACCGGCCAGCCCGGCTACAACGGCGACGGCATCCTGGCGACGAACGCGAAGCTGAATAGCCCGTACGGCGTCGCGGTCGACAGCACGGGGCGCATCGTGATCACCGACTGCATCAACCAGCGCATTCGACGCATCGAGACCAACGGCACGATCAGCACGGTCGCGGGCTACGGCGTGGCCGGTGCGAGCGGCGACGCGGCGCTGGCGGTCGACGCCGGGCTCGGCCGGCCGATCGGCATCGCCGTCGATGGCAGCGGCGGCATCGTCATCGCCGACACCGACAACAACCGGATCCGCCGCGTCGATGCGACGACCGGCATCATCACGACGGTCGCGGGCCAGATCGATCCGGTGAACGTCGGGCCGGTCGCGTCGGCCCGGCTCGTCGATCCGCAGGCGGTCGCGGTCGCACCGACGATGACGCTCGTCGCGGGCGGCAGCTCGGGCACGCTCGAGGCGATCGCGAACGGCAAGGTCGGCGTGGTCGCCGGGCGCTATCCGCAAACGATCGCGACCGCTGTGCTCGCCCGCTTCCGCACCTCGTCGTTCGGCACCGTCGGCGGCACCGCGTTCGATCCGACGACCGGCGCGATCTACATCACCGAGACCAGCGCGAATCGCATCCACGTGATCACGCAGGTCGATCCGTCGAACCCGCAGACGTGGACGATCGCGGTGCTCGCGAACACGGCCGGCACCGCCGGTTTCGCCGACGGCGCCGCCGCGAGCGCGATGTTCCGCTCGCCGAGCGGCCTGTACCTCGACGCCACCGCGCACGTCCTGTACATCGCCGACACCGGCAACCACGCGATCCGCGCGCTCGACCTCGGCACGAACCTGGTGACGACCGTGATCAACACGAGCCATTCGCTCGGCTTCGGCGGCGACGGCGGTCCGGCTGCGGCCGCGCTCCTGTTCGAGCCGACCGCGCTCGCCCGCTGCCCGAACGGCGACATGTTCATCGCCGACACCGGCAACAACCGAGTCCGCCGCGTCACCGCTGACAGCACGATCACGACGGTGCTCGGCGACGGCGTGCCGGCGTCATCGGGCGAGGGCGCTCCGGCGCGTACGTTCCCGGTCGACTCGCCGCGGGGGCTCGCCTGCGATGATTTCGGAAACCTGTTCGTCACGTCGACCACGGCGCTGCGCCTGTTGCCGGCGAGCGACGCCCACGTCGTCGACGGCAGCGGCTCGGTGCAGACCATCTTCGGCAGTCCGCCCCGCACGACGTTCCCGGCCGAGGTCACGAGCTGCCTCACCGCGGCCACCGTGATCGGCCCGACGACGGTGCAGGTCGCGGACGCGTGTACGGGCCTGCTGGTGCAGCTCGATCGCGCGTACACACCGTGAAGGTACGCGTCGCGCTTACACGCGAACGTTAGGCTCGGCACGCCGCTGCGATGCTGGCTCGATTTATCCTGGTGTCATGGTCCGTCGCGTCGTGATCGCGATCGTCGCGCTCGGTCTGGTGGCGTGCGGCGGCAGCTCGAAGGCACCGGAGAAGTGTGGCGATGGCAAGGTCGACGGCGACGAAGCCTGCGACGACGGCGATCTCAACGGCACGCCGGGCGATGGCTGCACCGCGCTGTGCACGTTCGCGTGCGCGGATCCGTCGGTCGATTGCGACAACCCGCCTGCGTGCTCGGTCGAGGTGTGCACCGCCGATCACGTGTGCGCGACGATGGTCGATCCGACGCAAGAAGGCATGCAGTGCGAGATGGACATGGTGTGTCGCAGCGGCATGTGCATTCCGTCGACGTGCGGCAACGGGATCGTCGAGCCCGGCGAGCAATGCGACTTCGGGTCGGATAACGGGCAGGGCACCGGCTGCGAGACGAGCTGTCAGTACTCGTGCCAGGACTCGACGACGTGCGACGACGGCGACCCGTGCAACGGCGTCGAGGCCTGCGGCGCGGTCATGGACGGCGCGCAGAAGGGCCAGAAGTGCTACGCGGGCACGCCCGAAGCCGACAACACGTCGTGCGGCACGCAGATGATCTGCGTCAGCAGCGCGTGCGTGATGGCGGCGTGCGGCGACGGCTTCACGACGCCGCCGGAGGAATGCGACGATGGCAACAACGTCAACAGCGACGGTTGCGACACCGATTGCATGTTCTCGTGCGTGTCGACCGATCCGACGCGCGACTGCACGCCGGCCGACGCGTGCGCCGGTCAGGGCACGTGCAACGACACGACGCACGTGTGCTCGCCCGGGACGCAGCTCGTCGACGGAACCGCGTGTGGCACCGGCAACGACTTCTGCAAGGCCGGGACGTGCACGATGCCGGTCTGCGGCAACGGCGTGATCGAGCGCGGCGAGATCTGCGATGACGGTCCGCTCGACGGAACCCGGCTCGACGGCTGCTCCGCGAGCTGCACGTACGTCTGCACGAACCCGCAGACCGATTGCGGGACACCGCCAGCGTGTGATGCGTGGACCTGCACGAGCGCTCATACGTGCCAGCTCGTCGCCGACGACTCTCAGGATACGAACAGTTGCGGGTCCGGCTTCGTGTGCAACGGCGGTTCGTGTGCAGCTCCGGGCGCGATGTGCGGGAACGGGATCCTCGAGCCAGGCGAACAGTGTGACTTCGGTACGGGCAACGGCTACGGAACCGGGTGCGAGTTCAACTGTCGGTTCTCGTGCTCGACCTCACCCGACACCTGCGACGACGGCAACCCCTGTAACGGAACCGAGTCGTGCGGCTCGGTCGTGGTCGACGGAATGACAGGCCAGCGCTGCTCGGTCGGCACGGCCGAGCCGGACGGTACGGCCTGCTTCACGGGTCGGATCTGCTTGTCGTCGCAGTGCGTGGCGTCGGTCTGCGGCGACGGCTACGTCGACACCGGTCGCGGGGAACAGTGCGAGCCGCCGAACACCGCGACGTGCGACTCCGACTGCTACACGATCGCCTGCGGTAACGGTCGGCTCCAACCCGGGGAGCAGTGCGACGACGGCAACACCACGAACCTCGACGGCTGCGACTCCACCTGCAAGTTCGAGCAGGTGCAGCGCTTCAACACCCTGTCCGTCGTATTCGCGAGCGATGGCGCGACCGGCTTCTGCACGAAGGACACGCTCGGCGCTGCGGTCGTCGGCAGCATCGCACAGGATCAGATCAACTCCGCGATCTCGAACGGTCTCGCCGACGGCTCGATCACGGTCATCTTCGACATCCTCGGCTTGACGGACCTGTCGGGCACGACCGACCCGTCGATCACGGTCGGGCCGCTCACCGGCACGCCGGTCGCCGGCACCGGCTACGTCGGTGATTGCCCGCCGCAGAACAGCAGCACCGGCGTCGAGACGGGCCCGTGCACGCAGGATCTCGACTGGTGGTACACGATCAACGCGGCGACGCTCGACGCGAACCGCCTGCCGAACAACCCGCTCGCCGGCTCGATCGCGGCGAAGGTGATGAGCGTGCCGGGTCCGGTCGAGCTGTCGTTCACCGTCAACTTCGTCGGCGTCGCGGTGACGATGGACATCTTCTCCGCGAAGATGCGCGCGAACATCAACGCCAGCTCGACGCCGACCGCGAGCACGGGCACGACACCGGGCCACCTCGGATCGGAGAACCTCGATCCGGCGCTGACGAGCTTCACGACGTTGAGCAGCGGCGAGGTGTGCGGCATCTCGGCCGCGCAGTCGCTCGCGAACACGTACACGCCGACCGTGCTCACCGGATCGGCGTGCGGCAACTTCTACACGACGTCGAACAGCCTGCTCGACGTCTACGTCAGCGGCTGCAAGGCACTCGGCATCATCAACGAGGTCAACGCGACCCAGCCCGACGCGTCGCGTGATGGCGCGACGTACCGGTTCACGGCGAACGCGTCCCACGCGGTGACGTCGTGCACGCGCAACGGCGTCGCCGATACGCTGGCCGACTGCATCGCGAACGCGGGCTACACGAGCGAGTACAAGTTCACGAGCGACCGCGTCATCGGGCATTAGGCGAGCGGATGCGCCGGCAAGTCGAGTCGCCGGGTGTCGCGTCGCGCGGTTGCGGCGGCACGTGCGCTGCAACCGTTCGACCGCATGCGTTCACGCTGGCTCGTTCCCTCGCTTGCCGCACTGCTTCCTGCCTGCGCGTCGGGAGGTAGCGACGACGGGTCCGGCCACTGGACGCCCGGCAAGGGCGATGGGTCATTCGACCTCGTCGAGGCCGGACCGGCGCCGGTCGGCGGCTCGGTCGACATCACGTTGAACGGCAGCGTGCCCGCGTATCGCGTGCAGTCGTTCGGCGGCACGCAGGTCACGATCGATCTCGGTGGCGCATCGCCCTACCTCGTCGTCGAAGGCCCGCTCGCGAACAACGGCGACACGGTCGCGGTCGGCGGCGGCACGGTGGTGGCAGAAGGCGGCGGGCATCTCGAGCTCACGCTCGCGCAGGCGGGCGTGTATCGCATCCTCGCCGGCACGCAACAGAGCCTCGGCCAAGGCAGCGCCGCGTCGGGTCAGCTCACGCTGGCGGTGTCGTGCGGCGCGGCATGCTGGCGGCAGATGATCGATCAGAAGACGTTCGTCGCGCAGGTGCAGCAGCAGAGCGGCGGCGCGTTCGCGAGCTACGCGCAGACCGAGATCGCCGCGCTGATTCCGGATCCCGACGCCGCGACGCAGGTGACCGCGCAGCTGAACGCGATCCTCGCCGACTCGAACCTGAGCGGCATCGATCGCTTCCCGCTGATCGCGCTCGCCGATGTGTCGGCGATCCGGCCCGCGCTCGGCGCGATCCCGAACAACCCGCCGGCGCCCGATCAGGTCGTCACCGGCGATCTCGCGATGCTGCTCGGGCCATGCACGCCGGATCGCTCGCTGCCGGCCGACCTCACGCCAGCTCTGCCGGGCGTGAAGTACGGCCAGTTCCCGAGCGTGACGCTGTCGCCGTGCCAGTTCGCGCACGCCGGCACGCTCGCGCAGGTGCTGACGTCGCTGGCCGCGCAGAACGGCTCGTCGGTCACGTACAAGGGCCAGACGATCCAGTCGCCGCGCGACCTGTTCGCCGCGCTCGTCGCGAGCGGCCACACGATCGAGGTGCGCAACGAGCGCATGTACGCCAACTTCCTGTCGCTGATGGTCGGCGATTCCGATCTGATCTGGCCGGTGTGGCTCGACACCGGCCTGCCGCTGTCGAGCGGCGACAGCTTCACGATCCCGGTCGGTCACAGCCAGCAGGAATGGCGCATCACCGGGCCCGACGTCGACACCCGCGTGACGTTCTTCCTCGGCATCTCGGGGGCCGGCTTCTTCGGGCAGACCGATTCGCGCCCGGCGTGGTCGGGCACGATCGCGTCGACCGATTACACGGTCGCGAGCGCGAGCGACGCGAATTACGACTTCCTGCTGACGACGGTCGACACCGCGGCGATGTACCTGCGCCGCAACCGCGTCGAGCGCATGACGGTCGCCGCCGGCATGCCGGCCGACGGCTACGGCTACGTCGGCGTGTGCAACGACTCGAACGCGACGGTGGAGCTCGCCGCGGCGGGCACGATCAGCGCGTTCCCGCTCCTGCGCGCGGCCGCGCTCGATTCGCAGCCGGACCTCGGCGACGGCCTCGACGACATCATGCGCGAGCTGCCGAAGGACGGCGACGGCATCGCCGATCCCGGCGATGCGCTCCGCCGCGCGGTCGCGATGCAGCCGTTTCCCGACGGCTCGCCGCTGATGTGGGACGCCGCGCTCGGCGCGCAGATCGCGACCGCACGGCAAGACGTCGCCGGGATGTAGGCGCACCTCCCACGGGGTGACGTAGCCGCGTTGACGTGGCGCCGGCGGGGCGCGATCCTCGGGACGTGCTCAAGCGTCCCAGGTTGGTCGCGGCCGGAGTGGTCGGCTCGATCGCCACGATCGCCGCATGCTTCGCGCTGAAGACGTCGACGATGTCGCAGTCGATCGCGCAGGACTCTCCGACGACTTACAACTTCAATGGCGTGAAAGAGGACGGCACCGGCGTCACGTACGGACCGATCACCGTCAGCGCGGTTAACACGGGCGACCACGAGTACATCACGTCGATCGTATTCACGCCCAGCTGTCCCGATTTTCACCTGCGTCCTGGCTTGGCGACCGGGGGAGGCACGCTCGTCGGTTCGAGTGATGGCGGGCTGTACTCGATGGATTCCATGAGCGGGCCGCTCCTCGACTACAAGGGTTGCGGCGGGGCGGAAGCAGAAGCCGATGGCGGGACCGACACCGGGACCTGCACGCCGGATACGTACACGTTCTCGGTGACGTTCGCTCCGACGATCGATAAGGGGCAGACGTGCACGGCCATCGTGACGACGACCGCCGGGACCCCGGGTTCTAACTCGCAGACGGCGTTCACGGGGTACGGGATACCGCCAGCGTACAAGCTCACGGTGAGTCCTCTCATGATGACGTTCAACACGCCAGCCGGTAGCACGAGCGGGTCGCAAACCGTGACGGTCTCGAACCAGGGTTCGCAGATGATCGACGTGACCATCACGGCCCCGCCGTCCCCGTTCGCGGTCGTGCCGATTCCTCCCCTCAGCCTTCAGCTCGCGGCAGGCTCGGCATCATCGTATGCCGTGTCGTGCGGATCCAACACGGCGGCCATGTACGTCGACACGTTCTCTTTCACGACCGGAGCAGGGCAGGGAGGCTTCAACTTTCCGGTCGCACTGTCGTGCAACGTCTACAGCGCCACGATCTCCCTCATGAGCTCGCCTACCGATTTCGGAACGAACGACATCGGCGGACCGAAGAACACGCAGAGCCTGACGATCAAGAACACGGGTTCGAACCCCGTCGGGGTTAGCGGCTTCGGCCTGATGAATGCGCCGCACGTTACCTCGACGGACCCCTCCGGGGGCTCGCTCGGGTCGAACTCGACCGTCACTGCGACGCTCGTCTACACGCCGACCGCCGGGGATACGAGCGGAGACCTCGGCAACTACACGTTCACGGCGGGCGGCGACATGATCGCGGTGCCGCTCACCGGCACCACGCTGCCCGCATCGCTCGGCACGAGTCCGAACCTCGTCGATTTCGGCACGGTGTGCGCTGGTGGTAGCGGCTCGGCGGTCGACGTCACGGTGTCGACGAACGCCGCGGCACCGGTGATGGTGGGGCCGCTGATGCCGCCGAGCACGCCGTTCGGTGCGACTGCGAACCTCGGGAGCGGCATGCTCGTTGGCAACGGAAGCGGATCGGTCGTCGTGCACACGACGGTGAAGCCGTCGAGCAGCCAGGCCCCCGGCATGCTGACCAGCATGTTCACGCTCGGCACCGACATGCCCGGCTCGGGCGCTTCGCTCTCGGTGCCGATGCAGGCGACCGTGCTGGCGAACTCGGTTGCGCCGACGCCGGCGAGCCTGTCGTTCGGCGCCGTCATGGTGACCGGCACGAGCGAGGGCCAGATGGTGACGCTCACCAACTGCGGCTCCGGCGATCTGACGGTGATCGACGGGCGCCTGACCGGCGCGGCACCGACCCAGTTCGCGATCGAGGCGCCGGCGAACGCCGGCACGTTGAACAAGACCCTTCACGTCGGCGATGCCCAGCAGTTCCTCGTCCAGATGACACCGAACGCGAACGGCAACAAGACGGCGACGCTGCTGATCGAGACCGATTCGTCGACCAATCCCGAGATCGAGGTTCCGCTCGACGGCAACGCGTTCGGCGGATCGAACACGTCGCCGGCGTCGCGCGAGACCTACTACGCGTGCTCGGTGGGCGGCCACGGCGCGGCGGCGTGGCCGATCGCGGTGGCGTGCGCGTGGCTCGCGCGTCGGCGCCGGCGCCGGTAAGCTGCACGCGTGCACGTGCTGCTGCGGCGCCGCGAGTGGTGGTGGGCGCCGATCGCGTACGCGCTCGTCGTCGCGTGGATCTATCGCGGGCTCTGGCACCAGCACGGGGTCGCGACCGGGCTCGGCTGGGACACGATCGACACCCACGGGCCGGACCTCGACTTCTTCGTGCGCGAGCTGCGCGAAGGCCGGTTCTCGCTGTGGAATCCCTACGACAAGGGCGGATACCCGATCTTCTGCGATCCGGTGTTCGACCGGTATTACCCGTTCAACTGGCCGTTCGCGGCGTGGGGCGCGGTGTTCGGATCGTCGTGGTGGCTCGTGCAGATCGAGGTGCTCGCTCATCACGTCGCGGCCGCGACCTGCATGCACGCGTTCTTGCGCTCGCGCGGGCTCTCGGCGCGCGCCGCGCTCGTCGGCGGCATCGCGCTGGTCGCATCGGCGCCGCTGCTCGCGCACAAGGCCTCGAACATCCTGTGGCCGCTCGCGTGGGTGCCGCTGCTCTGGATCGCGATCGATTTCGCGATCGCGCGGCCGTCGTGGCGGCGCGGCGCGGCCCTCGCGGCGGCATTCGTGCTGCCGGCGACCGCGGGCTCGCCGCCGGGTTTGTTCTACGCGATGCTGCTCGTCGCGCCGTATGCGCTGTGGCGCGTCGTCGGTGGCGTGCGCGGTGGGTGGCGACAGCTCGCGGCGTGTGCTGGAGTTGCCGCGGCGCTGTGCGCGCTCGTGCTCGCACTGACGGTGCTGCCGACACGCGAGCTCGTCGCGCTCGGCTCGCGCGATCGGTTCGCGACCGGGCCGGACTTCGCGCTCGCGCTGTCGCTGCCGCTGTGGCCCGCGCTGCGCGGCGTCGCGGTGCGCGGCGCCGGCTTGTTCGAGGTGTACTGCGGCGCGGCGGTCGTGTTGCTCGCGGCGTGCGCGCTCGTCGTGCGGCCGCGGTTCGATCGCGGCGCCGCGATCGTGCTGGCCGCGCTCGCGCTCGCCGGCATCGTGCTGGCCGCGGGCGAGACCGGTCACGTGCTGCCATGGCTCGTGAATCACGTGCCGGGGTTCGATCTCCTGCGCGTGCCCGGTCGCTACAAGCTGCTCGCGGCGTGGGCGCTCGCGGCCGGCGCCGGATACGGCATCGGCGCGCTCGAGGCGGCGCTCGCCGAGCCGCGCCTGCGCCGGCGCGTGCTCGCGTGTGCAGCGGCGGCGGTCGTCGTCGCGATCGCGTGCGTGGTCGGCTGGGGCGAGCCGGCGACCGCGAAGGATCGCGCGGCGTGGTGGTCGATCGTCGCGGCCGCGGTGCCGGCCGCGTTCGTAGTTACCGCGGTGCTCGCGCCGGCGCGTGTCGCGAGCATCGCGATCGCCGCGCTGGCCGCGTGCGCGCTCGTCGACGCGCCGGCGCTGACGTTCGTCGAGCCGGGCGCACCGGTCGCGGCCGAGCCGCGGCAGACGCACGACCGCGACGACGAGATCCTCGCGCGCCTGCCCGGCGTGCGCGATCGCTGGCGGATCTACGACGAGTTCGTGCTCGGCGAGCGCGCCGGCGCGCGCCTGCGCGTGCGCGATCTTCGCGGCTACCCTGCGCTCGATCCGATCAGCCTGCATCGTTACGTCGACGTCCTCGACTTCGCGAAGCGCGACCCCGCGATCGTGACCGACTTCAACGTGCGCTGGGTGCTGTCGCGCCTGCACTTTCGCTACGGCCCCGAGGTGAGGTTCGTGACGATGCCGAATCCGGCGTTCACGCCGCGCGGCGATGGCTTGTTCGAGGCGCGCGCGCCGGCGCCGCTCGTCGCGTGGTACGGCGCCGCCACCGTCATCGAACCGCGAGGCGTGCTCGTCGCGATGCGCGCGATCCAGGAGCCCGACGGCGCCAGGCGCCGCGCGATCGTCGAGCCTGCGGACGCGCTCGCGCTGCCGCTCGACTGGCTCGCGTATCCCGCGCCCGACGCACGCGAGGGCGTGCTCGAGAGCTACGAGCCCGACGAGATCCGGTTCGCGGTCGACGCGCCACGTGCCGGGCTCGTCGTGCTGAACGAGCTCGCGTTTCCGGGCTGGCACGTCACCGTCGATGGTGAGCCGGCGGCCGCGCTGCGCGCGAACTACCTGTTGCGCGCGGTGTGGGTCGACGCCGGGCACCACGAGATCGCGTGGCGGTTCGAGCCCGCACACTGGCGCGTGCTCGTCGCGGGCTACGCGCTCGCGCTCGCCGTCATGATCGCCGCCGGCGCAGCAGCGCTGCGGCGACGAACCCGGTCGCGAGCAGCGAGCCAACACTAGACGACGCGTCGCCGCTGTCGCAGCAGCCAGCGGCAGGCGCCGGCTCGGTGCAGCTCGCGGGGGTATCGAACACGCGCGCGTGACCCGGCGCGAACGCGCGCACCGTGCCGTCGTACGATGCGACGACGAGCGCGTCGCCGCTCGCGGCAAGCCCGGCGAGCACGGGCACGTCGAGGCTCGTGCGCCACAGCTCGTCGCCGGTGCGCAGGTCGCGCGCGACGAGCTCGCCCGCGGTGTCGGCCGCCCACACGATGCCGCCGGTCGCGACCGGTGACGCGGCGAAGCCCGCCTCGCCGGCACCGCGATAGTGCGTCGTGCGCAGCGGGCCCGGCGCGGCGGCGCTCCGCCACAGCTCCGCTCCGCTCTCCGCATCGAGCGCGACGAGCGCGCCGTACAGCGTTGGCACGACGAGCACGCCGCGCGCGAGCACGGGCGTGCCGACGGTCGCGTTGCCCCAGGCGAAGCCGGCATCGTCGAGACGGGTCTGCCAGCGCGTGTCGCCGGTCGCGAGATCGAGCGCGAGCACGTCGTCGGTGCCGGCCACGACGTACGCGCTATCGTTCGCGACGAGCGGTGACGCGTTGATCGCGAGCACGTCGGGGCCTTCGTGGCGCCACAGCTCGCGCCCGCTCGCGCGATCCCACGCGATCACGCCGCCGAGCTGGCGGTTGAACGTGCCGACCGCGACGCCGCCGGCGATCGCGATCGCGGCGAGCGACTGGCTGTCGGTCGCGTCCGGCACCGGGTCGGCCGACCACAGCGGCGTGCCGGTCGCGCCGGCGAGCGCGGCGACCTCGCGCTCGTGCCCGACGACGACATCGCCGCCGTCGGCGGTCGGGCTCGCGAACAGCGCGCGCGCGGTCGGTTGCGCATCGGGCGCGAGCGCGTGACGCCAGCGGATCGCACCGGTCGCGGCGTCGAGGCCGAGCACGATGCCGTCGATCTGGGTCGCGACGACGAGCGCCGGCGATGCAAGCCCCTGCGCACGCACCAACGCGGAGCGTTGCGCAGTGTCGATGACCGCGACGCCACCGCGCACCGCGACCGGTGTCGTCGCGCGCCAGCGCACGGCGCCGGTCGCGAGATCGATCGCGACGATGCCGCCCGCGCCGCCGTCGCCGAGGTCCGTCGTCGCGACGTACACGATGCCGTTCGCGATCGCGGGCGGCGCGGTGACGACGTGGCCTCCGGCCGCCGCGACCCAGCGCGTGATCAGCGGCGGCACGAGCTCGCGTGCACGCGCGCCGAGATGCGCCGGTCCGCCGCCGATCTGCGGCCAGTCCTCGCCGCGCGCCGGAGCCGGACCCGGATCGCACACGTCGAACGACGCGGCCGTCGTCGCGTGCTCGCCGCTCGGGCTCGTCGCTTCGACCGCGACGTCGTGGCGCCCGGGCGGAAGCGGCGGCAGCTGCGCGCGCCACGTCCAGCCGCCGGCGTAGGTCAGCCCGATCGGCGTCGCGCAGTCGACGCGCGCGACGACCGAGCTCTGGCCGGCGTCGAGCTCGGCCGCGACGAGCAGCTCGCCGTCGCGCGCCGGCATGCACTCGGGCACGCTCGCGTGCAGCTGGGGCGCGTCGACGGTCGTGCGGTGATACGACGCGAGCTGGCCGGCCGTGATCGTGATGACGCGATACCCGGCGGGCGTGAAGTCGAGGCCGCCCATGAGCAGCGGCTCGGTGTTGAGCTCGATCACGCCGTCGTGATCGGTCGCGCGGTTCGAATGGGCGTGACCGGTCAGCACGTAGCTCACGCCGAGCTCGCGCAGCACGTCGACGACGCCGGGGCTCGGCGGCGCGTGCGTGAGCGCGACGATCGGCATGCCCTTCGCGACGCGCGCGAGCTCGGCGCCGAGATACGCGCGAATGTCGTCTTCGGTCATCGCCATGTTCCACACGACGAAGTGCACGCCGGCGAGATCGAAGCTGTAGTTGTCGGGGCCGTAGTGACGGAACCACGCGTCGCCGCCGTCGTACCAGTCGTGGTTGCCCGGCACCGGGATGTACGGGACGTCGAGGCCGGCGAGCGCGCGATCGACGAGCGCGAGCTCGGGATCGGTGCCGCCCTGCGTGATGTCGCCGAGGATCGTGAAGAATGCGGGCGCCGGATCGAGCGCGGTCGCTTCGCGCGCGATCGCGGCGAGATCGGCGGCGCCCGAATTCGCCTGATCCGCGGGCAGGTGGGTGTCGGCGGTGACGACGAACGTCAGCGGGCCGCGCACCGGCTGCGCGAGCCGGTGCAGCGCGAGCTCGATCGGATGATCGGCGGTGCCGTCCCACGGCGCCCACACCGGGCCCGGGCGAAAGCCGTCCGGAACTCGGACCCAGAAGATGGCGGCACCACCGGTCCGGTCCTCGGACGCTTCGAGCTCGAAGTTTCCGTTCGCATCGGTCACGACGAACTTGTCGACGCCGAGCGCGACCACCGCATTCGCGACGCCGTGCTCGCCGGCCTGCGGGCGGCCATCGCCATTCGCGTCGTCGAAGACGAACCCGTGGATCAGCAACGCTCGATATTGTGAGGCATGATGCGCGCGTGACCAAGCGGTTCCAGTCGATCGCACCCGACGTCGTGCTCGGCGAAGGCGCCACGGTGCACGAGTTCGTCAACCTGTACGGCTGCACGGTCGGCGCGTACTCGCGCGTCGGCGCGTTCGTCGAGATCCAGCGCGACGCGACGATCGGCGCGTACTGCAAGATCTCGACGCACACGTTCATCTGCTCGGGCGTGCACATCGGCGATCGCGTGTTCGTCGGCCACGGCGTCATGTTCATCAACGACAAGCTGCCGAAGGCGTGCAATCCCGACGGCACGCCGAAAGGCGCGTCCGATTACGACATGCAGGAGACCTGGATCGAGGACGACGTGTCGATCGGATCGGGCGCGACGATCCTCGGCGGCGTGCGGGTCGGCAAGGGCGCGCTCGTCGGCGCCGGCGCGGTCGTGACGAAGGACGTGCCCGCGGGCGCGACCGTCGCCGGCAATCCGGCGCGGGTCATGCAGCGCTGATGCTCGACTCGCTGTCGATCGTGGTGCCGGCGTACAACGAGGCCGCGTCGATCGGCGCGACGATCGACGACGCGCTCGCGGTCGGCGCAGGCGTCGCGCGCGAGCTCGAGGTGCTCGTGTGCAACGACGGCTCGCGCGATGACACCGGCGCGCTCGCGGCGGCGCGCGCGGCGGGAGATCCGCGCGTGCGCGTGCTCGACCGCGCCGCGAACCGCGGGATCGAGGCGTCGATGCGCGCGCTGTACGCGCGCGCGACCACCGACTGGATCTTCCTGATGTCGGCCGATCGCCAGTGGCCGATGACCGCGCTCGTGGTCATGGCCGCGGCCGCCGAGGCCGGCGCCGACTTCGTCGTCGGCGTGCGCGCGAACAAGCGCGCCGTGTACACGCCGTATCGCCGGCTGGTGTCGTGGGGCTACGAACGGATCGTGCGCGCGCTCGGCGCGCCCGGCGGCGATCCGGGCTCGATCAAGCTCGCGCGCCGGCAGCTGCTCCACGCGGCGGTCGCCGCGCGCGGCGTGTTCGCCGAAGGCGAGCGCGTGATCCGCGCCGCGCGCGCGGGCGCGCGCGTCGTCGAGGTGCCGGTCGAGTTTCACCGCCGCGGCGCCGGCAAGGCCACCGGCGCGCGTCGCGACGTCGTCGCGCGCGCGCTCGTCGATGCCGCGCGCGTCGCGAGCTCGCTCGTGCTCGGCTGGCCGCGGCCGGAGTTGCCGGAGTCGGACGTCTGATCGGCTCGTCGTGGCCGTCGCTACTCCGCGACGACCAGCCAGTCGCCGTCGACGACGCGCGCGCGGCCGCGCAGGAGATACTCGAGCGGCGCCGCGCTCGGGAAGAAGTGCAGGTGGTAGTCGACCGTGTAGCGGTAGTAGCGCTGGCGCGGCACGACGACGATCACGCGCGCGGCGACGCGGCGCAGCTCGCGCGCGGCTGCCCACAGATCCGGAACGTGCTCGAGCGTGTGCGCGCACACGACGGTGTCGAACGCGCGGTCGCGAAACGGCAAATCGGGCAAGCCGGCGAGCACGACGTCGCAGCCGGCGCGCTCGCGCGTCGCGCGCGCCGAGCCGAGCGTGACGTCGACCGCGGTGACGTCGCGGCCGTCGGCGTGAAGGCGCGCGGCGACCGCGCCGTTGCCGCATCCGACCTCGAGCACGTGGCCGCGCGCCTCGGCCGCGATCGCGTCGATCTGCCCGGGCGTCGTGTCGGTGTCGCGGTAACGCGCCCCGCCGGAGTCGAGCGCGGCGTACGCGGCCGCGAACTCCTGCTTCGACATCGCGAACGCGTGCTCCTTGAAGTCGAGGTCGAACGCCGGGCCGTGAAACCGCGTGACGAGCCAGCGGTTGAGCGGCCGCCACTCGCGCACGACCGGCGGTAGCAAGTCGTCGAGCGCGCGCCGCACCGCGAGCGTGACGCGACGGTCGCGCAGCGCGGCGTTCAGACGGTCTCGGAGACGCACGCGCGCAGCCTACATCGACTATAGTGCGCTCGTGTTGCGCATCGCGGTGATCGGCTACGGCTACTGGGGCCCGAACCTCGTCAGGAACTTCGCAGCCGGGCCGCGCACGAAGGTCG